>Ga0123357_10006191_pt1 | contig 14521 bp, 15 predicted proteins | sample TergutEmb28metaG_FD_89873 | JGI IMG/M metagenome (GOLD analysis project Ga0123357, IMG submission 89873) | Embiratermes neotenicus P4 segment gut microbial communities from Petit-Saut dam, French Guiana - Emb289 P4 | ecosystem: Host-associated > Arthropoda: Insects > Digestive system > Gut ...
GCCATTGTCTCCATAACCGTTCAACTTTGGATATAGGTGTTTTGGGTTATATCGGTATACTTTAACATAAGGAACACTCTCCCGAAGTCTGGCACATTCCTCCTGGGACACCCTGTATATATACATACACACACATGAATAAATTTGACTTTGTAACAGTTTCAAAATGTATGTTCATGAGAGTGCATAAAATGGTTAAGTGTATATGAGGCTGCCTACATATTTTCAACACTGTTTCATAGATTTGAATGAAATTTGGTCACCTGGGGATTGAGGTATATTTTGACTGTGTAGATAAAAAGGGGGTACTCTGTCATGTTGCATCATCCATAATACATAGCTCTTAGCACCTTCAAGTTTGGTTCAAGGTTATACATGCACATATCCCATTCATTGCTTGAAATATCCATAGTTATATCCACTGAGAGTCATATCTATATTTTTATGGAATTTCTGATGGGATGAACCATTGACCCATGGAATAAGGCACTGAAGTTAAGACACTAAGCCTGGAATCACTGTATGTCCAGTAGAACCCCTGATTTACTTAAAGTTCACACCTAAGTTTGAAATTTTTCAACGATAGTTTTTACAGAAGAGCGGTATGTGATTTTCAGGGTAGGTTTTGGAGTTTTATATGAAGTTTTTTCTAATATATTTATCTAATGAATTAAAAGGGCAAAATCATTTGTGATTCTTTGTGTCATGGACATACTGTACATTACTTAAAAAAATAATGCATTTGTAACTGGCTGTACATGAACATACAAATGAGGAACATTGAATAACAAACCCTGATGCTGGAAATTGTGCAGGATAGACTGCAACACATTTCCCACTGAACAGTTGCAGTCCATGGGTTGCTGCTTGTTTAAGGTAGAGAAAGTCTTATTTTGTTGTGACACACAGCTTTCTTTTGTCCACCTCCCTGCTATTAATTAAACCATGAAGTACGTACTGTCAGTATGTTAAACATGGTGACAGATGTAAAGTCGACTCTCTGATTATTTTTGCTTTGACTGAAGATTGCTTTCTGCATGTGTATAATTTTCTTTAATTTTTTACTTGCATTTTGTAATTGCTATAATAACAGTTCTGTTTTATTCACAAGTTGCAAGTGATGTGTTAACATATCACAGGTTAATCATGCAATGGCTTTATTTTATTCAGATGTTGAGGACGTGAAGTTCGTTATCAACTTTGACTACCCACAAAGTTCTGAAGATTATGTCCATCGTATTGGACGTACAGGACGTTCTCAGCGTACAGGCACAGCATATGCTTTCTTCACGCCCAGCAATGCAAAGCAGGCAAATGACTTAATTGCTGTTCTTCAGGAAGCCAACCAGGTGATCAATCCAAAACTTCATGAGATGGCACAGATGGCGCGGTCAGGTGCATTTGGAGGACGGAGTGAGTGTAACTCTACACTAAATGTTTCAGTTTTTTGGATAAATGTTGTGTCTTCTATAATTTTGTTGAACTCATTCAACTAAGTCATGGTTTTCTTTTGTTAGTAGGGCTTTCCTCGAGACTGAAGTTCCACTATTTTTGTCTAATTCTCAAATTCTTTGATGGTTCAAAGTCTGAAAATACGTGATTTCACTGTTTTTTCCAGACGCCTTATTGATTTGTTTCAGGTCGAAGTCGCTGGAGTAAAGGGGGTGGTGGTGGAGGTGGCAGTGACAGAGGGCCACGTGGCAGTATCGGTGAGAGGCCATCCCGAGGTCGGGGTGATGATAGGGGACCTCGTGGGAGGGTTGGAGATGACAGAGGTTCTCGAACTGGTGGTGACCGTGGAGATCGTGGAGACCGAGGAGGTGACCGAAGTGGTCCACGAGCAGGAGGTGATCGTGGTCCAAGGGGAGGAGGTGCAAATAGAGAAAGGGGTGGGAGGTCAAGCCGCTGGGGAGACAAGAGTCAAGACCGTGGCAGTAGATTCTCAAACAATAATGAACAACAGAATGCAAACTTCCAGCCACTGGGCAACCCAGCATCTGGCAACAGGGGTGGGCTAGGACAGAACACTTCTCAGATGGTTAGCCGAGGTGGTTTGGGGCAGAACCCACCACCTCCATTGTTGAGTTTACCACAACAGCCCCCACCCCCACCTCCACCCCAGGCAGGGAACATAAACCATTACCAGCACAACAATTCGAAGAATTCTGCCCCTACACCATTCTACCAGCCCAACAACCCTCCACCCAATATGACCAATAACAGTGTTGGATATACAGGCTATGGCCAGTACCAGCAGATGAATGGCTACAACTACAGTCAACCCCCTCCACCACTGCCCAAAAATTAGAGCAAGATATGTCGTTGTGACTGTTGTGTGAGAGCTTATCACTAGGTGGCAGCACATTCCGGTCACATAGGCCTCTTATTCTATTCTTTTCAGGTTATGCATCTGCTGTAAGATTTCAAAAGAGATTTTGTTTTTAGTGCAGTTCACACCCATGCTGCTTGTGTGATGGCCAGACTAATCTTCTGTTTTGTGGTTTCGGAACCAAGCCACAAATCAGGAACTGCGTTTGGTTTCAAAGTGAATAAGGTATAACAAACATCTTATAATAGAGACTCAAGGGACCTCAATGTTTTCTTCAGCACAGGTTTCCATTTAGCACTTGAAATGCAAGTATTAAATAGATTATCTCCACTGTACTTGTAATCCAAACCACAAAGCAGAAATTTGTGATGCAGCACTGTGGCTGGGTAGTACACAATTTCAATTTTTTTTTTTTTGGTAATCAATTAAAGAATTACATCTCTTGTTGACTTTATCTTGTTTTATGGGATTGTTCCATCTCATATGACAGTAAACACCATACTGTAAAATGGGGCTGCTTATCTACATTTTTAACAAAAATTTAGTTTTTTAAATCCAACTTTGTTTTTTAAGAGATATTTATTTGCACAGTAGTACATGGTAGAAGTTTTGCTCATTGGACATTTATTTAGGTGTAAAAGTATTACACCTTAAATAATTAATGATTAATTTATGGCATAAATTTAACTTCATGGTGTAGCATACTTTGCATCAAAATTGCTAAGTTTGTTCTGGATGAAACTCATGGAGCAGAATTGGGATGTTGGAAGTGTAAATAAGTACCGCTTAAGCACAGAAATTATAACATGGTTGTTCCCCATCATGGAACTAGTACTTTGTGTGATGCTTCAGGAAAGAATTTGCTTTAATGACCAGGGTGGTGGTTTTTGAATGTCCTGACTTGCAGCTTTCTGTGACCGAGTAATTCTTTGTAACATGTCATAATTCAAAAGAATTGAGACAAAAGCCAAACTATTTGGGATAATAAAATTTTCAAATTTTTTATTCTTTGGTGAACGTGGACTGCTGACCTGGTTTCGCCAGGTTATAACATTTCGGTTCCTTTGTGGTTGTTCTCCTGGGAATAGTATTTTTGCTTTTTGTTGAGAAATTTTCTGAGCTTTCAGCTTTCTAACAGCTTACTGGTCTGCTTTGTCTGCTGTCTTGAACCAGGCCTTTTTGTGTATTTTTGTGGCATTTATAAAACAAAATTCAGTACATTTTGTGAACATAAAATCACACCAGACTATCATAAAATGGAGATAATTTGCATTACTTTTGTTGTGTAGCAGAGTATCCCTAAGTGTTAACAAGAAATTGCAATCTCAAAAATTTCTTCCAGTAATTATTATAATTGCACATTGACTTACTTTGTCTTAAAGATCTAAGTACAGTATATACAGCATAACACAGGAAGTGTTGTTCACAACTTCGCTCTGTGACAGCAGAAGCGGGGGAAACTTAGATTAAGTGTGAGGTAGGTGTGGTGCATTCATTAGGGTCACAAAACTGGTACCTGAACCAAGGAAGTAACTTCTGGAAAGTACATAGAACAAAAAGCATGCAGATTTTTTAAAGAGCAGCATTCTTGCATCAGCTCCAGATGAATGGCAGTATGCAGAAGCAGTGTTGCCACCTATCACATGGCAAAATCATAGCAGTCTAAAGTACTGTGGGACAGCTTGTATTGTTAGTAGTGTGAAGTAATGTACTTTATTGTACAGAACAGAATTATATGACAAGAATACAAACATGCAGGCTGTTTTGTCTCCATTTAGTACAAAATATTTCATAAAAATTTTCACTATATTCCAGAGGAGAGTATAATTTCAAATAAAGACAGTTTTCTGTTTAACCCAAATTACAGTTTTATGATGATGTTTATTGTATTCTGTTTACCATTTATAGGTTTATGTCTACGTGTTTTATTACATTCCAAAAGTACATTCAGCTCTAGATTTTCTCCAGACTCATGCTTAATTGCTATGAGAAAATTTTGGAATCTGTGGTCATTCCATGAGTAAATTTGGATTTTCAATATCTTTCATGCCGGGCTGTACTGATGTGGGAGAAGTAATATGCCGTGATGATTGCCTCTCACAGTTGAGGCACCTGTAGCGTTCTGGATTTACAGTACATTTCCAAATTGTGCTTTGTATTACCTACACTCTATTGAAAACCTCCGGCTGTGGAATAAGCATCTTGGGTTCACCTGTCATGTAATCCTGCTGCAGTTTTGGACTGTGTACACATCATGTATTTCAACCAGTCTCTGTAGTGAGGTATTTATATAAATTTGGAATAAACCATGTACAGTATTGCCTTTGGATTTTATTAGACTATACCACCAGAGGTTCCGCATGTGTTGCTTCTGATGTTACTGTTGGTAGCCTGGTCGCTGGATGAGGATGTAGTGGTCTCAGGTTTGCAGTTCCTTGTTAAGAGAGCTGCAAGTTTTATTCCTGGTCAGATCTCTTCATTTTTGTGCTCTGGGATTGTCCTCTCCATCTCTACCAAAGCTACAGTTCTGAGCATTTGACATTGGGAGTAAAGGGGTTAATCAAGCAGGCAAAATTTTATGTTCTTGTTGGTCACTCATGTGGTGAGTATGATGACCTGTGTTCATGCTGTTCTTCACAAGGTCATAGTGAGCAACATCCAATTTGCTGCTCATTGTGGAATGTCACTGTCGTTCCAAAAATATGAATATGGAATTTTTATGCATTTGTATCTATACAAATATCCTGCATCTGTTTTTGAGTATTGGATTCTGTGACCATGGGATTTTGAGGAATTTTTTACATAGATGTAAAAAAACGCTTTTTGCGGAGGCCATGTCTGTCCGTTTCCTACCTCTTTCTTGATGGCTGACCCATTGGTGATACTTATTTTCATATGATTTGCTTTAGGAGCTCTTTACAAAAATTCCTTGAACCTGTGTCAATGTCATGATAATGGTGACAGTTATATTTTGGGCTTTAAATGAACTGCATGTGCTTTCCACATGTCTTTGACTTTATTGGGTGAAGTTTGGTGCAGTAAGATCTCCACATAATACCACCGAGGTTTCATGAAAATGTGTGAAGTGAAAGTCATATTTACTCAAGGATGGAAATGCAATTGTGCCTGTTGTTTCCAAAATTTCGTGTTTTTTGGGGTAAAATTCATTTCAGCAGTTTTCCATAAAATTATATTGAACAAAAGTATCTTGACATTGCAAGCCATGACTTTCCAACCTTTCTGCATTGGCCAAAATAGTGTGAATTCTGAGCAAATTAGTGCAGGGAAGGATGTACTGCCTTATGGGAATAAGTGAGTTTACATTTACCTGTGCACTGTGAAACGAGTTTTTAAAGTAAAGGACACCTTCGTGAAGTCTGTGTACTACATCACATATTACACCATATGCCATTTTGTTGTGTTTTCAACTATATGCACAGTTCTCGGGAAAACGTGAATGGAATCAAGATGTGTGAGCTGTCAGTGTTTTGCATAGGCATTTTTCAGTCACAGATATATTTGTAATGAATATTGAAATGGGGAAGAAAAAAATACATGTAGTTAAACTTTGTCAAGTGTGGTCTGTTAGCATAGTTTTAAGCTGTTATTGTAGTAGTGCATTTTTTATATACAAGTGTGTGGGAGTGGGGGTTGATAAATTTCATAAATGGGCACACTTTACTTTTCTGGGGTAGGAAAGGTATGCTGAAAACAAAATTTCAGAGTCCTTCACAAGGAATATAAGGATTAAGCATATGGTACTTTTGTATGCCTTCTTTTAGAACATCATCTGCTGAGATGAGATAGCAATTTTGTTACACAGACTAGGCCATGATCTGGTTTTCCAAGTAATTGCAACAGCGGAAACAATTTAAATCATCCCAAAGTTGCCCAAACAGATTCTGGGGTCCACTCAGCCTCCTGTTCGGTGGGTTAGTGGAGTTCTTTCCCTGGGGTGAAGGTATTCAATGGTGTCCATCTAGTACCAAGATCCAGAATGCACGGAGCTATACTGGAACTCTCCTACGTGACTGGTGTAGTGCACAGGGACTGCACTTGAGAGCATTGAGATTTAAAGACAAATTAATCTGAACATTTCTTCTGCAGTGAGATGGTGTAATAAAGTGTAGGTTTATGGTTGTCTTGAAGCCTTTCATGCTGCTGGTTGACCAGAATTTACATGCCCTTTGCATTTACAGAATGGACCCCAGAGATGTTCATCACAAAAGTGCAGAGTAACTGGACATTTAAATACTCATCACATTGAGATTACACTGGGCATTTAATTCTGGTACAGGAGGGTTAAAATAGCATACTTGGTTATAGCAGTGTGTAGTAACAGTTCTCAATTTGCATTGGACAAGCCTTTTGTCAGATCTGCAGTATTGTACATTAGCCAATAGTGTGGGTGTTGTTACTGGTAAAGGAAATTGCACAAATATGCAATCATCTGTAGTTGCATTAATATTTAATGCCAGCAAAAAGGATTCAGGAAGGCACACGGGGCCACGGTATTGTACGCCTCTTTTTACAACATGAGAGAAAAATCGATGAATGGCTGTATTTGAATGTTGTTGCCACTTTTATTTTCCCTGTGCTTGTAAAGGGCCCGTGAATCAATTATACAATTCCATAAACATGCTTGATAGAATAAACCAATGGCTTACACCTTTTGGTGTTTATAAGGAGGCTTATTGTGTTAATTTTTTGAACCTTGCTGAGAACCCAAACAGTACCAGTTACAATCAATGTATCATATGACACCAAGAGAATTCAAGGTATTCTGGTAGAGGTTTCAACAAATACAAGAATGGTAACAATGAACATTTATTTGAATTCAACATTGCTAATATACACCATATGGAAGAAACTAATGTGACTGCATTAAATCAAAAATTGTTCTTTAGTGATGTGCTGTGTCTTGAGGTGCCTTTGTATCATCATCCAACTGCTCCTCAGGAGTGTGAGGCCAGAACGTTGGTTTGTTCAGTGGGTCTAACGCCTGCAAGAAGACGTGATCATAACCATTTACACTGTTCCCATCCAGCTGTATACTACACACTTCCCGAGTGTCTTACAGCGAACCTTGTTTTTAATAATAATAATACTGTTTGTACACTAAGCAAGGCAAAGAAAAGCTTACCAGATTAGTACAGAAATATAATGCTGGGAAAACCAAATACTCTCTAAAAAAAAGAAAGAAGCTAATCATAGTGCAGCAAAAATATTCAACAAAATAAACTGCTGCCCAGAATGCATTTTAATATGTATGACATATTTTATTCACAATATTCTCACCATCATCATCTGGCCATCTTCAGGGTGATGTTCTTATTACAAGAGTACAATTGTGGTTTAACTGTGTCACCATCACTCCACATTAATTAAAATTATTTATCTATTATAAAATATTGGCTAAGAATGGGAAGCTGTTGCGAGTTAAACTGTTTGGTGTTGGCAGATTGATGATTAAGGCAGTAATATGGTGAGTTCTAATCCTGTAGTAAATGGACATTGTATGTGTAAGAATATGTCCATCATTAATTATTCAATAATGGAATGCCGTGAAAGAAAGAGTAGTTGATGAGGTACTTACCAACATTGTAGGTGATGTGTCATCAGTGTGGTGTACTAGTTGGAACTAAGGTATGGCATGGGAGGTAGTGCTGGGGAGTGGGGTTTATGGTTGGGGGATTATGCACTTGCATGGTGGAACTATGCATCTTGAATTAGTTCAAATAAGGGATTTTTTTTCTTTCTGGTTTTGTTCTTTTACTATCACATTATGTTGGTGAAGAAATATAATAATTTTCCAGTCTGTAAAAGTTTACTTCTCTGTGCAGTGTAGTGTGGTCATAATGGTTTCCATAGGTCCTTATTCATGTGCATTATGTAAGATTTGGAACGCATATGCTGATTGTAAGTTGGTTGATGTGTGGATGTGTTCTTTGAATCTTAACTCTAATCTATAGCCAGCAGTCCGGCCCATATATGAGATGTTACACGTGTGGTATTTCAGTTGGTAAATGCCACCATGTGTGTATGTTGGTGTTATGGGATTGATTTTTAATAATTATCCATTCTTAGCCTATATTTTATATTACTCGTATAACTATTGTGGAGTGATGGGAACACAGTAAACCACAACTGTACTCTTGTAACAAGAAATCACCCTGAAGATTGTTAGAATACCTGCTGAAACAAGTTCAGGAGAGTACTGTAAATAAAATATACCATAAATATTAAAGTGCATTTTGTTGGTTATTTATAGACCTTTGGATCTGACTAATGCACAGAAGATGGAACATATTAAAATAATCAAGAATCAACTTGAGCCTAGTACTTAAAAAGAAAAGACTGAAGAACTCTAAACCAATGGACAATTTACTGGGACCTGGAAAGACCATAAGAAGATAACAAAAGTTTCAATGTTACGTTGCTCAGGCCTAATGGAATAAAGGGGGAGTTTAATAGCACAGCAAGATAAAGCACTCAATATATGTTACCATCAGAGGAACATCATGAAGCAACCAACTGATCATAAATGCAGGATGTACTATAGAGAAGAACACATGAAATATTGTTGCAGGATGCACAGGACATGGGGCATCTGAACACACAATAAGGTGGCTGGTTACATGCACTGGATAATATGTAAACATAAGGGGTTACATGTTACTGAAAGTACTTAAACATATACCTGTAAGGGTCATACATGTCAACAGTATCACTATTATGCAGGATGTACACAGACTGGACAATACCAGCAAATCAACCTGATATAGTACTGCACAATAAAAGAAGACTTGCCTACTGATCGATATAGACAAACCAGATGATTCAAACATTAATAAAAAAAAATCTGCAAAACTAAGCAACTACAAAGACCTGGAGATGGACATCATCAGGCTGTGGAAAGTGACAACAACAACTGTGCCAGTTATACTTGGAGCATTAGGAACAATTAAGAAGGGATTAGATCAGAACCTCCAATTGCTTCCAGGTCACCCGTCGGCCATGCGAGTACAGAAGATCACATTAATGAGTACTACGCACATCATTTGTAAGGTGCTGGGGTAAAGTGCTTTTTTCTCTTGCTGACATCTGGACTTAACAGAAGGTCTATGGATCCAAACCATGGCATTGCCAGGCATATCACATTCAAATAGTACTGACTTTGCTGTTTAACAAGAAAGATGACAAGGGGAATAACTGCTAAGCAAAAAATAAAAGAGTGGAAAGTGTTAAGTACTGGAGGGGGAGTGACATGGAGGGGTGAAAGAACATATTCGAGGAACAATCAAGAAGTTGGCATACATACATATAGCACAACTATTAAGGTATATTTCATTCACTTCAAATCTGGTGACCCTAACAGTCTGTGTTGTTCCTGCATCCCATCAACAGCATTAGAGAACTCCATAGGGTTAAGAAAGAAAGAAAGAGAAAGGAGCTGAACCATCCTTAACCTGCTATTTGTAGTTCTCTTAACCTGACAGTTATATTCCACACAATACAAAGCACCAGCAACCCAAAGGCATATTCTTTTAACAGTATGGACTGAGAACATTAAAGGATTTATTTAGTAATTATCAAGGCCAGGCCCTTCATAAATGTAGTGTGACAATATTATGAATTTACCACAACTTACCAGGTCTGGGTATGCGTCCTTAAAGTCTTCCATTGTCATCTGTTCAAATGGAAGTAGGCTCTTGAGACGAGCAACTTCTGTTTCATAGCCAGCAATACGGACATTAGACTGCTTTATAAAGTCTTGAACCTCCTTCAACTGAAAGCATTATTCTAATTAACAGCAAAGTTCATAAATCTCAACAATTCATTGTAATGTACATCAATTACTAACCGCCTCTCTTTCCTGTTGTTCAATTTGTGGTGTTACATTATCTGATGGGTATGGAATATTCAGAGCTTCATATTTCTTTCGAAAATCATCAACCATGCCTTGTATAGGTATATGGGCCTTGTAATACTCCCAGTTAATTTTAGGGGCTGATTCTGGGTTTGCCATCATTCTGAAGAATAAGAAACAACAATTAATTGTTCATTTCATGTCTCCAAGATTCTTCAGTTCATGACAACAAATGTTTGTCCTTTAAAAACAATATGAAATTAACAAAGAATACAGCATACTTATAATTTGTCATGGCGTTAAGCAAGAGTTGCTACCATTCAATTGCAATGTCAAAGAAAAATTCACACAAACTCTAGGTCAACAGGTATATATTAAGACCTAAAACATCAACGAAACAATTTCCACAAATTTTTGAAAATTTAGGAGCCACCTCTAGATTCTAGGTGTCAGAAAGGTGACATGAAAATCACTTTGAAGATCCACAAACATTACATGCCATGTTACAAAACTTAGACACCTGGGACTTGTACAACCCTGTAATACATGATGTACAGTATATACCAGTTGATTTTTACAAACAAAATGACAATGAACTCAAGATGCAATATAAAATTATAATATAAAACATAAATGACTGTGATAAGAAAGCATAAGGATGCTATATATCAAGTTCAATTTACTGTAATGGTAATGCTATGGACATGCCCTAAAAGTCTGAGTGACATGTATATTTTAATTAGGGCCATAGCATTACATATTTTAGGAATCAGAATGTGGAAAAATTCAAAGAAAATTTCAAATTCCGTAGCTTCCAAAATAACATACAGGAAGCAAAGAACTTCACATATATCCCTTATGCATCAGACTCTGAAGGTTTACAAAATTCCTTTAAGAGTCAAGGTGGCCTTGTACGTTGTACTGGTGACATCAAATGACCCACAACCCGTTTATAACAAAGGCACAACACAAACCTCAATATTAGTAAAATAGGAGTTCATGAGAACATTTACTAAACAGTGGCATATCCTCCGTTTCCTTTAGAAGAGGAATTTCTTTCTGATACCGGCAGGGGTTTGTTATAAATATTTACAGACTGCAACAATTTCCCTTATCGTACTAATAGTACTACATTCAAGCGTATTCCTTTCTAAGCGGTTTTACTATTAGTTGCAGTATTATACGCATGCACCTGGTCGGATTTTAAGCAACCTTTCTCTCTTCTTGTATAAAAATGAGTATAGGGTACGTTAAATTACCTTCGTAGATATCCATCAGATTTCACTTTGAAAGCTGTGAAAAACCCCTTCTGGTTTTCAGGCACTCTCTCTGCTAAAGCTGTCCAATTTATGGACGACTGAGTAATTCGTCGTGCTGCCATCACTTCGTTCTTCTGAACGACTTTATTCTTCCACGACCCACTACAACCAAGATGGCCGAGGAGAATCACGATAACTTCCGAATACAGCCGACAGAGGAGTGAAAAGTAACAGGTATCGATATCCCTCCACCCGTAGCCGATAACAAACGAGTATTCGCGGACATCAATTTTCCCGCCTTTCCCGATGTAAATAGAATCGTCTGCTACTTGTCGCTCATTCGCCATGTTGCAGGTCGATAAGTGTGGAGGGCAGGGCATAAAGAGGATAGGATATTATAGCAAACAGATTCTAAAGTTTTCGTGCTAAATCGGACGCATTAGAATGTAGTGATGCCCAAAAAAAGTACAAGAGACAGTAGATCTATAGAAAGAACTGGCTGGAAACCAAAGACGGTTAAACGTAACTCGAATGATAAGCGAATCGTGAACAATATATATATTGGTGCTGGTAACGCTAGGAGATGGATTATTTTGAAGAAGAAACTGGACTATCAAAGTGATGTTGATTTTGTTGCGTATTTGTTGGACCTTGCAGAGCCGCAGTCAGTGTAAGGAGAATAGCTGAAGTTGCTGATTTATCATCGGCCATAGATGAACGAAGGATTAATTTGGGGGGTGGTATATTGCGTTCAGCAGAGGGATGGGGGTGTGGTTCAGGGATAAGAGCTTTTGGGATGCTGCATGAGGATATTTAACGATCAATAGAATTCCCGCCATTTTCTGCGACGTCGTCTGCTGGAGTATTATTTACGAGATTACGTTACTCGATACTATTTACTGTTTTCAAGCGACCGAGTAGCGATGATTTTCATTCTTAACGTATGAGTTATATACGTATGTTTTCATCACCTTTGCGAAATTTGAAAGTAGAACAATAATGCTTGTGTAACAACTGTTAATGTTCGTTGTTAGTAATAAGTTAAAAAAAAAATTGTATTTATAGTCGCATGGTATGGAATGACATTAAAATGATGCCCATTCTCATACCTGTAAGTTTTTTTTACATTTATCAGTTTATTAGTGTAATACCGTGAAAAGTTATTTAATTTCTTTTGGATTAAAATGCAAACTTGATGTGTTAAGTTTAACACTTTTATGTTTTGGAAGACTTGAAGTTTAGGTTTATACATAACACTATTTTAAATTCTAGATGCCTAAAGTCTTGTCTAATCTTGTTTTCACAGGGATTTGAAACTAGTGTATGTTTTATTGATCTGAGGTAATGTGATGGCAGGAAGGTGACAGGATTATCATGTCCAAGCTTTCCAAGTTGAGATATTTTATAATCACAAACGATCATGAAATCATTTTTGTATGTGACATAAGTCTAACCACTGAATTATTTTTCTGTTTCTGTTTATGTCACCATTTGTTTCTGAAGATGGACTAATGTAAAATCACCTGTTCTGATCAGTTTGAATAGAATTTTTGAGTTTTCTTTTTTTTTTAATTTTAAATAATTCAATTAGAAATAAGCCATGTTTGAGTACTCTCCAGCTTCTGGTTCAAAGACACATGGAATGTGGCCTTTTTTGAGTTCTGTATGATTCCCACCTGCTTATTTTTACAAGTAGTTTTTTGAACCCATAGTTGCAGGAATTTGTTTACTGGGGACAGTTATTTTCCAGCAAGTTGCAGTTCATTGTGTAGGATTTTATTACCACAACATTTCAGAGTAGGTTAAGGAATACAAATGTTTAAAAAGATGCAGAGTTGCAGGACTGTCTGTTTCTGTTAGCATCATTAACCCTGTTATCTTATCTGATAACCAAACGTATGGAACATTTTTGGATTCACGGTTGATGTTTTGTTGTGTTTCTGTTGCTGGATGCTGAGCGATAATTGTGTATCAAACACACAGTTGCAACACATGTTGAAATAAAATATTACTGTTTATTTAATAGTTTGTTAGTGACAGTTGGACTTCATTAAATGCTGATGTGGTTTAACTTATTGACATTAATGTACTTCTTACTACATTGCATGGGACAAGCTTTTTTTTTTTTTGTGTGTGTAGAAAGTGGTCACCTATATAGTGAAGAAAATTCCCCAACTTTTAGAGAACCTTGAAGTTTATTGCTGTGTTTACAAGAGCTTGCTGTTAGACCATATCCTGAATAAAACATTCATTCCACATCTTCATTCCTCATTTCTTTGAAGTCCATCATAACATTACATCCCCATCTACATGTAGTGCCTACAACTAAAGAGAATTTACCATGTAATCCCTTTTTCATCTGTCATGTGATAGTGTATTCATTATATGTCTGGACCCACATACATATTGGCCTATGTACAGTTTTCTATACACAATGCAGATATACTGGGTAAACTGTTTCAAGCTGGCTTATCCTTCCATATGTAATTCTAGAGTGGTTCTAGTTATTCTATTCCTGTCCAGTCCTATAAAATGTCCAAACAACTATAGTCTATTTATGCCTAACTGCTGTAAGGATTTGTAAACTCCTCTGTGGCTCATTTTTGAAACATTTTATATTGATCTCCTTTATTCTCTTATCTGTCTAACTGAATGCTCATGTTTTGGCTTCATGCAGCAATATTCGTTCAGAGTAAGTTTTTTTGTATTTGCTCCTGCCCAGGATAGATCAGTCTTCAAAGTGAGGAGTGGTTAGAAAGGGAGCAGTTCCTGGCAGAAGAGATTTTTCTCTATTCCACCATGTCTGGAATCATTTTGGGATCACCTTGCCTCACTTTCATTGGATATCATGTTCATTTTATCCTTGGATAAACTGGACACCTTATGTATTTGGACTTTATATCCCAATACATTTTAAGCTTTGCAATTGTAAGTTTTTTTTTTTTTTTTTTTGGAGGAAAAATTTTTTTTTTTTTTTAGGAAAGTGTGGTTACTTTTTTTTTTTTTGAGAAAAGGGGGAGGACCCCCCAAATCTGAGGGGGGAAAAAAAAAAGAAGATGACAA
>Ga0123357_10006192_pt1 | contig 14519 bp, 5 predicted proteins | sample TergutEmb28metaG_FD_89873 | JGI IMG/M metagenome (GOLD analysis project Ga0123357, IMG submission 89873) | Embiratermes neotenicus P4 segment gut microbial communities from Petit-Saut dam, French Guiana - Emb289 P4 | ecosystem: Host-associated > Arthropoda: Insects > Digestive system > Gut ...
AAAGGCTAAGTTTTTTAAAAATTGTGTCTAAGGAGAAAGTATTTAAAAAGACAAAAAATTAATTCAGAAAAAAAAAAAAAAAATTGTAAATTTCTTAACGTTCTATGTATGAAAAAGTATAGACTGGAGGTTTTTTCTGGTACTTCTGTTATAATGATTACTTCCTACCTGGTTATGACTTCCTTTGCTTAAATGTTTGTACCACTAATACTTCCAGTGGTGGAGGCTGTATACAGCCAGCTCAGTATGTCTAGGAAGTGTGGTTGGCATCACAAAAAATAGCCGTACACATACTCAGTACTGGTCCACTCCCACTTGCACAGGATTTTTGAATGGTTTTTGTGCTTCTTGTTTTAGTGAGCAAAGTCATGATGGTATTGGTAACCCACCCCCTGTGCCTGTCTCATATCTTGGAAAAGAAAGTCGGCACTCCATATTCCAACTAGCATATGTCTTGAGATGGAAGTACTTGACGTACATGCATAGAGCTGTTCAAACATATGAGGGGGACCCAAAAATAACCGGAATTATTTTTTTCAAATGGTTTGTTAGGCTTTATACTATTATAACTCTAGTCTCTTTTAAAGTACTCTCCTTTTGACTTGATACATTTGTACCAGTGTTTTCCCACTGCTGAAACATTTCTGGAACTCTTCCATGCTGATGTTCAAGACCTCCAGCATTTTCTTTTTTACTTCGCTGACACCTGCATAAGTTTCCTTTTCACCTGGCCTTTCATAGGAGGGAACAGGAAAAAGTCACATGGCGTAAGGTTGGGTGAAAGGGGAGGATGAGGGATAACTGTCATGTTGTTTCTTGCCAAAAACTACTGCACACTCAAGGCCGTGTGGGCAGGGGCATTGTTGTGATGAAGGAACAAATCAACACTGCTCCACATTCTGGTCGTATTTTCCATACACTATCACGTAATCTTTTCAACAACTTCGAATAAAATTGTTGATTCACAGTTTGTCCAGGAGGAACAAATTTTGTGCACAATTCCATTAGCATCAAACAAACTAATGAACATGATCTTAATATTTGATTGAACCTGTTGGACCTTCTTTGCTTTTGGAGAATTAGGAGTTTTCCATTGGCTCAATGCTTGTTTTGTTTCCAGGTCACAACCGTTGCACCAAGTCTCATCTCTGGTCACAACTTTAGAAAGAATCTGTGGGGCATTTCCAACTTGTTCCATTAAATTGTAACAAACATTCAAACGATTGTTTTTTTAATCCTCTGTCAACAACCGAGGAATGAATTTTGCGAAAACACATTTCATATTCAAATCTTCCATTAACATTCGCTGACATGAACTCAGGACAAATCAGTTATCTCAGAAATCTCTTCAGTGATCCGATGATGATCTGCATTGATTGCATTGCAAATTTTTTCAAGATTTTCATCATTTTGGCAAGTTGAAGGTCGGCCAGATCTTGGCTGGTCCTCACATGACATTTCACCCCCTTTGAAACCTGAATACCACTCATACACTTGAGTCTTACTTAAAGCATCTACCTTAAAAGCTTCTTGCAGCATTAAAACACTTTCAGCAGCTGATGTCCCTAACAGAAAACAAAACTTCATGCACACTCTTTGTTCTTTATTATCAGCCATCATAAAAATCACCTTACTTCCTAGCAAGCACTTAGAAAAAAAGGCCACAACAACAATAACAGTCAACCTAGATTGACGCCACGTGGCAGACGGCTAGAATATTATGTTGACTTGTGACACCTAGAGGCCATCGTGCAACTACTTCTAGTTCGCGCGCCACATTTAAATTCTGCTTATTTTTGGGTCCCCCCTTGTGCACTCATGAAACAGTGGGAAACTTTCCACAATATTATATAATTGGTGTAGGGGGTGACATGCAAGCATATTTGCTACCATTTCAACATTTGAACCAGTTGACTGATTTTTACAAAACTTACTACAGGTGTTGTGCAATCATAAGCCACCTCAGTGCCATGCCTTTTAATTTGTTAGTGCAAGTAACAAGTTAGGATTTGTCTGCAGAGTGTGACACTTTGGCATATTTGTTCTATTATTGTTGCTGGATTTTATATCCATGAATAATTTTAAGAGAACATAGAAAATGTAAGTACTTTAAATGTACCTTTTCGTGTTTTGCACAAGCCCTGTGTTGTCTCAAAAAAATTCCTCAGTAAGAGACTTACAGTCAGTCATGCATGATTGTTTTCTTTAGATTTTCAGCTGTTTCTTAGGCCTCACTTCTTACTTCATACAGAAGTTAATCCATCTCAGAAGTACCACTCATACCATGATATTGTTATAAATGCACATAGCTTTTCATGTGAAGTTTCTTAATTTTTTTTTTTTTCCAAACTAGAATTGAAAAGTATTGACACATTTTAAAGGAAGTCCCAGATCTGAATGATAACCATCACCTGAGTAAAAACTACCACAGTATTGCTGTAATGTAGTATCAAGACTTTTAGTGTTATACATATCCACATTGGTTGCTGATCTTAGTTCAATTTTTTTCTCCCCCCCCCCCACACACTTATGGAAAAAATCTGGTAGTGTTCAGTGTTCTGCTCAAATGAAGCAAAAATTCTTCACACAAAACTCTGCTTTGTTATATAGTGTTGACACGCAGTGTATTATGGAGAGCTAATGTATGGAGTTCCCTTTTAACTGAACCATCTTTGTTTTGACTTGTGAGAAGACACTGTTCAAGACTCATCCTTTTAATAGCATAAAAATGATGGCTACAGAATTTGTTGTGATCATTATCATGCAGTTACGTACCAGATCAAAAATGACGATCGTAATTGATATCTGCTTTATTAGAAAGAAAAAAGGCTGATCATAAAGTTATCACATAATTCTCCTAGCAACCTTAGTCTGGTTACTCCTATACCGGGTTGTTGATAAGTCCTTAGCCCGACCAGGAAGGAAAGAAGCTGCGCCTGTCAAAAGTGTGACGGGCAGAGGAATGGATTTATTTGGCTAGGGTAGGGACAGGTGGTGGACTCCTGTGAATGTAGTAATGAACCTCCAAGTTCCATAAAATGCGGGGAATGTAGCTTGTTTCCTTTCTGGTTGGGCTAAGGACTTATCATCACCTCTGTGTATTGTAGATACTTAAATGGCATTATGGGTACCTTGTAGTGCTTGTCAAATATCACATCATGGTTTGACCAGTAGCTAATTAAAACTGAGGCAAAAAATGTTTTTACCCATATAGTACAGGGTTAATGGGAGTTAACAGGGATTAGCAGCTAATAATTGGAAACAAGCATGAAATAAAGTAAAAATATGGGGTTGAACAAATAAGGTATGAGTGTCATTGCAATGAACGGTAGATGTCAGCTATGTCATAGTCTTTATATGTATGACATTCCACAGAAATCCAATGGCAGTCATACTTTTTTGTAACATGTGGTTTGATTGTGTTAATTAATGAACATTGTATGAAATTTGGTGCAAAAATATATTGTAAGTTTATCTGCATTGTGTAATATGGGTGACATGGTAACAGTATGAAACTTTGGAGTTATATCTAACAAATTTAATGTATGTGGAATCTCTGCCTAAATAATAAGTTCTTAATAAAATGAAACAGCGGTGGTGGTGGTGGTGGTGGTGGTGATGTAACTATGACGACGATGATGAGGCGGAGGTCCATATAACTGTAAATTTATGCATTAGAAAAATAGGTGTCATGAAGTCTGCTTGGAACCCTCTGTTATATTCTAAGATGGCATTATGACCAGAGAGTCTGCATTGAACCCAAGAGTAATTGAAAATGGTTGTCATAAAATACTTGCAAACCAAAATTTGATATTTAAAAAAAACTGAAATCCAGTACTTTTATTTGCAGAAGTTGCAGAAGCTACAGAATCCTCGACATACAGACTTCATTCGCGACAAGAAATAATAGGTATGTTGGTGGAAGTTGTAACTTTTATCATTGTACTTAGAGATTTATACTTTTAAATGAATCTATTAATGCTGTCTTAGTACACATAACCTTTATCACCACATGTTCAAAGTGTAGTTTGTGTTTTCAGTCAGAAGGATGATTTGCAGGGAGGACATTAAATAGTTACAGAGTGGGTTGGTTAAAGGATTTATGCACTTATACAACCTTCACAGTTGTATGTTTGGTACAGTACATATAAACTATAATGATAAAATTTATACTAAAATTTAAAACAAAAATTGAATAACAGTGAAATCTTTCAGTCTGGAATGCGATAATTATATGTATATTGTTACTTACTTTAATTATTCTGTCAGTTGTTGTCTTTGATATTGTTTGCATTGATTAATTTTATTAATTATTTAAAATATGAAGTGTACTAATTTGTTTTCCTCTCAAATGATGGACTTGCAATTACAGGGGAAAGGAAAGTGACACCATAATATGCATTTACCTAATTACACAGATGTACCAATAATATTACTCTGATACATTGCTGAGGAATTTTTCGTGAATGTGCAACTGCTTTATATTGTAAGTGTAACTATAGTGTGGCACAGCACATAATACAACAAAATAGAACATTGAAAACATCATCACAGACAAGGTGCTACTGTTTGTGTGTGCTTGAGTCGTCTAACTGTTCTTTCACTGGGTCATACTTGTGATTTCAGTCACAAGTAAAGTGCTCTGTGTATGGAATTCTGTCCTTTCTTCCAATATAAAGAGATTTTTTTGTAATGATGAGTTTTATCATCTATGTTATGGTGTCGTAGGCTTACACTATATATTATATGTTGGTTGTAATTATTGTATAATGGAATTTGGAGAGAATTGTAATGTGAATATATATTGAGAGATAAAAAAATACTATGTGTAATAAGGTGGTATCAACACATTAGTGTGTCGTATGAATACAAAAGTAAATTGTTGCAAATACCTTTGCTTGCAAGTGCTGATATGATTGAAAATTATGACTGCACACTGTTTAGCAGTGTAGCATTTATAAACAAAAGGAAAATATGAAACATAATTTTTAGGCATGTCTGTACTTTTCTGTTGTGATAAATTCTCATCTCTATATCTGTTTTATTTTGTAAATATAATATAGTCATGTACTGGGATGGAAGATTTATTTCTTGCACTCATTATGTTTTTATTTGTGAGATTCAGATTTATCACAGTGTTGTAGATTAAGATTATTGTTCTGAAGTGTCCCTTCGTTTTTACTGATGAAATTGATCACAAGTTCTTTTGTTGTTTCATAAAATCAGTTGTGCAGCATAGCACTCTACATGGGGGCTGGATCATTACTCCATGGAAGAAAATGAGTCTGAATTTTTAACTTTTTTTTCCAGGTTTGAATAAGAGGAGTCGAAATCTTCTATCGATATGCCAAGATGTACGAGTTGTGCTGACGAGGCTTATGGAGGATGAGATCATTGAACTGACAACTAGAATACCAAAACCAGAACCCTTTCCAGGAGACAGTGGAAGTACATTGCAGCTCCCAACATTACTTCCCAACACAATGTATGCCTACAATACATATTCGAACAATCAGAACCATTATCCTGAGCCGGTAGCACTGTCACCACAAGCTACAATTCCAATTATAAATTTATGCTCTTCAGATGAAGAGAGTGAAGTAGAGTGTTTAGCATCTACACCATTGCTGAGTGATGTAAATGACCCACTGTTTTCAGCTGGAGATGAATGTCTCAAACAAACTGGAAGTGGAGAGGAGGTGGAACCAGTGTTCTGTGATAGGAATAGCGCTCAAAATATAGCAGATTATCCTTCAGTTGAAACATCCTGTGCTCATATGGGGACAGGTTCATCATGTTTTAATGGTGACACATTTGCAGTGCAATATTCTAGTAATCCTTCATTGAAAATTTTAGAATCATTTCCACATGACTGGCAGATGAATGTCAACGTGAAAACTGTACCTTCTCCAACTGCACCAGTGTTTACCAATGAGGAGAGACTCACAGCTTATTCTCCAGCACTCCATTACAATTCAGAAGATACTGCACTTCCACATATATCAAATTGTGGAAGAAAGACAACAATCCAGACAAAGAATTGCAACATGAACTCATTGTCTGCAGAAGGATTGGATAGTGTTGTGATTGAGGAAGTCAATTCTCCAATTGTTCAGTGTCATTCAGCAGATTATCTTAAACTGTACAGTTCACATGTTTCTCCCAGTAGGACTACGATACATACTGAAACAAAGACTCAACTCTCAGTGCCATCGTTTGCATCCACATCGTTAAATGTTGGCTCAAAAGACACAAAAAGTCCAATGCAAAGGCCTCCTTTTCTCGCAGAATGGAGAAGTTGCAGATGAAGGCACTTGGTTCCACCTCATGTATTTCTGAGTCTGATACTGAGGTCGTAACAAACAGTCCAAAGTCTGACCGTTGACAGTGTTCATATAATCATAGAAAGGAACAAACCATCACCCAAGTGTGCAGCTCATCACCATCTGAAGAATCACTGCGTTGTCTTTGGACAGATCCTTACGTATTCTTGCATGAGGGTGAAGATAAAATTCAGACCAGTATGTTAAGAATGATTCCAAATCCATCTTCACCAGTGTTCACACTTGTGGAAAGTGTGCCACTGGGTGAGGATACCATGAATACTTTGTTTCTGCCCACTTCCAATCAGAGTTCCTCCAATGACACCAGTGCTGCTGCACTCCAGGTAGAGAATGATGACCTACCTGTTATCCTCTCTTCCTCAGTAGGTCTGCTAGTTAATTAGGGTGATGGATGTTGTATATTTGGGTGCTAGTAGGGTGAAGTAATCCTACTCCTTGAGAGGATGGGATTTGATGGATTGATACAGATAAATGATTGGTTAAAGAACTTGAATTGGATTAAACTAGCTCAATTCAGCTGATAGATCGTGAGACATTTCCCAGTAGAAATATGCATGTGACATCTCAGAAGACCACAGTGTACCAGTTTATGACCTCTTGACAAGTAAAACAAATTACTGGCCACCTGTTCCACTCTAAATATTCTTGACAAATGTTTGTTCTTGCACATAAATTTTTACACTTTGAATATGCACTGATGGCACTTAATAAATTTCATCAGATGGGATGCACCTTTCATTATCACTTTTTTGGAACTTGTGACTTAAGTTTGAAGTTTACAAATAATTGTCATCAGATAATAGGTAAACTGTGTACTCGCTACACTATCCTTCAGTTATATGGTACATGAAGTGTCCATGATGAGTTTAAAGTCATTTTCAGTTAAGTAAGTGGAGTGACATGGAACTCATCCAGACTGCTTGAAAACCAAATTACATATCAGCTTCTCCAGGTTATGCATGGTGTAAAATTAACTATTATCCTGATTGGCTGATTACTAAACTTCTCCAGATTTCCGTAGGTGGAAATTTTGGATGTTTGAAGCTGTACTCTCTAATTGAACCCCAAATTTAAGTTACTAGCCTCCATGGAATTTCCTGCAAACTGTCCTACATGGAATTCCAAAAAGACCGTTCCATGTCTAATGTCTTCTAGCCATGATAAGCTAAGCTAAGCTAGCCATCTGGTACTTAATACTAACAGTGTGTTTTCCAGAAGCCGAAAATATCAAATAACATTCTGCTGCCAGTTACAGAAATGCTTCTGTGACAATATACTGGCTTTTCTAGCTTCCTTTACTGAATGTACAGTTGCACCAATGCTAAATTAAATCTCTTAACTAGTTATTACAATATTGGTATCCTTTGTCTGCATTGTATCTAATTCTGCCTGGGATTGAACGCAAGTCTATTGTTGTAACTTCATCCCATCAGTTATTGTTTTCCCTTCTGCATAGGTGAGTACAATACTGAAGAAAAATGTCTAACACCACAACACATTCTTTGTTACCTGCACCAATGATACACACTGATGAGAATGTTGAAATTATGCTTCTCTGCAGTGTGATGTGGCAGACTCCCTGAAAAGAGAGCACGTATTGAAGTTACCTGTCATTCCCAAGAAGGCAACAGTCCTAGTTCACACATTCTTGTGGCATCATGTGCAATGGCATGTGCCTTCTTACAGGAAGGAGATGGTACTGTTTATGCTTTACTGAACTGTGATACAGTTGATGATCCAAAATCCAAATGTTCAAACCTAACTCTTCCTCACAGGACACAAACTTGATTTGCTACCAAGAGATAATCTACAGGACCTCGGCTTGTGCAAGATAGTGACTTTGATGCCATTAATCTAAGAAGCATAATATCGAAGTTTACAGGGAGGCAGTACTGGGAACGGAGCAGTGCAATAATCAGAACCCCTGTAGTAGTATATAGATTAATTCTTACATGCCTGTAGTAAATGTAAATGTGAATGTTATACTCTTAAAATGAAGCTAAAAATTTTAAACATGGTTGCATACACTTTGGTTGGTGAACATTTGAATCACTGGGAACTGAACCGAGACTGACATGTTTTAGGAATATTAGATTGACCAGATTTACACATAGTATCTTAATGCTGACAAAAGTTACTGAAAATTGTATCCATTAGTTTGAATATGTAATTCAGCATTATGTTGCAAAGAATTACTGGTATACTAGGAAAGTGCATGTAAGTAAATGTCTTATTTTTGCCACTGCTACTTCATCCAAGTGCCAAAGATAGTCCTGCATGTTGACTTTTTCTAAGTAAATGCCCAAATGGTTGCACTAGTATAAGTTGATATGCGTGAGAATGGGTGATGGCAGAAACCACAGAACCAGTCCATTTTGTTTCGTTCATCACTCTGGGTAGTAAAAGTCCAAAAATGGCTTATGTCACAGGTAAAATGATAAGGAGCTCCATCATATATAAACTGCACTGTCACATTAGTAATGTTACATCCTCCAGCAGTTTAGGTAGTTCCATATTTCACTAACAGAACATTTTCACTTGTGTGTTTATAGCATGTGATTAAAATCACTTTAGTTAATGTCTTAGTGTCTTTAACAACTGATTGATACAGTTCGTAGACAGCTCATGAGAAATTTCTAGAGTGTGTATAGAACTGTTCAGTTGGTTTAATTGTCAGCAGGACTCTCAAAGTGTCATGTTGCCAGATAGGGTATGTACTTAAAGAGGATATTTAAGTTTTATTGGGTTAAATGTATTTTTTTTTCTGTATAAATTTCAGTCCCTTTTTCATTGTCAGATTACAGAGGTTATGTTACATGTTGGATGGGCTGTGAAGAGGATTATGTGTAATGAAAAGGAAATTATTGTGGCTGTATACCCCAGTTACTCATAATGCATTACAACATCTTAAATTAAGAGGGTGGTGTCACCAGTAATGTGTTGAGTTGATTTGTTTGCAGGTATCAAGCTGCAGTATGTTTAGGTGCTAAAGGATAGGTTTGCTTTGTGTTCTACTGTTATATATGGAGTGAGGGAAAATATTGGCAAGTAGCCATGTCTTGAGGGGGGTGTTACACCCTCGTAACTAGAGTTGAGTTATAACTGTACCAGCTGTCATGCAGGTCATCCTGTGGAGAGTAAATGTACTGTGTTTAGGTACCCAGTGTCATTTATACTTCTCACCATAATATTCAGCTGATCAGATAGAGGATGCAGTGAACAAGGCATGTGGTACATATGGCGGAGAACAGGAATGGTGTCTCAGTTTAGGTGCCAAAAACTTGAAGGAAAGAGACCACTTGGAAACACTACAGAGAATTTGCATTTTAGAGTAAGCCACAACCTCACTTAGCCTTTTACTTGGATGAAATATCCCACATAATTAGGTACCAATTTTTGACAGTGTGTACAGGTGTTCCTTAACAACAATGTACACATTCAGTTTGTTTTCAGAGATTTGCATGCACTGATAACACTAGCCTCCAACTTGTTATGGCCTTTTGCATAAAGGGAATACAGTGCACTGCAAAAGTGTATCTGCTACATATGCTTGCGTGTGAATTTATGCTTTCTTATAGTCAAATATCAGATTTTGGCATGTGCATTTATATGAAGTGTCTAAAGCTCCAACTGAAGCACAGGAGTGGGCTGTCTCTAAAAAAAGCGAGAATTGCTTTAACAGTAATAATAACAACAACCTCTTGAGTAAAGTAGAAAGTTGTGAATTAAAAATATGTTCTAAATGTGTGGTTGCATAACTTAGATCAGCTGCTGTAAATGAGTAGTAGAGGTGAAGCTCATGGAGGTTTGGAATGCTCTTATCACAAAAGCATTGGTTTACTCTCAACAGTGAATGGTTTTTAGGCATAGATGGTTTATTCAAATGGATCTTAAATACTTAAATAGGCTGGGAGGACATGGACTTGATTAAACTGGCTCAGGATAGGGACAAGTGGTGGTCTCCAGTGAATGGGGTAGTGAACCACTGGGTTCCATAAAATGTGGGGAGTTCCTTGCGAAACTGAGGAACTCTTATGACCTGAAGAGGAACTCTCCTTCTTAAAGGAGGGCACTTAGTGACAGTTTTTTTCACAATTCAAATACAATTGAACCTGGTTAAAATGACATTGGTTTATGTGACACCTCGCCTATAGCATAGTACCAGTTAATTCCTCACTGTTGGTGAAATATTATACTCAGAATAACACTGGTTTATAATGACAAATCTTTTTTGACATAACTAAGTTTGCATTTGTTAATAAATTGACTAATTTACGATAGTGTTAAAGCAGGTGGTGGTCCCTGCCATTCAAACATATTTCATAGTGGTATAAAAAAATTCTGTGATACCAATTATTTTTAATGTTCTTGTTAATATAATTGTATGTATTATTTCCTTTTAGCTTTATATTTGCTTGCTAAAAATCCCATATTTCGATGTGAAGAGTGTAATGAATATAATCCATCATATTGACAATCCATTCATTGTACATTTTTAATAGTACCTTGCTTGATTTTTCTGCAGTGTAAAAGTTGCATTTCTGTTCTGAAAGGTTGTGTAACTCATCATTTTTCTGAAATTTGTACTTTACAGATCTTAGTGTACTGTATTGTAAAAACTGTTAATGATTTACTGAATGCGTAACTGTCTTCCCATGTAATGGAATCAAATTATCCGTGGACTAGTTCACATTAGTTTGTTGAGTCCCATGGTTTGCCTTGTACCAGTGAATCTGGATATAAAAGCTTAAAAACACATTTGCTGTATGTTTTGTTCCTTTTGGTGAAGTTTTTTTTAATGAATGTGTCTTGTGTCAGTAGTTTGCCTTGGAGTCTTAGATGTTTATGAACATACCATATAACTGAAACTTGAGTTCTTATATGTATAATCATACTACGAATCTGCTATGCTTCTGACAAAAATTCAACCCCAACAATATAAATATTAATATTATAAATATAATTATTTTCAATATGTGAATGATGCTATAGATGGGGCCTATATATTATGATTTGTAGGCCTGAGAACTTTGAAGTAAAAGGGCAAAGTAAGTCAAAACACAACCAGTTTATTGGTTAGGTGTTATTGAAATGACATGTTTTGGCCTACTCTAAGGCCATTATCAGGTTTTACAAAGTTCTAAGAGACTAAATATTGCTTGTGTGTGGCAGATGTTGAGATCTCATCATCAGGCCTATAAATTATATATGAAACAAAAACTGCATGTGAAATGACATGTTTTGGTCTACTCTAAGGCCATTATCAGGTTTACAAAGTTCTAAGAGACTAAATATTGCTTGTGTGTGGCAGATGTTGAGATTTCATCATCAAGCCTATAAATTATATATGAAACAAAAACTGCGTGTGAAATGACATGTTTTGGCCTACTCTAAGGCCATTATCAGGTTTACAAAGTTCTAAGAGACTAAATATTGCTTGTGTGTGGTGGATGTTGAGATCTCATCATCAGGCCTATAAATTATGTATGAAACAAAAACTGCGTGTGAGCAGGTAAGGCAGTGGATGTGCATTGACATGTGGTATCCTGGGCAGGGTCATTCCCCTTGGGCACTGCCGTTGTTGGCGTTGGGGAAGGGGTCCGGATGGTGATTAGCAGGTCTATATGCCTTACATCTGTGGGAAAAGATCAAAAAACTATATGTGAGGGGGAACAGTAGGTGTGTCATGATCCCTATCTGGGGTACCCTGAGCGGTACTTACGTGTGGCATTGGAGATCCATAGAATAGACGTCTTATTTGTTGGTTCTAGTGTTTGTCACTGTGGTGCTGGATTCTGCATGTAGCACTGACACAATCTTTTGTTGCATATGGGATCACTATTTAACTATATGCTGTCACTACACTCTTATTGTAGTATGTGGTCAACAACGGCAGTGCCCAAGGGGAATGAACCCCGCCCAGGATACCACATATCAATGCACGTCCTGCTCACTCGCAGTTTATGTCTCATATAATTTATAGGCCTGATGATGAGATCTCAACATCTGCCACACACAAGCAATATTTAGTCTCTTAGAACTTTGTGACCCTGATGGTGGCCTCAGATTAGGCTGAAACATGTTGTTTCATTAGCACCTAAACAATAAACTAGTTGTGTTTTGACTTACTTTGCCTTTTTAGTTCATTGTAACGCACACAACAGGGATGCCTCAACTAAAGATCCTGAGCACTTTCTTTTTTGTTCAGGTGTTTGATCTGCTGCCCTTTACTTTTGTCCTTTTCATCCAAAATGAGTTTCATTTTCATGTACATTTTCAAAATATTCATATATAACCAATTGTGCAGACCAGTGGAACACATATTATTCTTCATTTTGGGTGTGCTGCTATGTAGTCTAGTAAGTAAGTACATAGCATGTCCAGAATGTAAGAACCATTTGGTTGTACAAAGTGTTTGAAAAATGTTTTTAAAAAATATCTTGATTGCAACATGTTGGCACCTACACTGAACTATTTCCATGTAAGTTGCCATGTGAATGAACACACTTGTCATACCATGGGATCAGCTTTTATATGTCTTTGTCGAAGAAGGTCACTGCCAAGCCATTCCAGCACAATGTGTGTGTGTGCGCACACGTGCGTGCATGTGTGTTCCCCCCCACTCTTGGTCACTCATGCTGTTGGCTGGCCAAAAATTTCCTGTGGTGGAGCAGCAAGTGTTAATCACTTTGTGCAAGGTTGGAACTGCATGGAGGATGCTCAAAAATTTTCCACTTAAACTATTCATGCACCCATCTATCTTTGAACAGCCGACACCATTTCCTTACATTCTCTTCGTCTGCACCTTCCCAGTACCCATCAACAATCTGCCTGTGAATTTCCACCAGATGAACATTTTAGTGTTTGTGAATCATAATACTGGCCTTAAAGGATTTTCAGTTTTCATGTTTATCTTTTGATGACAATAGTGAAAGGGGAAAAATTATGACATTGTACTACAGACATACCAAAGACAACTGACCTTTGCAGGAAGTGAACACATCACCTGCATGGCTGCTATTCACAGTCGTGCTTTCTGGATGTGCTTCATACCAACGTTTGGAGGAACCTCCTACCTCCAGGGTAGAAAAATAAGTAGTGCAGGAAATAAGTCAGCCATATAGGATAGGGTTAACGAGGACTTCAGCTAAGAGCAAATCAGTAGAGTGGATAACCCTCTAATTCTGTGTCAGTAAGTTTTTTCCATGTGGCTTATTCATACCATAATGTTGTTATCTGATATATTGTGCCTGCATACCAGCCTGCACACATCACATCCCTTTAACTATTTGGTGCCAGAATGAAGTACAAAGTGTACTCTGCAAAAGACCCAGCTTTTGAATATTTGGTGCCAGAATGAAATACAAAGTGTACTCTGCAAAAGGCACAGCTTTTGAATGGCCTCCCATTACTTCAAATATTCTTGGTTGATGACTTAAGGTGACATACGGTTTTCTCAGCATCGCACTGTGTTTCCACTAAAGTTATCTTTTGGCACCAGAGAGTTAATGGTAATCCCCATACTTGCCATTATTACCTTGAGTCATTGATCTGAACACAGGTTTGTGGCTTGAACTCTAACTCTGTAATGGAGGTAGAACTACGACAGTGGTAAACTGACGACCCATAAGGAATTTCAGGAAGACAGAAGGACACTGTGCACATGGGATGAGTTATCAGATTGATACTCCATTCTCTGCTGGCTTAACATATGCACTGGGTATTTCCAATATAGGTTCAGGAACTGTATGAGAATTTTTTTGCTGGTGCTATGAAGTTATGCATTGGTTGTCGTTAGTTTCCATAATGATCTGTTAAAATGCCTTTATGTACTTGATAAACACCTACACACTATGCTTTACGTAAATTATGTATTCATAATAGGCAAACTTTATATTATCTACATTTTTCTGTTGTTACCCTCATTAAGCAGTTACTGTATTATACGATATGGATGTCTCTTGTCACAGGCCTTTTCTTCCTGGTACTTCTCTTGGACCAGCAGTGATCCCCACTGTTCAGGCTTCAAGCTTCACACTGCAGTACTTTCCATATTATGTGTGATGTTCCAAGTATAGCTGTCTTTTGTAGTGAATCTATCGAATATTTTCCTGGTACAGTTTCCAAATTTTTCTTTAAGCTTCTTGTTACTATTCCAGTGGCTCCAATTATTAC
>Ga0123357_10006194_pt1 | contig 14517 bp, 13 predicted proteins | sample TergutEmb28metaG_FD_89873 | JGI IMG/M metagenome (GOLD analysis project Ga0123357, IMG submission 89873) | Embiratermes neotenicus P4 segment gut microbial communities from Petit-Saut dam, French Guiana - Emb289 P4 | ecosystem: Host-associated > Arthropoda: Insects > Digestive system > Gut ...
ATTAAAGTAATTCTACGAAATGCATGGTGCAACAATGAGAATATTTAAAAGCATTTTTAACAATGCAGATTTTACTGTCACAAACCACTAGTATAGGTACACACACATATCACTATATATTTGTAACTTTTCATGACATATCAACATGACTTTGTAGTTATCAGCACTGCTGCCAATACCAAAATTATTAAATTTTACAAATGTATGGCATATTCTGCCAGTACAACATTCTCTCTTCCATTTATCATTTATTATTACAAATAATGTCAGAACAGAATTAATGATGATAAAATCCAAGCTGACACACAGAACAGTGGAAAGATCTTTCCAATAACTCTGGTACTTGAGAGAAAATGATTGGACAAATTCTCTGTTCCTATCAGTAAGTGTTTTTGGCAGTAATATACCATGTTTGTTCTTGTCATTTAGTGTCTCTGATAACATCATAATTCTAATCGAAGCAATGACTATAAAACTGTCATTCTGCAAAGAAAATGCTTGAGTGTTACAATAAATCCATGTGATGGACCATGTTTCTTGAAGTGACTGTTATCAGCTATAAATTCCATACAGTACTACTTTTCACACATTTAGTGTTACTCCCAGCTGAACAAAAGACTCTGTCATTATACTGACAAGAGTGTAACATAGGACATTAAATTACACTGGCAGATATTTAGCAATGTTTTGAAGGAACAGTTTCCTCTACCTGCCTGAAGAAGAAGACAGGAGATTACCCAAAATTAATGGTTGATTTCTACCAGACCACATGCTATCTTGTCCCCCACAGATAGTCATGTTCATAATCACTGTCCTAATCTCACATAAACTGCATACATTTTTTTTCTACTTACAATCTAATAACATCAGCAGCATTAGCCCAACTTTCAAATGCTTCTTTATACATTTTGTGTCTGTAGAAGTAACCACCTTGGTAAGTGTATGGATAGACATGTTGATTTTTATAGTATGTTCTTGCTGACATGGCTGCCTCTTGAAATAAGGTGGAACATGGAGGACGTCCAGGTGTGGGACTTACTTCTTCCAAGTCACTTAAGTTTCCTACAATCAGAATTCCATTCCTGTAATACCTGTGCTGGAGGTCACCATAAACAGATGGAGAAAATGAGAGGCAGGTGCTACAGCCCCAATCCATCTCATTCCCCATCATTTAATCACTCTTAACAGTATTCAATGATGACGTATAATTTTCTCTGCCCACTTCCTAGCATAAACAAATCTAGAAAAATTTAAATACTTTCCAGAGATATGGTAGATTAACAAGAATGGTAAAAAAAAAAAAACACCACATCGCATGCAGGTGAAAAAATTAAAAGTTTTTTGTTTTTGTAATATTACATACATAACCACAATGTAACTTCCCACATTTTGTTATTCATCTGTTTAAACTATGTTATTCTAACCTCAACTTGACTTAATGAGCAATACGCAAGTCACAGTTTGCTGATCTGTGATCAGAGTTTAAGAAAGGAATGCCATATAACCTAAAACCATGTTCTTCATATGGACTTCCTGTCCAATGGCATAAAGAACAAAAAACAATCTACAGGAATATAATTCTCTAAAGTATGTTCGGAATGAAACTGTACTTTTTAAAGTAAGTTCCTTTTTCCTTTCATGACAAAATAACATAAAATGTGCCTGACTTACCAATAGCCATTGGATAACGTGTAAGGTGTCCCAGATCATAAAGTAGCCAAAGAAGTTCTTGTTGAAGAAGTGCAACTTCCATTGCATCGCTTGTTGCACTCAAACTGGGATTGATGGCTGACACAAGTGCTGCTACTTCCATAGGTCTTGTACAAATTACAGGACATCCATTCACATATAACCATGATCTTGAACCCATGCCAGGTCCAACTGGCTGACCACGTTTGTCTTCGTTCCCTTTTCCTGTATGGGTGTGGTAATGTAATGATGAAAATATTGCAGTATGGTACAAAACAACAGCAGTTTAAGTATGCAAACAGGTAGAATAAGATTACCATGCCATGTAACTTCGGCCGTTTGTGAGCCTCCTTCCCCAAACACAACCCACGCATGGTCTTCAGACAATGCCAGATGAACATCTCGATAACCAAGAACTTGACAGCCAGCCACCACTGCGAATGCCACTCCAAAACAGTCTAATTTGTTTCCTAAATAACATATCAATTAAATGTCATTTACATTTAATAGTGTGCTGTATGTACGAACTACCGATACAGTATATGCCTATTTACACACAGCCGCCTTACCTGTCAAGTAACTGTAGAGACTTTGTAAATGGGCCCTGTCTTTGTAGTAGCTCCTTGTTAATGAATTCCAAACTACATCCGATACCTTCTTAACAAGCTCTCTTGTGGCATACTTACTGCCACTATACTGTGTTAAGTCTACAGCACCTTTGATTAAAGCATGAAACTTCGAATACAAAGCTTCAGCAATATGATATTCAACAGCGGGCAGCTTGTGTTCACCCAACGTGTCCGTTTCCTTCTGAACGCTGAAGGATCTGTTGCATGTCAACGAATTCTCAACTGCCCCAACAACGATGGATAACAGCGCCAAGTCAGGTTCTGATGAACTTTCTAACTGTTGCTTGAATAATCTCACAATAGACGGAATATCCTCTAGCGGGAAATGTTGCCGATCTACTGCTCGAAACCCCGCCATGTCGCAGCTAAACTACATTGTTGGTCAGCGCTATACCGGCCATTATTGAACTCTCTAGAGATGAAGTTTTAGAATTAGTTTATGAAATCTACATTCGTTGAAGAAACAAATTTGGATTTCTTTAACATCTGTACCACTTATATTTTTATAAAATTAAGTTTAGGTTAAAATTATTTAAATAAGACCAGAAGAAGTGTCATTGAGAACGAGAGTATAATAATCATGGCCGACGACAAGGCGAGAGGAAATCGGCAAGAGCGTGAAGAACAAATTGCCACACTGAGTTCTAATGAAGGAAATGTTTCTGAATTGCCAGAGAACGCGGAAATTGACGTTAGTATTTGGACTGTTTGATCTGTGCTGGTTTTTAGTGTGTTACTTTTTATTGTTTAAAAACTGGCTTTCCAGAATGAAATGGTCATGAGGGCATGACCAATATTACAAGGGAGGCAATTAGAAACAGGTCATTGACTACCCTGAAAGAAATTACTGCACAAACGTACGTTTGTTTAGCACACAGTCAAGTGAACACGATTATGGACTTTCGATGTATAATAGTGTCAGTTTTGGTTTTTTTACTGAAGCAATGACGTTCGTTTTCATTCTGTGGAAGATTGTACGGTGCGAGATTTCAGGCTTTTGACGTGGTGTGGGTAATACCTTCGCTGTTTTGGGTTGTTAAGCGTTGTAGCAGGTTTTGTACCGACGTGTTAGGATAGCGTTGCGGCCCCATATTCAAGGGCCATATGTCCATCATGACCCATGATTGACCCCTGGAAATTGGCCCGGTATCCTATCCCGAAACGACGGTTACAAACCAACCTATAGCGTGCACCAATCCAGAACAGCGAAGATCTCACGTCTGTGGCCTTCACAGCCATGTTTATGAAGGTTCAAGTTTTCTGTGATATAAAGCCATGTTGAGTGGTGAATAGTTACCTATGTTTTGGAGGAGTTTGCTTCTTCCGTCTTCACACCTTGAAGGTAGAGGCAATATTCCTGAAGACTTGAATCTTGAAGTTCAAACGCCTACATTTTGCTCTACTTTTCAGTTTGCAGCTCAAGTTGCTCAAGAACGGGAGAGGTACCAGCCCACAAAATTAGAATCTTTCTTTGCAATTCTCAAGACCCTGATTATTAGAGGCCTCATCGTGTATTTCATTGCCTCTTTTTTTCGCCGGCAAGCTGCAGTTGAACCTGGCCCTGGTGGTGTTGGCCCTTCTAAAGTGCCATCTTTTAATATATTTGAAAATGGAACTGTTATGGTAGGTAGAATAACATATTAAGTTTGATCAGGCACAGGAATGTTTGAATAGTGAATTTACAAGGTGGTTCAAATATGACCGGGACTGATTTGTGTGTAAACAAGCCGCAGTCAGTCCTGGTCATATTTGAACCACCTTGTAGTTCAATATTATTCTTTAAACAGGCCTGCCCAATGTAGATGAAACCTGAACAGTTTGGTATAAGGAAGAAAATATGGGGTTAACTCAGTCTACTTTGGTCTACTAACACTCTGGTTGGCCCCGTCATCTGAATAGTAGACCTAAGTAGCATATATGAGCTTCATCTGAATAGTAGACCTAAGTAGCATATATGGGCACAGCAGGTGGAAATTACTGGTGTTCCATGTTGCAACCTGCATTTTTTTTTGGTATGTAGTCTTTGAGGGGTAGTGTGTATGTATTATATTAGATAATACTGTGTAGGGGTTGGATTTGCAATTGGCTAAAACATAGTTTTATTTAAAGTATTTTTCTGTAGAACATATTCTATGTAAGGACATTGTATTCTGTGCCTTGCCTAAAGTTTCTTTGTGTGGTAGCATTAAATGTTTTCACAAAAGGCCTTCAGGTATGTCCAAGTATATGTCAAGGAGAGTATGTAAAGAGTGTAATGCAAATGAGGTCTGTTTTTTCCCAGAAGTATTAAGAGCCATGGATACCGAATATTGCCAGCTTTGCTAAGGGTAGTCTGTTTTACGCTTTAACATATAATTCAAATATATACAGTTAAGGTGTAAATGCTTTTGATGATAGTAATTCTGGAGTGTTTTGGAAAAAAGGAGTATGTTGCTGAACATAATTTTTTCAAGAGGAAATAAACTTTCAAGTATGCAGCAATACTTAACTCTGTATTGTAGTATATTACTGCTAAGAAATAATTGTGCTTTTTTGTTGTAACTTGGTTTTCTTTTCATCCATTTGTGAAGGAGAATCTTACAATGCACTTGTCTCATTTTGATGAATTCTTGATTTTTATTTTCTGCCTGGAATGTCATCAGCACATCAGAAACTGTCGTGGTTTTGGTAAACATCTGAACACTACATGTAACCACATGTTACATAGCATGGGAGGATAAGTATATGTGATGTATAGGGAAGGTTGTGGAAGCAGTTAGAGTCTGTTTTAAGTTATTATTTGAGCATTTGTTTGGATGAATTGTCACAAATTATATCCATAAGGTAGCTATGGTAGTTGATTCCCATGCCAAGGTTGAAACTGATGACCCCATAGATGTGAAGTGTGTAGATCAGTGGTAAGCAATGTTGTGGGCACAAGGGCAAAATTAAGAGAATAAAATGTGTGTGGGTCACATTATAAGTAATACCTATATTTATTACTTATGATATTGTAGTTGGTATAGTGACTTGATATGGGCTGGACATTTCCGGGGTTGAATCCTGCTGGGGGCAAGATTTTCCACACCCATCCAGATGGGACCTGGAGCCCTCCCAGCCTCCTATACAAAGGGCATTAGGTCTCTTGCCTGGGGTGAAGCAGCCAGAGCATGGCATTGACCTCTACCCCCATCTAGTGCTGAGGTTAAAGAAAAGGTAGAGCTATACTGCTGCTTCCCTTCTGAGCCTTCATGGCATATTCTAGGGTGAGCTTTACCTGTTGTCATTAATGTTAGTTAATAGTACTAATATTGGGGTGGGAAAAAAAACTTGTCTGAAATTAACCATAAAAAAATTTGAATTAAGAGGAGGAAGTTTGAAAATGATGTTATCAATTAAGTCCCTATGTTCAGACAAATGCTGTGTTATCAGTACTTATACCATGCATTCGGAAAGTCGCTGTGCACTTAGGCTACGGTAGAGTCCTGTTGAACTGTGATGGCACATGGTGATGCACGGGAGGGGACGTGAAGGGGAAACTGGCAAATGGAGAGGGTAGCCAGTCAAACGCATTCTACGTAGATTTGGTTGTCAGTATCGAAGTTGCCATTGAAGTGTGCTGCTGCTGTGTGACATTTAACTGTATTCAGTTGTTAAACAGCGGTTGAAGTGCAATACCGGTAAAGTGTTTAATTGTTTAATTCAGTTTTTACTCACTATGGTTCGTTCAATTGAGGAACGTGTTTTTCTGGTTGAATACATCGTTCAAGAAGGTGATAGATATACTGATTTAGTGCAGGAGCAATTTGCTGAAAAATTCCCAGAAACACCGATACCTCATCACAATGCAGGTCATAGACTTATTGAGAAATTTCGTGAAACATGCTCAGTGTTAGACGCCAAACGAAGTGGGAGACCATCTAAACTTAATGGTGAGAAGTTGATGGATATTTCTGACTCTGTGCTGCAGAGTCCATCAAAATCACTTTGCAAGTTGGCGCAAGAGGAAGATATGGGGCTTAGCAACACCGCATAAAGTGGTCCGAGAAAAATTGAAACTCTTCCCATACAAAGTAACAGCAGTGCAAGAATTGAAACCAGCAGATCATGAAAAATGAATCCATTACTGTGAATGGTTTACAAATTTTATTCAAACTAAAACTGTTGATATTCTTGACGTCACCTTCTTTACAGATGAGGCCTGGCTCCACTTCTCGGGTTATGTTAACACACAAAACACACGATTGTGGTCGTCGAAGAATCCTAATGCTCTGCATGAAAAACCCTTGCATGACCAGAAACTTGGAGTGTGGGTTGCAATATCCAGATGGCGCATTGTTGGCCGTTTATTCTTTGAAGAAACAGTGCACAGTAAACATTATTGTTCAATGCTCCATGATTTCGTTGGCCTGCTTGAGGGAAACAAAATCACCTACTCCTGGTTTCAACAATATGGCACTACCGCGCACACAGCTAACAACTCCATGAAACTTCTGAATGAGATTTTCAGAGAATGTGTCATCCCTAGAAACTTATGGCCCCCTCGCTTGCTGGATCGTACTCCACCAGACTTTTATCTGTGGGGAGCAGCAAAATCTGCAATGTATCGTGATCGCCCATGCATGCTTAATGAATTAAAAACTGCAGTAACTGCGTACATAAGAAACATCACGTAAGCAGATCTGCTGAAAGTGTTTGTGAATAAAGTTAAATGGGTTCAGGCCTGTATAGACGCTCGTGGACGTCACTTCCAACACCTTTTATAAGTGCACAGCGACTTTCCGAACTTCCCCTCCAATGCGTCACCTTGTGCCAACACATTTCATGTGGACTCTCCCGTAGCCTAAGTGCACATCGACTTTCCGAATGCAAGGTATTTAGCCAGTACTTTAATTTCTGGGCCCTAATCCTATAAGCAATGAAGAAAAGTAGTGCAGTACTTCAGTGCAAGATGGAACTTCTCTTTATCTTTTGATATGAAATGGGTTGTATTCCCAACAATTTAATTGATTAATATTTTTATATGAATGCGCATAAAATAATTATTGAACAAATTTCATGTCTTCTTGTTTCATCTGTCTGCAATCAAGATTGCAGGCTACACTGTGAAGGTAGAAGGGCCACATTTTGCTCATCACTGACAGGTAGTGCTGACTAGTACACCATGATTTTTTATCATCATGCGTACACTTCCATATAAACCGTAATATTAAGAAGGAGAAAAGGGAAAAAATTAGGGTTCAGTCTGGTATATTTGAGAATCAGGCTGGGCTGCCTCAGTGGTGTAGCGGTTGAGTTACTAGTTTACTGTTTAGAATGTTCTGGGTTCAGTTTCAAATGTGTCATTGTCATGACATGGTCACCTGAAGACAGGAGCAGAACCAACTTCTGAAACAGCACTTATTTTAGATACACCTCAAGATAAATGACAGTATGTGACATTATATGTGGTTACTGCCAGGATTGATATTTCTTGCAGTGCAGTCAGAAGTCTCTCAGTTGAATTTCCTTTTGTCACTGCAGACATTTTCTAGTACGTGTGGATCTGCAGTGTGATGTTAACCACTCATGTCCGTTTGTCAGCTCATGAATTTATGAATCCTTCCCTTTTCTGTCCTCTGTGTGGTTTCATAGTATGGTGTTTGAGGTAAGGTTTGTGTTTGCAAGTTGTTAACATAACCTTTTCTTCTCCAACAGGATCTCTATGTGTACTTGTCAGAGAGTGAGAAGTTTAATGACTTCAATAACCCAGAAGCCTTAGTTTGGAGTGAAAAGGGCATGGTTTATGGGGATTGGAGTAGTGGTTCTAATGGTGATGGATCACGTATGCACAGTATTGAATTCAAGACATCAGAGGTAATTTGAGTGATAATTCTAAGTACAGTCTATTCAGTATTTTTAGTTATAATTTGTTGAATCATGCTGACAGTATCTTACACACTGTAGTGTTGATTCTAGATGAGTGAGTGTGAATATGAAGCTGTAGGTAGCATGATAAGGGATTACAGGGTAGACTGGCAGACCCTTCTTAAGAAGTTCATTTAATGTGAATCCTGTAATAGAGATGGGCGGATAGTTTCAAAGTTGATTGTAATGACACTGACTTATGAAGATGGTTGGGTTCCTCTGGTGCATGATAGGATCCAGTGGTGAAAGTTTCTCATTTTAGTGGTGAAATAGTTTTTGTTATTTCATTAACTGTGGTAGGGGGTGGGAGGCAGGAATTCCAGAAGCCAGGCTTCTTACAAAGTGAGAAGATGTTGGGACTTAACAGCAGTTGGAGGAAGCATGTTTCTGTGAAATGTCAGTAGCAGTCTACTGTGCTGCATGATGCCAAATGGCAGAAGACATTACTGAGATAAATTCATCTGTATGGTTAACCACTGTGACAGCCTCACATCTCACACTGTGTTAGTATATCTTGACATGTCAGTATTCATTTTTTATATATATTTTTTTAAATAGAGCTCAAAACTCATTAATTGGCGATTACCTTATGTAAGCAAGAAAGAGGAATGACAGGGGTCACTCCATAAGTCATGGTAACAAATTCCGAGGGGATCCAAAAATATGGCAGTGTGGTAAATTTAGTATATGCATTTGAAAGAATGTGGCATGTCCTTGTTAAATGTAATTGTCAGATGGAGATAATATACAAGAGCCACTGGTAGAAGGCAGTCAAACCACGCACATTTTGAATCTTGGATTTTTTTGTATTATCATAGCACACAGGTTGAACACAGAACAAAGAAGGCAACATTACCTAGTTATAAACACTGCACACTCACGTGTGAATACTGTTCCACTTCACAGCATGCCATTTCCAAAAAGAATCATCAAAAGTAAAACAGTGTTTGACTATGCCCCAATCTGATGGTAACATTTACCATGCCATGTCATGTGCCTCCAAATGTATATACTCCATTAACACTGTTGTTACATTTTTGGCCAAAAAGAAATTAGTCACCCTGGGTGGACTGAGCTAAAGGTGTCCCACAGCCACTGTAGGGAGAGAGACTAGACAGACAAAGCTTGAACCTAAGCCTGTTACATCACGTGATCATGTCTAATGGCAAGACAAGAGGCTTCCCATGGGACGTGTAGCTCAGAAGAGCAGTCACCATGACTTATGGAGTGTTCCATTTGTAGTCACAATCTCTCTGGTATTTCAGATAGCAGGTACAGTATTTGTCTAGTAAAATTTAAGTGTAACCTTTTGAACTTAGTTGAATCCAATTATCGCTTTTATTTTTCCTGGTGTAGCAGTCATAACCTTATTTAATATGTACTTGGCACTTAACAAATAAATATCATTATATTATTGTGTATTATATTATTCCTCACAAAGTATGTTCTAGAACAAAAAGTAATTATGAATTGATTTGCTCTTGGGTTTTGTCTGTTCTAGGCAGTGCGGAACAACGGCTCATTATATCTGCATGTGTATGTTACTCGGAGAGGAAAGTCACCTGATCCCAATGCAGGCAAAGGAGTGTATGCGCCGCACCAGATGGCCTACAAAACAAAGCTGCTGAATAAATACAAGAGGTTGCGGTACACAAAGACACACAATCTCTTGACTGGGAAGACAGCTGCAACTCCAGAGGAGGTGAAGGTGAGAAGAAATATGTTGATTCTAACATGATGTGAATGTTAGTGTTACGTATTGTAAAACTCATCTGTAGTACCAAGATGTAGATCGTTATACAGTTAGCAAGTCATCCAGGCAGACATACAACCTGGGTGAAATGCTGATTTCCGTAAGCTTTACGGAAATCTCCCTCTATAATCTTCCGTGAAGACTGCTGTCTATAACGAAGGCTTGACCTCTCTTGTACAGAGAAGAGCACAGACTGCAAATTGAGTAACAAAAGTTTTAACGAATGAAAGCAATGCTTCATTTACTTCTGTCTTTGAACAGCAGAAGTGAATGTCAGTATTAAGTTTTTGACACTTGTGCTGCAAATTTCCAGTTTTAAATCTTGGTCCAGAGTCAGATTTTAAGATGAAAGTGTTGTTGATTATATAACTTCTGTAATCATGTTAGTACTGCTTGTTAGTTATTACATTGCTGGTTTTGTAATTAGCAATTATTTTCTTGTTGTTTAGGTAAGGTTCGTTCACTTTATCTGGATACCAAGAATTTTATTTTTTCTGTGATGCATAAAAAATGTTAATTTTCATATGCATATGCCTGAAAGAGATTACTTACTCGTTACAACCTGAACTGTCATTCTCTAGATTGTGACAGATTCAGACACTATAAATGGGGAAAATGGAGAAATCTGGACACAAAGAATGGGGATGGTTGAAGGAGTTCTGAATTGGGGGATTTAAATTGGGACCATAAATATTGAATCCACAGTTGGTACATCTCATCTTGGACTACTTGGACCTAGAAGATGGAGGAAGCAGGCTCCTACAAAGCAGTTGGAACTACTTGCCAGGTGACACATTGTCATCCTAAATGACTTGAAAACCTGTGCTTTGAGAAGGATGGTTCTCAGATGTTTTCATTTTATTTCTGGAAGTACTCTTTGAAGAAGCATTGAATAAAGTAATAATAAAACAAGTGGCATCAAGTTGGTCTCTTTTTACTCAACTATCTTTGAAGAAGCTTTATAACTGAGTACTGAAAAATTTTGTATGTTTTTTTACTATGTATTTGTTTATTGCATGCTGAAATTAGACATGTTCATTGTTGATGTAATCTGTACATTCATGTTTACAGAAAGCTGAAACCATGAAGGAGGAAGTTGTTTCTCATTGGCATCCAAACCTGACAGTAAATCTGGTGACTGACCAGACTAATTGGATCCAAGGAGCCGTTCCTCCACCTCTGGATGAATGTAATTAACCCACTATCCTTCCTTAGAAGGAAAACAAATAGGATTGTGACATCACAGCGCTGTCTTTGAGTCTCCCAATTTCAACCTTTGAACCATCAAATCTGTTTTCACAAAACTTAATATGAGCAGTATGCCATTGCAAGATGTCCCAAAAAGTTATTTACTTTCCTACAATTAGATACACAAACCGGTCAGGTGGGAGCCACAGTAACACTACTTGTGGGTCCTGAAATACTGTATGGTAATAGAGTTTGGAAAAATGTACAACTTTTGTTTTAGTAATATTTTTTGTAGGGTGCATAATAACAAAATGACAGCCATGGGTCACATTTCTTTACTCTTCAGTTTGATGTCATTAAATTACGAACCAATAGAGGTAACCATGAGCATACCTATACTCTATGTATAAAATATTGCTTAACACTTTCCATTGGGCCAGGATTTAAAGTTTAAAATCCCCCTTGCCAGTTCATTTTAAGGGTACTGAAAATAATTTGAAAAGTACTGTATTTCCTGTCATAATAATATGAAATTTTTACACACCATAGCAGAAGTTTTTCTGTATCTCATGCACAAAAAATGGAGTACTTATTATATATTTGGAGTCTGAAACCACAAGTGGAAATTTTGAGGTTGGAATCACAACATTTATATTCACTAGATGTCCACTACAATTTACACATTGCACAGAGATAAGGTTTTTGCGGCACTGCCTTTGAAAATCCGCTGTTACTTTTACTCCCAGTAATTCAGTTTTGAGTGATACACTTCAAAACACTGCCCTATACAAAGTCCTGCATTACATTTTCGGCACTACATCGTAGTGCATTTCTTTACAGTTTTCCCAGTCTGGTGCTTGCTTCTCTCTGCACACACGCGACATGAGTGCTGAGATTTTCCCTCCAGCTTAGCATGTGTCACTGGAATCCTATATAAAAAATGGTCTCTCCCTACAAGTCTGCCAACTGGACTGCTAGTCTGACCTTGCACTTGAATTTCCGTGCCGGCACTAGGGAACAATCCTTTGGTGAATTTTTTATAGAAAATTTCCACTGACATTTTTTTCTCGCTTGTTTTGTTTTGCAAGATGTGTGCATTGACCACTAACAGTTCAAATAGATGAAAGAAAAGTTTCTTCCACCATTTTATTTTCTCCTTTTAAAATGTATAATAGGAGACAGCATCTGGTCCGATCTGTTCACACCAGTTTTATACTCAACACAGCAGCTGGTTTTATTTTATGATGTGCCCCCATTGATCATCGTGCCTCAACAAGTACATCTTCATGGGCAGTGGTTAGGAAAAAGACATCACGGATGCCCTTCCACTTGATGGCCAAGAGGGATCCCGTTGGCATGATATTTTTTCACCTTTTTTCTGTTTTCCAGAAAATGCTTGTTTAGGCATTTCTTTTCTGTTGGACATCACTGTGCCTACAGCCTTTGTTTTATAACCCCATAAATGGTCGAAGATCTTTGGACTGGAGAACCATCTGTGCATGTACACACAATGGCCTTACCCCTTTTATTTTATCACACAACCTGTCAACAACACTGAATGCCATGTTGTGTTATGAGTTGGTAGGATGTGCCTTAGTATATACTTCCAGGTTGTAGACGTAGCTGCTTTTTGCCTCAAAGTTCAAACATTTTTATTCCATATTTATGGGGCTTTCCTTTGATATAAACACGAAAGAATATACGCTATCGAAATGGGCATATTGCCTCTTCGATAGTCAGCTGTTCTTCCAGTGTGTAGACGTCCTGAAATTTTGTGATGAGTGTTTCAATAACTAGCCGAATTTTGCCTGGCTGTCCCCTAGCTGCCTTTGCATCGTTTTTGAGATGGAACATTGTCAGTAACATGAGGAACCTATCCTGACACATTCCAACAGAAGCTGCATATGGAGTCTGAATAATCGGAAGCAAACTCCAGTAATCCTGCAGAAATGACTTCTGTAACGTGCTAATGTGTATGATTATCACAAAGAGTTTTTTTATTTCTTGCAATGAGACTGTATTCCTCTGTGCAAATACAGATTTGGGTGTCAGAGGGCTCTCTTTCTTCTTTTTGTTTATTTGCCGAGTTGCATATCAGTTTGTTCCCTTCAGTATAATTTTGAGCATTTCTGGGCTGAAGAATATTTCAAATATATCCCAGGGACAGGTGTCTTGAGTTATATGGAAATTTTTATTTATCTCTGGTATACCAGAGAATGCAGGTTTCTGAACCGTCTGAATTTGTTCTTTCCATCCTAACTCAAAATCTGTATTGGTGCCTTTAGGAAGGGTCCAGCATATTCTGTTCCTGCTTCTGTCAGGTTCTGTCCGGACAACTTCCTCTTCCTCGCTGCTGAAGGGTGAATTTACTTCACATGGGTCGCTGTTCCGATAAACATTTTTTGTGAAGTATTTTCTGAACTAAAACTCGGTCCGGGTTTTTCCATGTTGCTTGTAGCGTGCCAAACATCAGCTGACTAGTCAGACCACATTGATACTTTAGACTTGCATGCTGGGAGAGAGGCATAGTGATTCACTGCATCTGATGGCAGAGGTTAGCTGCAATAAAACAAAGGGATGCATTGAGTGAAATGTCAAAACAGCTTGTTGTGCCATCATTCACTTGCGAGAGTCCAGCATATGCACTTACATGGTTTGCAGGAAGTTGAACAGAGTCACTGAAACTACAAACATGGGGAAGTCTAATGGTACAAACCTGAAGCCAATACCTCCAATACTTTTTTTTAACAAGCTTATGAAAATTGGGCAGTACTAGTACTCCGTCTGGACAGCTGGCATGAGAGGCCGCAGAGTACTAGCACACCGCATGGACAGAAAGTGTTAAGGTCCAAGTCTTGCAGGAGGTTGTACTGTGTTGATTTGTAAATTGTTACTGACATTTTGAAGGATAATCATTTCTACTCAGGGTCAAGTGGTCAAGCAGTCTCAGAACAATGAAGGTGCTGTGGCCCTTCAAAATTCTGTAACTCTTCACCTATGAATGTGGCCAGATCCCATAAGACCTGAATGTGCAGTACGCAGCTGTGAGGACCTTAAATCTCACGAATTTTGTTTGGTAAAGAATAATTACAAGTCTGGTGTGGGTGTTGAAGTTGAAGTTTATACTTGATAGATGTAACCCTTTGGTGCCAGAATTAAATGACTGGTGTGATGCGCATCACACTTCAAATAATTTTTGAACAGTCAATAGAATTTCGTTTACCCCTTCAACTGGTTTTTATAGATTTCCAACAGGCCTTTGACACCCTGGCACAGGATGCAATTTGGTTGGCACTGAAGAAAAAATGTGTACCACAAAAAATAATCTCTATTATACAAGCTATTTATGAGCAATCATCATGCAATGTTCTA
>Ga0123357_10006195_pt1 | contig 14517 bp, 17 predicted proteins | sample TergutEmb28metaG_FD_89873 | JGI IMG/M metagenome (GOLD analysis project Ga0123357, IMG submission 89873) | Embiratermes neotenicus P4 segment gut microbial communities from Petit-Saut dam, French Guiana - Emb289 P4 | ecosystem: Host-associated > Arthropoda: Insects > Digestive system > Gut ...
TGGGCTAAGTGTGTGGAGGCGCAAGGAGCCTACTTTGAAGGGGATTAGGGTCCCAATCCCGTCACCTAAGTAATATATTTTTCCCGGCCAAAGGTCGGATACTTTTTAGACAGGCCTCGTATATTCAAAACTATTATTCAAGAATGCTTCAACAGTTCCTTGAAATATGACTTCAATATAAACTGATGAGGCACTCAATATTTATAAGATACTCTGGAAGCAAACTGCACATGGAAATTTCATGCAAATTAACTGATTTCCCCCTGAAAATTTCTTACAAACAGATATTTAAAAAAGGCATTTCCTAGATTGAAGCATATTTATACAAAAACTAGATTCTGGTGAAGACTCATAAATATGCCAGCTGATCACAATTATGTAACATGCACACTCCTGTGAAAAGATGTAATTATGGTAGATACATTTTGGTACAAAAATGTAAAATGTCTTTCTTGTAATAAACTTAAAAGTTTCAGCTTCTAAAAAATACTACACGAAATTTAATACATATAACTGCTCTGTTTTCTTCAAGTATTAAGTGCAGAAGCTTCTGTTGATCCAAATTTAGGTTAGTGTCAAAGACAATTTTTTGGTAGATTTTTAAATTCTTAAAAACTTATTTGCCACTAATAGTACAAATGAATTCATAAATATATAAATTCAAATAACTGCTTTTCAATGAGGAATGTCACAGAGATAACAAAACATTAATAATGTGTAATTTTGTATTTTTTCATTTTTAAACTGTGCAAAGGCTGTTCACTAATGTTGTTAAAAAAACATAACATTTTCAAAATATCTTGTTCTTTAGATTTTCCACATAAAGTGCACTTTGCTGGTTCACTGTCCGCCACAAATCGCATATTTTTGTATACAATACCTGTAACAAAGCTCTTCCAAGTTCGAAGTATTCTTTAACTGCTGGATTTGTATTTGCCCATATGTAAACAGCTTCAGTTTTGCTCCATACAAATCCTATAGTTGATTTTGAAACTTCTTTGCACTTCTGTCCTGTTTCGACAAGCTGAAGAGGCAGAGCTGCTACAGTTACATTCCACACCCTTTCTGCATGTGCCTGTGCCCCACGGAACCTTTCTTCATCAATGATATACAATATCCACAGCGCCAGTAATGTAACAAATGCCCCAAGCAGCATGAACTTTAACATTCTGAATACAACTGTTGACACTGAAACATGAAAAAGAAACACATATTGCACATGTGATTCTATTACATACACATAGTCCAAGAAAATGCTTATGTTTTTATTTCAGTTTGGACTGGTGTAATATATCACTACTTTATATGCAGCTCAGATTAATCTTTATAAATTTTCTCCAAAGTAGCTCATTGTACAAAAAAATCTTTAAAATATGATATATATATATATATATCTACAACCTCTATAAAATGCTGTATTTTCCCGAATACTCGTACAAGACATTAATGCTCTCCTAATTTGTCACCTAAAAATGCAAGGTTGCCTTAGAATCGCACACAAAGTTAAACATTTTCTGTATATGCACTTTCCTTATGAAGACTGTGAAGGAACGTTTCTTACATTTAGGTAACTATGAGTTACATTTAATGAAATGTAACACAAAAATTTCATACCCACCAAGAGAACAACTTTCTATTATTTCTGCCCTCTCAGGTCCAAACATTCTCCTCAGCACCATTCTCAGAACCCTCAATATTCCAATTTGTATTCTGTCAATGTAACAGACCAAGTTTCATGTCCATACAAATGCAAAGTTATATTTTTGGACATTCAAACTTTATATCGTTTGATGCGAGACCGAAAGACAAGATTCTGAACTGAATAGTACCAAGCACTGATCAGATTTAATCTCCTCTTAAACTGTCTGTAAATGAAATTATTACCTGTTAGTCTTGCTACCAAGTATTTGAATTCTGCCACACATTCAGAGGACTTATTGCTGTCTTTATGTTCCGATTTTCTCCCAACTCTTTACCAACCCTACAATCTGAATTGTTATTGTTACACATGACATGCACCTTTCCTGACAGGACTGCTACAAGCAAAGTAGACAGGCTGATGTTCTGAAGCCACTTTCTTTATGTTAGCAATACTTTCAGCGCCTCTGGTGACAGTGGTTACCCCATTTTCAGCCTTCATCTGCGTACTGCTGTTAGACTTAGCAGCTTTTTTCTTCTTGTTCTTCTGGGACTGCTGCTGCTGCTGTTCCTTCTTCTGTGCTTGTTCAGCCAATTCTATTACAAGAAGAAATTATGCTACAATGAACTAACAGAATTACTCACAAATTCCTATCTATCCCACTTTAGGAGGTCTGTTGAATTCACAACCAGAAAAACTGGAATTCTGAAGCATTTATTTTTATCATTTCATAGAACCACATTTCATGAGTGGAAAATGACAGTTTTACAATCTTGTTCCAGAAAGGGTTTAAGTATAGTAAATGGACAGTTAAATTCTTCATTTTTGCCACAGGCTGCCTATGGATGTGTTCTGATTGGCAGGTCTGAGGGAAAAATAGAAGAAACAAATGTTAACTTCATTCAGAATATGTATGTAAACTGATGAATTTATCCAGTGGTTCATCAAAATATGTGCAGGAGATACAGACTGTGAGTCAAACACAAGAATATATGAAAAAATTAATATGTTTTGATACAGAAGCTGTATTTTTAGAACCTAACAACAGATTGTTCACAAAATGTGTTCCTACAGATTTTATGTTCACTGAAGGAAAAGTACAATTATTTGGTACAGAGAAGGGAAATTCTAACAAAGGGTGCGTAAAAATGTTCTACACTGAATCAAAAAGCACTGGCACATTTGATATCAGTGAAAATATCTTTCCTTTTATATTGCTGTTATTCAGGCAAATCAAAAAGCATTAGCACATTTGATATCAGTGAAAATATCTTTCCTCTTATATTGCTGTTGTTCAGGCAAATGTTCTTCATGTCCAGAATTGAAATACTTCTTTTTTGTTATAAAGTTACTGTAATATTTTTAGGACATGTTTTTAGAGTCTTACTTTTCTACCATGCAAATGTACACAGTGACAATAAACTTCCCTTCCTCCGACAGTTAAACACGCTCAGACATTCTGAATTACATTATAGAGGCAGTGTTTGTCAAATTACACAAATACACAAGCAACACAAATGTAAGTCCTGGAAAGAACTTACGATACCTGTTACCTTTAAAATGGATTAATGTACACAGTGATATCTAGCAACAACTATCCATTCATTAATCAATTAATTAATACAATGTAGCTAGCCATTCCTGAGAAAAATTTTCACTAGGACAGTCTGATCATGTTAAACTTCAGGTAGAACCTCACTCACAATCATGATGTTTGTAACTGTTAACACAAAACAAGTATTTGATACAGAATTTTCATGACCTATGTTTGCACCAAATATCAGGCATATAGCTCAACAGTCCATTATAATCTCAAATTAGAAGCTACATATAGATTTTGCATGGCTGTCATGCTACTTCACATTCCACAAATAAAAATATTCATCATACATGCAACATGTCTTTTTTAAGATCTAATACTAAACAACATCTTAAGGTGGGTACACACTTGTAACGTTACCGCATACTGTAACACCATATCGTGACAGTGTGTACGGGACTCGTGACCCCATAACATATCAAAAGTTGGTTACGCAGTAATGTTACGGGCTTGTTCGGCGTGCTGTTTGTATTTGGCCGTCGCATCAAAGGGATGATACAGTTATGGCCTGAGCAGGTCTGGACGTGCAATATGACACATCACCACCGCCGCTCTTTTCTCTTCTTCTTTAAAGCGTAATGTACATAAATGTACGAAGCCGCTGCTGGCTGCAAAGACATCACGTGTGCTCCCGTAACAAACTGGGAACCCCATGGTGTAACGCTCACAGGATACTGTTATGCCGTGAGGCATGGGATGAAAGTTCAGCTTGTAACTCCGTATCATGTCATTCACTTGCAATGTTATGGTGTTATGGTATGCGGTTATGTTACAAGTGTGTACCCACCTTTAGACCCCAACATTGTTACTTCCCTGCCATCAGCCCCTGGTGAAACTGGCAGAACATAACAGGATTCAACTTATTTGGGTGCCAAAACATATGGGAATAGATGGAAATGAAATGGATGATCAACAAGCTACACAAGGTTCCTCACATCCATTTATCGGACCTGAGCCTGCCCTGGGCATTGTTGCAAAGATTGCTACTAAAGTAATCAGGGTAAGGAGGAAGGAAACATAAAGAGTACTGGCAATCCATTTGTGGACAAAAGCAAGCTAAGGGCTTTCTTATAAGATACTCTGTTAAGAAAGCTGTAGATTTACTCAACATGAGTATAATCCAGCAAGGATCATGAGACTGCTAACAGGACACTGTCATTTGAAAAGATATCTACATAAACTTGTGCTGGTAAACAGTCTCAAGTGTGACAGATACAAAGAGGCATCTGAAACAGCCTCACTTGTTCTTATGAATGTAAAGCTTTGGCAGCATTAAGGTTCAGGCACTTGGGTCAACATTTTATGAAACCAGGTGACTTACAGGAAATCTCTGTTAGCAGGATACTGCACTTTGTTCAAGGTGCAGGGCTGCTACATGTATGAAGCTAAAGGCTGCACAAAGAATCAAGTATGGTCAAAGTACATGTATCACTAGCATGCCCGCCCTTCGTGTATTCTATTTGAAGTGCCACTTCCACTCTAGTAATATCTCCATGCCTGTACTACAGTGTGTAAGGAAGGAATAAAGGTGTCTCAGTGCATGTCATGAAGGCACAAGGGATAGTGGAGGTACAGATCCACTCATTTTTAAACTTGGCACTAGACTTAGGTGAATGGTTGGCTTCACACCCAGGCCACTTTACTGGCAGGATAAGAGACCCTGGTACCCATTAATAAGTAGCAAGATGGACACCCAAGCTAACTTGTATGCTTTGGGGAGGAGGAAGATCTCTTGACCCTGCCAGGAATGAAACAATGAAGGTCATAATGAAGTAAAAATTGTGTAAGTGTTGTTACATTACAAACATTCAGTCAGAAAATGCAACCTGCTAGGTTAGCTTATTAGCCATGTTAACAACAACAGACAACTAACATAAATTTTAATCTTGTCTGGAATACAAAAAGAATTGTACTGAAAGGTTAATGCAGTAAAAGAATTCCAACAAATTTAAACCTCCTGGAATTCTAGACTTTCGGTTTTGGTAAACATCACACCTTTTTCCTTACGCTTCTGAAGCAATCTGCGCTCCCTTTCTTCAGCTACTTGAATTTGCATAGCGTCCAAAAAGGTCACCACCTTGCGGGCACTCTGCTGGCATTGCTGTTTATCCAGGCAAGGCCCAGCTATCTCAGCTAACTTTGGTACCAGAGGATTATTCTTCAGGTCCAGCCAACGCAACATCTTGAGTTGTCCCAGGCTTAAGGGCAGATGTGTTATCTAGCAACACACACAGCTGTATCACTAGTTCCTACATACAGTATGTATTATCTAACATATGTGTTATTTAGCAACACCCATTTGTATCACTAATTCCTACATGTAGTATGTCACCTAGGAGATGTGTTATTTAGCAACGCACACGTGTATCACTAGTTCCTACATGTCATAGTCATTATAAAGCAACATACACAACTATCACCAGTTCCTACATGAAATATATGTTATACAGCAACATACACATCTGTATCACTAGTTCTTATGTGTAGTATACATTATCTAGCAACACATACATCCATATCACTAGTTCCTACATGTAGTATGTATTATCTAATAGATGTGTTACCTAGCAACACCCATTTGTATCACTAATTCCTACATGTAGTATGTCATCTAGGAGATGTATTATTTAGCAGCACACACATGTATCACTAGTTCCTACATGTAATATATGTTGTACAGCAACATACACATCTATATAACTAGTTCCTATGTGTAGTATGTGTTATCTAGCAACACATACATCCATATCACTAGTTGTTACACAACTAAATTATGTTGAAAATAAGACTGGAATAAATGTTTGGTGTAAGAATTAGGAATAACATACTGCATCACACTCTACAACATGGATATTTGGAACATATTTGTTATTAAGAGACCTGACTCTCACACTGCAGATAGAAGCAAAAAGTGAAGTTCCTCATGTCCAGGGATTTCACCATGAAAATGTATATGGAGCATGGTAGTGTGATTATATGCATTTTAGATGCCTGCAACAGATGGAGGTGACTGGTAACTGCTATTGTGTGGTGACTCTACAGGTTAGGTGAGGCCACCAATGTCCACAGTGGATGACAGGCTGAGGGAAGAATGCAGCCAAACTGATCTGGATGTGGCGGCAAAGATATTAATCCAGACACCCCTGCCAAGGTTTCAAATTCAACTACATGCTCTGAAGCCACCATAAATTCCTTCAATTTAGCCCACTCATCAAAGGGTTCCTGATGGAACTAATAATTTTATGTCAATGTTTGTAAACATCAGTTTACATTTACAGTTATGAAAGGATATTACAGATATCACAACAAATATTCTTTAATTTTGTAATATATACGGAAATGTGAAGTTGTAAGTGATACAACTCCCAATGAAGAGCACTAACTTGGCCATAAAGAACATACAAATCAAAATCATGGCATTAAGTGGACATAATGACTGAATTATAGATGCAATCTTATGTTAAAAGAACATGCAGCTACAACAATTTCATGCAGGATGTACTTTCTGAAACTTGTACCACTAATCAATAGTCACACTTCCTAAGTATATAAGGAATTGCAACTATATGTAACCGCCTTTTTTATGAATTGATTAATCCTGCTTTTCAGAGAAAATATTTCACTTAAATTTAAATAGAAGTCAAGTTCATTCATAAGATGAATATACTTAATACATAGTCCTAATAATCTATGTTTGTCACTAAGTTAAAAAAAAAGTTATGTTAATGTTATTCATATGCACAAATTTGCTGTCTGTACTTGACTTACTTCTCTGCTTGTTTAACTACAGCCATATCTTTTTGTACTTTTGTTGTTACACAGTGGTTTTGTCCTGTCTGTATTAAACATCATTCATGTACTTAACTTGGAATCAGTTTGTTTTGATTCCAAACATTTAAGTATTACTATTGACATGTTCTATATCCTATTTATTGTTATTGTGGATTCATGGAACGTAAATAAAATATCAACTGTCCATGACACACACATCCACAAAACCTCATGTAAATCATACCTCAAATTTCTCACAATAAAATATTATAGAATCATGTGTGTAAATTATATGACTATATCAAGATATTAATAAATGTAATTCCCATCTAGCAAATCTCAATGAAGGTACCTGATTGTTGTAAAGGTCTAGGTGCCGAAGGTTAACCAATTCCCCAAAGTTGTCTGGTAGCTCAGTCAACTGATTGTTGCTTAAATCTAATTTTATCAAATGTGCAAGCATTGGTGCAAAATTCTTCTGCAAAAGAAGAAAAACTTCATCAAATTAGGAGACTGACTGTGCATCTTACACAAGATGAGACACAAAAGGGTAAAGTACTTTATGTGCTGAATAAGCACCACACTATGGAAACAAAAGGTGAAATGGACATACAGCTCCATGCCTTCTGAAAGTCAGTATTAGATAGACTGTTGTTGCTGTTTTTGTTTCTAACAGTACTGGGTCTGTGACCAGCCATCCTTGGCTCAGTTTGTGGGAGAGGCTTTCCTGAGACTGCAAATAACACGATTATTGGCTCATGGTCTGTTTATCCAAATGGGAGGTGCAGTTTACACCTGTTAATGAACAAATGCCTTTAGATTGCAGTGTGTAGCACTAGATAGGAAGTACTGGATGTGTGGTAGGTAGGAACTGTTGTTTTGGAGGAGTATAAACCTCCTTCTTAAGGGAAGAAATACCATCTTGTAAATAAAGCCAATTTGGAGCACAATTTTTCTTAGTATGTTTATTTCTTTTCTCTACATGTTTCAGGTGACTATGTGCCCATCATCAGGAGAAATAACTGTATCTATGCGACACTTGGTATTTGTTACTCTGTGTGGATGACTGTCTGGTATGCCAGACAGTCATCCACACAGAGTAACAAATACCAAGTGTCGCATAGATACAGTTATTTCTCCTGATGATGGGCACATAGTCACCTGAAACATGTAGAGAAAAGAAATAAACATGCTAAGGAAAACTGTGCACCAAACTGGCTTTATTTACAAGATTATATGTACGTACAAGGATGCATCGTCAACAAGCATAAAATTCGGAAGAAAGACCACTTCTACTCACAAGATTTCATAAGTGAGAAGGTCATAACTAAAAAGGAATTTTAAATCAATACAAAATCAGTTATGTGCAGAGATCAGTGTATGGGTCACTTCTACCCTGACGATGCAGGCAGTATACTCTTCCAAAAATTTTGTAACCATATAAGAGCTTACACAGTATTGTGGCCAGAAAGAAAACAATATGAATCCTCACTGTTGCGAAAACCTAAAATCACACATAAAAGTACCACACTGTTTCAACAGCACTTTGTAACAGAATTATTACGTGGCATCTGTGTCATTTAGTGCAACTCAGACATTCATAGTCTATGGACATTAGACTTACTACATACTGCCCAGCAGACATGCTTAAATATTTTACATACCCCAAGGGACTTCAGCTGATTGTTAGATAGGTCCAGACTTGTAGCTTTCTTGATCTGTGACTGAAAAACAATCATAAAAATATAAATATGCCTGTGCACAACTTAAAATAGGACTACATTTACTTATAAGTTATTTAATAACAATGTTAGTAGCTCTGACATATTGGCATCAGATTGTAGTATGACTGATGAATAATTAGGCAGAATGTGGAAGGAAGTGGTTGTGGCTTCATTTAAGGTACTACTCAAGCGTATGTCTCGAGGGATTTCTTCAGCCAGCATAGGCCATATCTGGGCACAGACCTGAATGCGGGACCTAAAAACAAATTTGACTATGATATCCAATGCAAGAGAAGTTTTTTTTAAAGTGTGTTATTCAACAACACTTTCAGTTGCTATGATTGTACAGTGTCAGTAATAGATGAATGAATATGCTGCATAGGTGCAGTGACACTGAGAGGAAAAACTGAATTATTAAAAAAATGCCTGTCCAAGTGACAATTTTTCCACCACACATACAGCACGGGCTTGCCTGGAATTGAACTTGGGCTCCCACTGTGGGAGTCTCGTGACTAACCACCTGTGCAGTGGCACAGCCTGCACAAGAAGAAAAAATGGCTCTACATACATTCCAATTAAGGAATCAAATTTGCATGGTGGAGCACCTAGCCACTTCTAAAGAGGGTAAAGGTGAAGTGGTCTCTGTGCACACTGTATAGACATGCAGCCATGGAGATACAGGTCTACATGTTCTTAAACTTGACATTACATGGAGGTGAGGGGCAGCTTCATGCCTTGGCCGCTATGCCCAAGGGGAAAGAGCTCCTGTTTTCCATTGAACAGGTGGCTGGGTAAATACCAGAGTCAGTCCAGATGTTTTTGAGAAGTGAAAAATCTGCTGTCCCTACTGGGAATCAAACCAAAATTCCTGATATGTCCAACCCATAGCCTAGTCAGTACGACTACAATATCCCAGCTCCTTTAATGAATGTACAGATGCTAATAAATAAAAGGATTATGAATTACAAGATATTTAAAATACACAACCCAAAACCATTTGTATCTTAAAACATGAAAAAACGAAAATTTATATAGTGTGTGAAGCCACAGCAAGTCTGGACATGTTGCATCTAGATCTGGATGCCACCTCCAAAAATTAGGAGCAAGGATGGAAATAAAAAGGAGGTGGGGGGGACTATTTCTCATATTCAGTGTTTATGTTTTACACATTTGTTTTCCACAGAAATATCATACCATAATAAGACACTGTTGCGCAACTATCTGTGCAACGTGTGATGAATTTCCCATGCTTTTTAGATTGGAAATCCTTGTAAGTGGAAGACATACTCAAAGGGCAAATGAGGTAAATATATGGGAAAATTCTGATATTAAATTATTGTATGTCTATAATGGGAAAACTCTTTAAGTGGTGCCTTCTTAAGTGAGGTTTATTGCATTTTTATGTTATGTGCAGGAGGGAGGGAGGCCAGGACAAAAATTATGGAAAACTGACTTTGTCTTTTTACTATTACTATTTTTGTGACTACTTCTTATCATTAGGACTTTCATATTTACTTTGAATGTTTTTAGTATTTATACTGTAATCTTAACATTTTACTTTTATTGGTTGCATAGGTCAATGATAAACAGTCAATGTACCTGCCATTAGGAAAAAAATTAAAATGTTATGTCCAGCCCACAGAAAATGTACTTTGATTGCATTTATGGATGCCACTAAAATTACTTAATATGCCACATTTCCTAAAACATACCTGTTGTAAATGGTCTGTGTTATTTTCCAAAAGATAACCACAGTGTTAACATAAGCATAAATAGCATGGTTGACCCTATGGTCATGGTTGTGGCTGTTTAGATGAAATGGTCATAACACACTGGCATGTGTTTTGGAACTTCTGTACTGCTCTAGTAGGATTAAATCCTATGACATCTACACATGAACTTACCATGCTAACCCAAGAAACAGATTACATCTTACTGTTTGATTACTAAACTCTGTAATAGGATAGTATATTTTATGAGTTCTGCCCAAAACACTCTGTTAAACTTTGGAAGTGATCTACTATGTACTATCCATGGCTCCACAATGTATATAAAAAGAAATACACATGTTAAAATGTTTACAAAGACCAATAAATGCATTTGGATGCAAGAATGTAATTTTATTACACAGTAATCACAGACATGTTTTGGACACTCATGTGCCATCATCAGGGTGGTGAGAACATGAATACATATACAATTATACAGGGGTGCTTTTAAGTCCTTAGCCCGACGAGGAAGGAAACAAGCTAATGTTTCTGTCAGAATGGCGTGAATTTCCTTTGGCACCTTGCCTTGCAAGAAAAGAACCTTGATGACAGCTCGCGTCTCGATTTTGTTGAAATGGCGTGCGTCCCTGAAATGCTTCCGAGCTTGTTTCCTTCCTGGTCGGGCTAAGGACTTATCACCACCCCGGTAATGTGCTGAAATCACACCACAGTTAAAAACATATAATTTTTTGTTTTAACTCTGAGGATGGCCACATGAATGGCTCAAAATATGATGGTGATTACTTATTTACTTACTTACTCCATGGAGCAGAGTTCTTCTTGGGAAGCTCACTGGTTCTCACTTAGTTAAGATATTCCCCGCATTTTACGGAACCTGGAGGTTCACTACTGTGTCTACAGAAGCCCACCACCTGTCCCTATCCTGAGCCACTTTGATCCAGTCCATGACCCCCATCCCAATTCCTGAAGATACATCTTAAAATTATCCTGCCATTTATGCCTGGGTCTTCCAAGTGGTCTCCTTCCCTCACGTTTCCCCACCAAAACCCTGTATGTACCTCTCCTCTCCCCATACATGCTGCATGCCCCACCCATCTCATTCTTCTCAATTTGGTCACCTGAACAATATTTGGTGAGGAGTACAGATCAATCAGCTCCTCATTATATAATTTTCTCTACTCCCCTGTTACCTTATCCCTCCTAGGCCTAAATATTCTCCTCAGCACCATTTCTCAAACACCTTCAGCCTGTGTTCCTCCCTCAATGTCAGCGACCATGTTTCACACCCATGCAAAGCAACAGGCAACATTACAGTTCTGTATGTCTTAATCTTGATATATTTCCATAGCAAACTGGATGACAAAAGATTCTGCAATGACTGATAGCAAGCGTTTCCTGACTTCAATCTGCTCTTAATTTCTTTCTGAATAGAATTTTGATATGTGAAGGTTGTTCCCAAATATCTGAATGCTCCCACACTTTCAAACGAACTATTATCAATCATTATATCGTGACTTCATCCTGCATTCTGATCTCCAGACATGAACATGTACTTAGTTTTATCAGTATTTACTTCTAGTCAAATCTTTTTACAAGCAAATACTAAATGTTCTGTGTTTTTCTTTATAGTAGGTACGCTTCCACCCAATATATTAACATCATCGGCATAAGCCAGAAGCTGGTGTGTACCATTTAATTTTAAGCCATCCTGGTTTACCTGAACCCTCCTAATAGCGTACTCTAAAGCAGAGCTGAAAAGCAATGGCGACACAGCATCACCTTGTTTCAAACCATTCCTAATAGAAAACATATCAGACAAATTTTTTCTACCCAGACTCTGCTATAGGTTTCATTCAGACACATTTTTATTAGTCTTACCAGTTTCTGGGGGACCCCAAACTCAATAAGAATATTATACAAGACCTCCCTCCTAACTGAATCATAGGCTTGCTTGAAGTATATAAACAGCTGATGCACTGCTTCACTGTATTCCCATTTTTGCTCAAGTATTTGACAAATGCAGAATATATGATCAGTAATTGATCTGTTGTGATGAAATCCACATAGATGATCCCAGTAATTTCCTCTGCATATGGAGTTCACCTTGACAGGATGATGTTGGATAAAATTTTGTACATAGTTGGCAAAAGTGATATGCCTCTATAATTACTACAGTCCGTTTTATCACCCTTCTTATAAATAGGTTACAATGATCAACTCCTTCCACTCCTCAGGAAATTCCTCCTTATTCCAAATAGAATAAGTTTATGGGTTCAGAGGAAATTGCCTTACCCCCTCCTTTAACCCTTATCCTGCTAACGTGGAGAATATAGTGAGCTCCTAATAATGCCAGCACATGGCAGATGGGATTTAACTCGGCACTGAAAGGGTTAATCATTTCTGCTGGGATTTGATCAGTACCTGGTGTTTTGTGTCTCTTTAACTTTTCAATAGATATATCAACCTCACAGGCACTTGGCTGAGGCACTAGTGTCTCTGCTGCATGTATTTTTCTGCCTAACATCATTAACCCCATGTACATTAAAGAGCTGAGAGAAATGGCTCCTCCATCTAGCCACAATACAGTGTGAGTCTGTAACCCTACCACCCTTCTCATGCTTTACTATATTAGTTCCAGGCTGGTAACCCTTCTTAAGGTCACTGATGCCCCTATACAAGTCTCTTATATTTGTTATCTTGCTGTTAGTTTCAAGTTCCTAAATTTTAGCTTTGAGATATTCCTTCTTTTTGTTCCTGAAATGTCTATTAGCTTCATGTCCTACATTGTTTAAATTCTCAACAATGCTTTGGTTTGGATCCTGTAACAGTTGCACTGTAGCCTGCTTCCTTTGAATTAAAAATCACAAACATTCTTCATCAAACTATGATTTATGCTACTTCCATTCATACATGCCTAGACTCTCTTTAGCTGAGGTTTTGATACTCTCCTTAATGTTTTCCCCAGCCATATTTATGTCCTTGCTATTATTTAAGTTCTCCAAAGCTACAAATCTGTTTGAGAACTTAATTTGATACTGTTTCCTAACCTCCAGCTCACTTAACTTCCTGAGATTAAATCTGTCCACATCAAATTTCTGTACTGCTTGTTTACTTACTGTCAACCTTTCCCTAACCTTTGGAACCACCAGACAGTGATAAGTATCACAGTCAGCTCCCCTGAAAGATTGTATATTGCGTACACTCGAAAGCCATCTCTTGTCTATCAATATGTGATCTATCTGGTTGTTAAGTCTTCCCATCAGGGGAGGTCCAATTGTATTTATGAATGTTTCGGTGTGGGAACAATGTGCTCTGAACAAATATATTTTTGGTGTGGCAAAGGTTACTGTTGTTACACCATTATCATTACTATGCTGATGTAGACTCTCATTCCCAATTGTCGGCTTGAAAATATCCTCCCTCCCCACTTTTGCATTAAACTCTCCTAACAGAATTTTCATAAGATACTTCGGAAAATGATAAACAACCTGCTCTAATTCCTCACAAAAACTGTCTTTTGAATCATCACTTTTCTCTTCACTTGGTGCATGCACAATGAAAACAATGATATTATACCAGTGACCTCTCAGAACTACATATAACATCCTATCACTAACAAACTCTACTCTCTTAAATGCTGATACTATTCTGTGCTGTACAAAATATCCTGTTCCCAATTGATTACTTTTGTTTCCTTTTCCTTACAAAAAAATATAATTCCCTGCTCTTACAGTGCCCCAATGTCCCACCTAACTTCCTATACACCCACTAAATCGAATTTATACCTTACTAATTCCCTTACTACTGTTGTAAGTGAACCTGACCTATACAGGCTCCTTCCATTCCATTTACCAAATCTCACTGTCCCTTTTATGTTTCTTAGGTCATACCAAAGGATCAGTCCAGGCCCAGAGCACATATATACATTTCGTAACAAGACCAGTCTTTATGGTGAGGAGCTGTTAGCACCTTGCCCAACCCCCAAGCTGGTGGACCACCCTTTGTTGTCTGTCTGCAACTGCTTATTCAATATATTCACAGCTACCCTCCACA
>Ga0123357_10006196_pt1 | contig 14517 bp, 11 predicted proteins | sample TergutEmb28metaG_FD_89873 | JGI IMG/M metagenome (GOLD analysis project Ga0123357, IMG submission 89873) | Embiratermes neotenicus P4 segment gut microbial communities from Petit-Saut dam, French Guiana - Emb289 P4 | ecosystem: Host-associated > Arthropoda: Insects > Digestive system > Gut ...
GTTAGTATTATATAGTATCAATTATGAGTACGTCAATATGTTAAATACGATTGTTAAGTCTGGTTGTAGAGTAATTGAAATAGGAGCTTGTTGGGGATATTATACAATTCTATTATCAAAGCTTGTTGGAGAGTGTGGTTATATACATGCTTATGAGCCACAGAGTAAAGCATATGATCTATTGCTAAAAAACTGTATGTTAAACCAATGTAATAATATATCTTTTCATAGAGTAGCTATAACAAATGTAAATGGGCACAGTATATTGCATCAATTAAAAGACAGATTATTTTTTACTTCTATTAGTTATAATTTTGAAGATTATTCTAATGATGAAGAATGTGAGACAAGAAAATTAGACGATTGTATGGATGAAAGATGCGACATTATTATTGCGGATATTGAAGGGGCAGAATGCCTATTTCTCGACGGTGCATGCAACTATATCTCAAAATATTCACCAATTATTATAATGGAAATATTTAAAATCGGACTAATCGCTAACAACTATTCTATACAAGATATTTACAAGCGATTACCTAGTTATAAGGCATTTATAGCGAAGGGTGGATTATTCATACCGACTTATTCCATTGATCGTATGGAATGCGAGGATGTGTTTTTTTTTAAAATTGAACATATTGAAAAATTCAAGAATTTGTTTAATGATTTATACTAAGAAAAATATGGAAGGTATGAAAATAGTTTATGTCAAAAGAAATGTTGGAAAATGGCATAACAAAAATAATCGAAAACATTATTGGAATAGAGATTGGTGAGTCGCAACTTTACATGGAGCTTGAATTGACTGGCATTAATTCAATTAAGTTTATCCAGATTATTGTAGATATAGAGGAAAAATATAAAGTTGAATTTGATGATGATTTATTACTAGATTATACATCATTTAAAACTCTCAATGCATTTTTTATAAGTATCGTTCAAAAATTATCAAACAAAATTAGCTAGCATTACTAAATTGCCGCCTGCTAATGCGCGAGCGGGTTTGTGCATAAATGCATTTCCGACTGATGCTCGTCACTATGATATAACATTTGCGTCGCCAGAATGTAACAATTTCCCGATTAGCTGAGTTAACTGCTTTTTTACTAGACTTGTATTTGATTATACCGGTATTTTAGGGTTGATATACTAATGCCAACAATATTCTAGCATTTATAACACCTCGTAACACACGGTGTGTGGTGTGTATGCTTCTAATATTACATTACATTAACGCGATGTGCCTGTTACATTACACGCGATGGATATGTTATATGCCCGGATGAGCCGGAATACGCAACATGGCTCCGGCACAGGGTGTCATGTCAAGCTGAGATATTCAGAAATGTTGTCATTAGCGGAATATTATTGACCCCTCATTAGCGCGTCATTTGACCTCACACAGTAAATTTAACCAACCTATATTTGCGTTGTTGAGATTAGTTAAAGAAAATATACACATGCTGATCGAAAGATAAATGCTTATCATTTATTTCTACAAGCAAATGTTTAAGACTATTTCCTTAAGTGCCAAAAATTCAAGCCCACCAATTTATTCCGCCATACGGGGGTCAATTTTCGGCCGCGATTGATAACAATATCGGCTGTAAGGATGAAACTCTTCTCAAAGTTCATTAACTACCTAAATGGGAAAAACAGTAGTTTTGAACCTCGTGTTTGAAAAAAATAAAAATAATAGATTGACAGGAGATATTATGGAAGAGAAGTTACTATGGATTGATTGTACATGCTTTATAGAGGAAGAAGATTTTCATCGGTACACTTCACTTGCAGTTAATTGTGGATACGATGGTATAATGATCAGAGAAGATCAGTATGAGTGGTGTAAAAGGTATCCGCATCAGATAAAAAGGCTGCTCTTTATTAAGGAATCCATAGAAAACAACTATAATGAACTTTATGATAAAGATAATTGTATTATAACATCAGCAAGTATTGAATTGTTAGAACAGCTGAGTTTTACACAATTTGCAAAAGCCATATTTGTGTATATTAGCGACAAACAAACGCTTATGACGGCAATTCATTTATCCGCTGTTTATCCATACGTTATTGTTGAATATGAAACGCCGACAAATATACCACTAGAATTATTACTTGCATATTCGCAAGTGAACCAATCTATCATATGTAAGAAGGTAAAAACTGTGAATGACGGATGGGTAGCAACAATGGTAATGGAGTCAGGGTGTGATGGCGTAATGCTAGAGCCAGATAATTTGGATGATATTATCAACTTTAATAAAATAATAAAAAGTATTAATGAAAATGTATATCTTGAGGAGTTTGAAATAATGAGAACAGAACATATTGGTATGGGTGACAGAATTTGTGTCGATACGACTTCTATGTTACATGAAGATGAAGGGATGCTTTTAGGGTCAACTTCAAACGGTGGAATATTAGTAAGTTCAGAAACACATTACTTACCATATATGGAATTAAGGCCTTTTCGTATCAATGCAGGCGCATTACATATGTATATTTGGAATATTAAAAACAAAACTGAATATTTGTCAGAACTGAGAGCTGGTAGCCAAATAATGATTATAAATAATAAAGGGGAGAGTAGAAGAGTATCAGTTGGTAGGATCAAGATGGAGAGAAGACCTATTCTTCTGGTTTTTGCGAAATCAAAAGATGGAATTGAGGTAAATGTAGCTCTTCAGGATGATTGGCATGTCAGAGTTATCGGAAAATTTGGAAATGCTTTAAATTGCACAGAGCTTAAACAAGGAGATATTGTACTTGGTATGACAGGCCACCCAGGGAGACATGTCGGATATGAAATTAATGAAACTATAATTGAAAGATGACTGGTACATTTGAACCCATGCTGTAAATTTAAATAAATAAACTGCTCCGCAGCAAGTCGTGGATTATTAAAACCTTAAAGCCTCAAGTTACTTCGCCCCAAGGGGCGGGGTATTTTCCAAAGTGAATAAAAATTATGCATTCTTCGCATTTTTGTAAAAAGTTAAGATATAGGTGTAATATGTGCTGTATCGAAACGGAGGATACTATGAATATTGGAAAACAGCTTCGCATAAATCTTTTTTATCGTCATGATAAATACCATACAATGATTGTACCTTTAGATCATGGAATGACTATGGGTCCTATACCTGGGATTGATATGATTAGGAATATGATATCAATTCTATCAAGACATAGTATTGATGGTATTATTTTACATAAGGGCTTAATTACTTCATGTGCTGACACTTTACAACATTTAGACATTCCAATTGTTATGCATCTCTCAGCGAGAACTAATCTCTCAAGCAGTTATAAAGAAGTGCTTGTTGCAAGTGTTAAAGAAGCTGTCTCATATGGTTGTAGTGCTGTATCTGTTCAAATTAATTTCGGCCATGAAGAAGAAGGAGAAATGTTGAAGGATGTAGCACAGGTATCAAAGAAATGTTATCAATTTGGTATACCATTATTGATTATGGCATATGCAAGTAATTATAGCGTTCCAATTGCAAAACATCTTGCCCGAATAAGTGCTGAATTGGGCGGCGATTTCGTAAAACTACCGTATACAGATATAGGGGGTGATTTCCGTGAAGTGATAGAAGGATGCACTATCCCTGTTTTAATAGCTGGTGGAGAGAAAGCAACAGATATTTCCCATTTTATACAGATTTTAAAATATGCTTTAAAAATCGGCATAGGTGGAGTGTCAATAGGTAGAAATTTGTTTCAAAATAAAAATGTTGATGAGTTTCTTGAAAAGCTTTTATCGATTATTAGAAATGAAATTAGATAGGTGATCATTATGGCATATATTTATAATGGAATTGTATGTAAATTGTTTTTATTATCTGACGAATTACAACTTTGTTTCGTTGATGATCAAATTGATACTGTAAATGACTTATATGATATATATCAATTGCCAAATGTCTTTAAATATTACAGTGATAAGCCTAGTATTTGTAACAAACGAATGTTGAAACTTTATCTACAAAATCAGATGAACGCATGTATAAGAGGAGATATTTTAGTTTGGAACATAGTACGAAATAAAAAAAGCATAGGACAAGTTCAGTTATTTGATTTTGCCAATTGTTATACATGCGCTCAAATTTCATTTTTTTTACATCCACAGTATTGGAATCAAGGGATAAATACCACTGTTGTAATGGTGATATCTGAATATGGATTTAACAAATTAGAGTTAAAAAGAATCGAGGCATATGTCTACTATGATAATATGGCTTCTTTCAAAAGCTTAGAGAAAGCTGGTTTTTTACGGGAAGGTATTCTTCGTAATAAATATCAAATTGATGGACGTATAGATAATTGCTATATTTATTCTAAAATACCAACGAATTAGGGGAAATAGTCTATGGATCGTTGTCTGAGTCCTATTTTTGACATACTGGAATTAAAAGCTGAGACTTCACCTGATAATATAGCTATAGCAGATAAAAACAATACAATAATATATAGAGAATTCTTGTTGAAGGTAAATAGATGCGCTGCATGGTTAAATTTGAATGGAATAAAATGTGGCGATATAATTGGAATCATGATGGATAGAAGCATAAATATGATCGTCGCTATATTTTCAATATTAAGAGCAGGTGCAGCTATTATGCCTATATCTTCATCTAATCCGAAAGAGAGAATAGAATATCTCCTTAAAGACAGTAAAGCTAAAATGCTGATTACTGATAAATCAAATAATAATTTTAGCGTTAAAACCTTGTTATTTTCAGTTCTCGAATATATTTCATACTCTTGTAGTTGTGCTAATTACCCTAAAATATGCAAAAATGATCTTGCATATGTCATGTACACTTCTGGTTCTACTGGAGAGCCAAAAGGTGTTTTAATAGAATATGAATCATTGTTTAATAGAATATTTTGGCAACAAACAAAATATCCTATTTATGAAAATGATGTTGTACTACAGAAAACAATTACTTCTTTTGATGTATCCATATGGGAAATCTTATGGTGGTCTATAGCTGGAGCTCATCTATGCTTGTTACCACCTAATCAAGAGAATTCACCAAGAGCGATCATTAACAGTATTCAAATGTGGCGTGTATCTGCGATACATTTCGTACCAACTGTTTTCTACTTGTTTTTAAACTATATAGATGTTCATAAATGTAATTACCTACTTACAACTTTAAAATATATTTTCTTAAGTGGCGAACAAGTCAATAAAGAGGATATACGCCGTTTTTATCAATTAGACGGTGTCAATGCAAAACTTATTAATTTATATGGACCTACTGAGGCAACTATCGACGTAACATGCTTTGATTGTATTAACTATTTAAATTATGATAAAGTTCCTATAGGTAAAGCTATACATAACATGGAGATTATGGTATTAGATGACAAGAATTGTGAAGTAAAGCAGGGAGTAGTTGGAGAACTATGCATCAGTGGTATTCAGTTGGCTCGTAGTTACTTGAATAAGGATGATTTGACTAAAGAAAAGTTTTTATATTTGGATAATGGGAAACGAATTTACAAAACAGGTGATCTAGCGAGAATTTTACCCGATGGAAATTGTGAATATTGTGGTAGAATTGATAGACAAGTTAAAATAAATGGAATACGCATAGAATTAATGGAAATAGAATCTCAGATACTAAAGCTAGGTTATATATCATTTGTAATTGTAGAGGTAATAAAAAATGATCAACTATTTGCATTTTATAGATCTACGAAAGAGATTGAAAGTAATAAAATTAGAGATGATCTGAAGAAGGTATTACCTTCGTATATGATTCCTATTAAATTTATATTTTATCCTGATATTGATTTAAAGGAAAATGGGAAAGTTAATTATAATGTAAATCCCAAAAAAATTTTATAGGTATATCGGTCAGGCTCCACTTATATATAGCAAAAAATGAGGAAATTTATCAAATATAATCGATCTAAATTTTGTTTCATGTTGTATCAGAATAAATTTTCGATAAAATGTTGATAGTAAAAATTGTAAAAGAATAGAAAAAAATTTTAAAGTAAAATATTATATATACAAATACAGATATTTACTATATTTCGATATAATTAGTTATAATTAGTCAACTAAAATATTATAGATATCATATTTCGTTTTATAACGGTTCTAAAATGTAGGAATTTATCATTGTTATATTATTTTTGTTGGACATCCATATCAAACTCGCTCCTGTTAGCTTCAATAAGGCTATCGACATCAAGAATCGATAAAACTCTAAGAATAACATCCTCAAAACCCTGACAAATAGATGAACGTATGTAATTCAAACTAACGTATGGTTTAAATAAAACGCGCGCGACATTCAATACACTTAAAGCTGCTTTCTTTATTAGCTGAAGGCCTTCAGCGCCGCTGCCTTCCATGGTTTTGTTGGCGTCGTCCTTCATTGTAAAGTCGAGGTTCCAATGGCATTTATTCTCAATTTCCCAATGTTTTCTAGCTGATCGTGCGAAGGTATCTATGTCTGATACGCCGCCGAGGATATAATATCTATCGGCGCAGGTGGTTGGAACACCCGGCTTGTTTGATCTGAATATCCTGCGAACCATCCCAATTGCGGTTATACCTGCCCATTCCTCAACATGATAGAGCGACAGGATAAAGGGGGTAATGTAATATTCGCGTATTGCCGTCCCGCCATGCTCCTTATCGACAGTAATCTTATATTGTGGCTTGCGGCCATCGTTATTTTCAAGATCATTCCTCAGGGTTTCGTCAAAACGGTTTTTAAGGTGTGTGTACAGGTTTTTTCTGTTACCCTTTACAGGCATGATATACATCCCGCCACCCTTGATTATCGCGGCGGCAGTGTCCGGTTGGGTATTGAGCGCGTCGCATGTGACAATTGCGCCCGAAATATCCATACGCTTAATCAACAGCGGCATTTCCGGTATTTCGTTGGTCTTATGTCCAATAAAGGTTTGGGCCATACACATTTCATAGTCCGTCGAGTATGCGTTCAGGGTGAAAAGCGGTTGCGCCTTTTGCTGTTCAAATGTCTCTTTGCGGCCTGATGATCTGCTGGCTTTCCCATCGAAAGGTATTATATCCGGTTCAGATTCAGATGTTTCATGAACCTCGGCATGCCGCTCAATTGCGTAATCTATTCTGTTTATAAGCAGCCTTACGAGGGCGCCATGGACAATGTTCATATCAATATGCGAGATGATAAGCCGGTAAGTGTCGTCCGTTGGCATTGTATCGTTTTCCATGCAAAGTAGCTTTGACAGAAACTTTCTATGGCTATATGCGAAAATTTCAATATCATACCATGTGTTGTTGTTTGCAAGCACTGCAAGCAATACTATGATAAGAATGTCAGCCAGCTTGTATGTAACGTAAGATGGGTTACGTGGGTCTCGGACTTTTTCAAACTCTGTTTTCATAGACTCAAGCACAGTTATTTCTATATTCTCCGCTTCCCGCAAGTCTTGTTCGCGTATGATCTTGAAAAGCTCCCCAAGTTTTTTTGCGGGCTGGCGTTTTTTATTTTTAGCTGTTTCGCCCTTTTTCAAAACAGCCTCCGGAACTGGATCGCCTGACATGTCCGTCGTCAGATTGATGTATGTGTCCATTTCAACATATTTCCCCTTGGTTTTTTACGCCTATACTAATTCCTTGGGGGTAGGATGTCAAGCTGGCCTATTAAACCGCGGCCACTTTAACCATACTGTCTTTAGAACAGACTGAAAACAGAATCGTCACTGGTAACACGAATTACTAAAAAAATATTGATATATTAAGCCAATATATATATTATATAGGCATGTATATAAGGATAACTACCCACAAGAACAAAGACGGAACTACTGCACAATACATACAATTGGCGCATAATGAATGGCTGCGTGATGCTAAACGTGCCAGCGCCAAGGTTCTGTATAACTTCGGCCGCAGAGAGGACGTGGATATTAAAAGTTTAGAGCGGCTGGCTGACAGCATACATAGGTTTATTGGCGATGAAGCGCCAAAACCGGCATGTGGTATATCAATGCCTGAAGTACGTGTCACGACCCTCAAAGAGCGCCGTAAGACCACGGCAATGGTATGCGACCTTATCGCTTCTTTACTCAGTGCGGAAGAAAGGTATGTTGAGCATATTCCGGATAACTTACGCAATTCCACACGCTGTGAGAAAGCTGAAGAACGTGTCTCCAAACTACAGGATGCCCTTGATATCTTAGAGGAAACCTATAGTGATTGATTTGATAAGATTTCTCCCGCTTGTCGTTTTATAACTGTTTGCATTGCTATTTATATTTTTATCATATTTTATTGTGATTCTGCGTTAGCTTTGATTTTTTGGGTTTCTTTTGGATATTCGATTTATTTTGACATTCATAAGTGGAGCCTGGTATATCGGTTGACTATATGTAGCAAAAATTCCGCAGATCAACAAAAGTTGTATTATCTAGAATGTATGACTAAGTACAGCCCAACGCAAATAACTTATCAGACGTATGTTCGAATTGCATTGAGAACTACCTTTTCAACGTGAGAAGTTCGAAAAAAGCTAACTGGTAATGGACTTACGTGGAGTTGTACTAAGATCAGGCTTCACTTATGAATGTAGAATTAGGTCGAAACCGCCTAACTTCATACCGATATTTACTGCATAATGCGATTAGAGCCAGTCAATATCCATACAAAATTTGTTGGTCTCGACACTGATAAGCGAAGCCTGGTACTAAGATCCTCATATACACCTACAAATTTGTAATATTATAGGTGTATATGCGTATTCCAGCACATTCGGACGGTCAATCTGGTTTGAATCGGAATATGCAGTGTATATGCCTTTTTTAGTCAAACTGATTGATTTAGATAAATCTCTATTTTATGCTTCTTGGATGCTCCGTCTGTCGCCAGCGAGACATCTATAACCGATCTGGGGGATTTACATTATAATTCACTAAAACACCTAATATAAAGCTCTAAATTGTAGAGGAGAGTTTTATGATTAATATTACGCCTAGAGTTTTTAAAACAAGTTATTGCGTTCTATCTTGTATAGAATGTTATTTGTATCATCTTCAAGCTCCATATAAAGTAATGAAACTATGTAATTGGAGTATGGGACCAATTATAGAGAATGAAATAACGTTACCTTTTAGCATCTCACCATTAAAAGCACTTGAAGATTATTCAGGAACACGCATTAAGATAGTTGAAAAAGTTGATGCAACTATGGATGTTATCTACAATGAGATTGAACAAAATAAACCTGTTATAACATATATTGATTCTTTCGATTGTTATTGGATGACATACTATTTAAAGATTCATGCAGATCATTATATAATGCTTATCGGCTTTAATGCAGACTATTTTTATGTCTTAGATCCATATCTAATTGGATCAATAAATAAAATTCCTCGAACTACTATAAAAAATAGTTTGCTAAAAAATAATATTGGTAGGATGCATATACAGATACCAAATGAAAAACTATATATATTCGATAAAATTGGTTATCAGAATAGAGATTTTGTGGAAGTTCTTAAGCAAGTTACAGAAAAATATATAGATATATATCATTTTTATATGGATGAATTATATAACTTTTTCTGCGAATCACAAACTATTTATTTATTACTAGATGAAGAAGAAATAGTATGTAATAAGTTCTATTTTGATATAAAATCAATTGTAGATAGTCGAATTGACTTTTTACACGGTCTTCAATTTATGTATAATAATAGTTATTTTCAAAATATAATTAAAATTGAATTTTTATCTAATTTTGAAGAAATAGTTAATTTATGGAAAAGAATTTTATCTTGTTTATATAGGTTTTCATATACAAACAGTAGCAAAAAAAAGATGGAAATTTTATTAAGGTCGAAAGATTACCTAAAATCACAAATAAAAATGGAGTATAGCTTTGCGAAGCAAATTTTAGTGAATACATCGCACCAAATTTGACACTAGAGTAGATCAGATTTGACACCTGCGTCAGTGAAATTTGACACTTGCGACATCCAAATTTGACCCTTAAAAAATGTGACAAAAACGTAGGTTTAAAAAACAAGCCAATGCGTCCAATAAGTGTAACACCAGGGCTTCACCCAGAACCCTTGGTGGTTTATCGCATTTGTTTTCTGTTAAAGAGTGGTTACCACCTATGACAAGGTGTCAAATTCCAGCGACGGCAGTGTCAAAATTTAACGTCTCAGATGTCAAGTCCCAGCGATCCAGGGTGTCAAATCGAAGCGCTATATGCAATTTTAGGAGATGTTATATTTAAATGAGCAGTTTGAAGTATCATAGTCAAAAAGGTGAGATTTGTTTTTTAGGATCTATCAGCAACATATTACAATATTACAATGTGATATTATCTGAAAGTATTCTACTAGCTGAAAGTGTAGGTCTTGATTTTCGTATTAAATATGATCAGAAAAGTTTCCTGGACAGTCTTTGGCTGGAATGCGTAAATTTCACTGGATCCGATTATGCTAAAATTAATAGATTATTATCAAGCAGAAACTATCAACTATTTTCGTATGCAATTAAAGGTGAACAACAATTATACGATTTTTTGTTCACCAATATATCTAACGGTATACCAATAATGGTGAGTTTGGATTTGTATAACCTTACTTATCATAATTTATATAAAAAAATACATTTTGACCATATCGTGGTCATTTATGGAATAGAAAAGCAAGAAAGTGAGTTTAAAGTGCATTTGTCAGATTGTTGCCCTTCAATTATTAATTCTTCATATTATGAAGGATATTTTACATGGAGAGATTTTATTCTAATGTTAAGTGGAAAAGAATCATATCAAGTATGGTGTATAGATAAAGAAATTTTTAATAAATCAAGTGACAGTATAAGCCTTGTTTATCCAATATGTGAACATACATTATCGTATTCTGGAGTAAGCGCCATTCATCAATTAAGCAAACTATATAATAAATTATCTAGACAGACGAGATTGACAGATGAGATGAAAGTGCAACTACGTCGACATTATTGCTTATTTACAGGCTTTGGAGGACCTGTAGTTACTCGTAAATTATTCTATTCTTATCTCTTAGAAAAAAATTATAAAGAATTAGCCCAAGAATGTCAAAAAATCATAAAAACATGGAATTTAATATCTAAAAATTTGATGAAAGCATCTGTTCTAGATTATATAGAATATATTTCTGTTTTTTCTAAAAATTTAGAGGAAATAGCAGAATGTGAAGATGTATTCATTCATAAATTACCTATTGAACAACAACTATGAATAAAGCAGACTCAAGCTTTGTAATGGCGAGTAGTTTCATGATTTTTTCGGCGATTGGCAGTATTTCATCCCTGTTTGTGATCATTTGTGATCGGCACGGCTGAACACGGAGTTTAGCATGATTAATTTGTATTTCATATCTCGTTTGTGGTCATTCCTATGGTCAATAACCACTTTGATAATGAAAACTATACCTCTTGATATAAGGTACTAATAAATTAATAGATTTAGTTCAGATAAAAAAGACTATTATAATCATATATATAAACTTATGTATCACATTCACAAAATAATACGAATATTAATGAATTTTCGAGGAGAAAGTGGAATGTTAAAAATACAGCCATTTAATGATTTTTGGCTTGATTGTGGATTCAATTCTACAATTAGTATTTTATGTTCGCTATATGAAGGTTATAAGGATCTGGCCTTTTATAATAATTTTATATATGACTTGCAGAATGAAGGAACACCTACTAGCTATACAGTAATTATTGATCAAAACACAGACAAGTATATTGATAATCTTTTTTCAAAAGAATTCATTGAAATGGGAAGTAATATTAGTAATGAGCTGAAAAGTAATATAGCAAAAGCTCAACAAAACCAATATATATTCTTTTTAGGAGTAGATTTATTTTATTGGGTAGATAATAGCATCTGCTGGCATAAAAATCATTGGTATCATCATTCGTTAGTGACTGAATATGAAGATGGCTTAAGTGAGGTAATTGCTTTAGATGATGATTTTAATGGATATCAGATCCAAAGAATACCTTTTAGTCGAGCGATTATTGCATCTGAAAATTATATTAAAAATCATCCTAATCACATAAATGATGCATATTTTCTAATTGACAAACATGTTAAAGAAAATTTTTCATATAACAAGGATGATATTATGTGCAATAACTTAAAAATTATTATAAGCCTCGATAATGTTCTTTTAAAGAATCATGAATGCTGGGTAATTCGTAACAATGAACTTAACTATATAAAGGAAAATCTAACTCTGTTTTCGATGAGATGTTTTCAGTTTTATAATAGGCATAAAGCGAATTTAATGTTCTTTAATAATTTATATGAATTACAATTTATATCATTAATACAAAAAGAGTCTCTGTCGCAATATAGTATTCAAATTATGCATCAATGGGATATATTAAAAGGAAAATTAATTAAAACAGAGATGCAGGCAAGATCACATTTTGATAGCGATGAATTTATTACAGTTACATCAAAATTGTTTCAAAGGGAAAAGGAAATTTGGTCATCCTTAAACTACATGTTAGCTGCTAAGTAGGTAATAACGTAAATCCCCCAGATCGGACAGATCGGATTATAGGTGTAGGCAGGTGTAGGCCGAGAGCGGTGGCCGAAATAGCAAAAAGCCGCATAAAATTGGGATTTATCTGACTTAAATGGACTTGACTAACACAAGCGAATACACCTATAATATTACAAAAATATAGGTGTAAACGAGGATTTTAGTCATGCATATTATTGAAAACAAAAATGTACGGGCTAGGAAAGTATATTGCTATATCGCCGATTGTATATGGGATAAAAAACACAAAAAGTATATAAAACCGAGAACCCCTATCACCCCTATCACCCCTATCGGCCACCTTGAAGGCGAACCTTCCGGATTTGTACCCAACAATACGTTTTCGTCACTACTAGAGTCAGATAGGTAACATAAAGCAGCCGTATTGATAAATGGAAACTACCCGGCGTATCTGCAATAATCGGGGACTGTCCACACCAAAAGGAAAGGACAATAAAGGTTATAAACGGGTAGTCACAGGAGCCGTAGTAGCTTAGATACCCTATCAAGAAATAGGGAGTAGCGAAGGGCTCTAGTCTTAGCATGAACGTAAAACAGTGCTTTAAAACTCGCCGCGTTAGACGCAAGAGACTATTCATACGGAAGCGGGGCGAAACCAGCCAACGAGTACAAATAATATATATTACGTAGATATGGAACAGCGATTTAATAACTTCCGAAATAATAAATACGACCTACGCCTATTGCATCCAATGGTATATGAAATGAACAATGTCGCGCTGGCTGTCCGACAATTAAGCAAGGCCAAGGGCCGAATGAGAAAAGGCCCGGACGATACGAATTATCAAACACTGGAAAATATTCGATAGCTGAACTTTCCGAAATCGTCAAAGACCGCCTCCTTAACCGAAAAATGGAGTATGTTCGTAGGAAACACATCCCTAAAGGCAAAACTGGTAAATTCAGGCCATTAGGCATATGCTCTATCCCTACCTTGAGGAGTATACGTTCCGATTTAACAGGCGCAAAGCTAGGCAGCGAGGGTTGCTTTTTTACCGTCTTTTAGAAGGAGTGGTTGAAACAGGCCCAACAACTCTGGATCAATTGGTATATATGACAAAGGATCAGGATCCACCTTGGTGAAGCAGATAGCCAGTAGTCATTATTACCACCTTTTTCGCAAGGCTTTATATGATGACAGTGATAGTTCCAGACGGGCACATACTCTCCAGAAAGGTAGTTTCTACCTTTTACTGAACTGTATTTGCTTATTCGGAACATGGCAAGTCTGCTGTTTTTTATAGCTGATGAAGTTGTGAGAAGAAAACACTGTATAGATAGACACCACAGATTAGCGCAATAATCCGATCAGCCTATAAATCTGTTTGACCATGGGAATACTCATGGATGGAGGCGATTTTATGATAACTGGTTCAACAATTTTAGATGATTATTTATCATATCTAAAAGTAATCAAAGGAAGATCAACATCTACAGTAACCGAATATCGTACTGATATTCGGCTACTGTTCCTGCATATTTATAATATCCGATTTCACTGTAAATGTATTGATTGCTCTTTCGGTGACATAGATTTCATTAAATCTATTACGATTAATGATATATATTCCTTTATTACTTACTGTCAAGAAGATCGAAATTGTACGATTCAAACATGCGGTAGAAAAATTATAGCAATCCGTCAATTCTGGAAGTATCTTTTTAAGAAAGCACATTTACTCTCTGAAAACATAATGGATGAACTGGAGGTACCAAAACTACCCCAACGATTGCCTAAATATCTCAGTTTAGATGATTCAATACGCTTGTTGATACAAGCGGAAAGCTCTATACGTAATTATTGCATAATTACACTGTTTCTCAATTGCGCATTACGGCTTTCCGAGCTTGTTTCAATAAATTTATCAGATATTAATGCAGATAAACTATCAATTATAGGGAAAGGTGATA
>Ga0123357_10006197_pt1 | contig 14515 bp, 6 predicted proteins | sample TergutEmb28metaG_FD_89873 | JGI IMG/M metagenome (GOLD analysis project Ga0123357, IMG submission 89873) | Embiratermes neotenicus P4 segment gut microbial communities from Petit-Saut dam, French Guiana - Emb289 P4 | ecosystem: Host-associated > Arthropoda: Insects > Digestive system > Gut ...
AAAAAAAAAAAAAAAAAAAAAAAAAAAAAAGGGGGGGGGGGGGGGGGACAAATTACCCACAATGCTTATTTCTTGTGTCAACTTAGTGTTTAATTTTTTGTGTTTGGGAAATGAAGCATATTTTTATGTTCCCTTCTCTTAATATTTTGATTTACAAGTCACTCATATCTTTCGCTCCTTTCAGCCTTCACTTAAACCCATACTTAATCGACTTAACGCTTTCTGTTAACCAAACTGTGCATTCATCACACGTAGAATTATATAACGTTCCTTCACTGAGATAATTAGTGTCTGTCGACCTGAAAAGACAGTCGTTTTCCGTGGCTTCAATCTCTAGTTTTATTCGCGGACTAGGCATACCCACTCCTAAAGTTTGCTCCGCCGCAGATAACAGATACTGCCGAGTGTAGTATCGAGAATTTTCGCAGATATTCCATCAAACGTTTGCAGATGGAAGTGCAAACTCCGCAGAATAAACAGCCCGTGTACTCCGTTATCAGTCATCTTGAAGGAAGCCAGTGGCTATATATTCTATGTTTACACTTTCGTTATTAAAACCAGCGACTTCTCAACCTACTTCTTAACACACGCTGTTTGTACCCGAGTTGCAGATGCCCCATGTTCAATCCCGCCTTGGTACTCCTTGCACAAGAAATTTTCCTTTTATCACCGACATTTAAATACTTACAGGTGTGTTTTAACACCTGCGCATGTCTGCAGACTGAATAAAACCATGAACCTGTTCGGCCAGTTGGTACCCTGTCCGAGATTCGAACTGAACCAGGCACATCCAGAACAGACGTCTAAAATTGTCACACTAACTTGTTTGGTCCACAACGATCGCGCAAGCGTACGTATACAGTAGTTATGTAACTGCTACCGATCGACTTACATTACTCAGACCGCATGTTACTGCATACTTATTGTAACTTCAGTGGGGTCTACGGATGCTCAGATAATGGAATCACGGGTTCAAAATACCACTTTGGGTACAGACGTTTGGCACCGTGTTTTCTTATTGAAGTCTACACACTTCAGTTCTCCACAATTGTGGGAGACGTAGCACGACAAGTTCTTGCACCCTTCCTCATTCCTTAGATTCCAACACACTAATTTGGATTTTTTTCTCAAAACGGCAGAAAGCTGCTAAGTTTGAGGTTCAAACAGCAACGTTCATAGAGATTCAAGTTTTTTTTGGGACATTATGCCATGTCGAGTGGTAAATACTTACTGATCTTTCGAAAGAGGGATCTGCCTTCATCTTCTGGGCCAAGCAATCGAAGAAAAGAACCAGAGTACACGTTTAATGGAAACGAACACTGTTTTCCCAAACGGCTTTAGAAATACTATGCAGTTTTTCCCAAAGCTGTCCTATTAACACTAGAAAATAAAGGGGCGGGTTCAAGATATACAGTCAATGACGGCCAGAACTACAAGCTCTATGCGTAGCACAACTTAATAAAATGCACAGTTTGGCAGTCCGGAGATCTTAAGTTTTAAATTCGTAACGCCAATGGTAATAGCAGTTACCCACTGCAGCACGTAACATAAACTGCCAAGCTCATTCGGAAGTAGTGTAAAACATTACAGTTAAGGCCATCCGCCCAGTCAACAGACTACCATAATGTCTAGGACGTAATATGGGTTGCATACGCAACCGGCGGGTCAAACACAGAACTAGCAGGCGTACTGAAAGGTCACATAACGTCCTTCGACAGCTACCAGAAACCCGTCCTCAATGGAAAATTCTCGGGCTAGTATTGCACCGCAATACCACTTGACAGGATAAATTACCTTCTTTCTCTATTAAAAGAGGGGCGAAAACTTTAGAAACGCCGCAAAAAAATGACCAAACCACACGGCACAAAAAACCGGGCAACACTGTTAGTCAACAATCACGCGGTGGGAACCACTGCCTGCGTATAGACAAGAATACATTTATGCCACATTATTGTATATTACTCGCTGATTGTGTCCTGTTGATGCACGATTGATTGCATACGACAGAAGGAAACGAAAACAACTTGTAGGATATTTGGATGTCTACCAACTACCATGCACACATAAAGGTAAAGTGATCCCGGTGTAGCCCAGAGGGTGGGTAGAGGTATAGCCTACTCTACCATGACCGCGGCATTAGAAGGGGGTGAGTGGTCGGTCAGCAGCACGCCCCGGCCGCACTTTACCCCCGGGAAAGACCCGGTACCCATTTTACAGGAGGCTGGGTGAACCCCAGGACCAGTCTGGACGGGCGGAACATCTCGTCCCCACCGGGATTCGATCCCGGACCGTCCAGCCCGTAGTCAGTCGCTATACCGACTGAGTTACCCGGCCCACACCATGCACAGATAACATCTCAAGAAGTAAAGGGAAATGGGAATACCGGTAATTTTTCACCCTTTTTATAGGCCACGCTGGCCCTTAGGGTGATAGGTATAGCTCTGCTCTTTTCTAGGACCTTCGGCACTAGATGGGGCGTGGAGGTCAGCCCCACGCCCCGGCCGCCTCTACCCCCGGGAAAGACGCGGTACCCACTGTACAGGAGACTGGGTGGGCCCCAGGGCCGGTCTGGAAGGGCGGAAAATCTCGTCCCCACCGGGATTCGATCCCGGGCCGTCCAACTCGTAGTCAGTCACTATACCGACTGAGCTACCCGGAAATGGAAATACTATCCAGCGCTAAATTATGAGCCTGAGAATTATAAGAATATGGCTGTTTTCAAAGCAGGATCGTGGTATTGCGAGACAAATGCCGCACGACCAGGCGCACGGTACCATCATATACTGCTACTGTACATTTTTGTGACATGCATTCGTGTTTATTATAATGGAACACTTCCATCATCTCCAAGTTGGAATTTGACGGAAAAGTTGTCACGAACACTGTGTACGAACTTAGTTCTCTTTCCAGAGATCGCTTAAGTACAACGTGGATTTAGTTCTGTGTTGTAAGCTTACATCAGACTGAGGCAGTGTGATGAAGAAAACATGTCTAATGACTCTATTCTTTATTATCCTTTCCTCTGAAGAAGTACAGCATAAAAAACTTCAGATAATGGGAAGAACGACCCTGCCCCTCTTTACCCAATGTAAAGAATATGGACAAAATAATAAACCAGCCGGACTTCATTTTAAACAACAAATTATATCAGGTAACAATGAGATTTCATGCGTTTGCAGCCAACGACAGCTGCATGTGTTCACGTTTATATTTTTGGTAATTACTATATTATTATTTTATTATGGCAACAAAATGTATAAGGCAAGAGTCAAATCCTTCTGTAGAAAAACGAGCTGCCATGGTTTTGATTACAAACTGAGTAGATCTTTATGAATATGAAAATAACACACACACACACACACACACATACAAACATTTAAGACTATCGTATATTATAAGCAGAGCGAGAATCCTACATGTACATGTTTCGGCCACTCATGTGGCCATCCTCAGGAAGGATGCCAGCCCTGCCAATATTCAGTTTCACTTATTAGATTGTCGACATTCCAACCAACACTGAATACTGAGCATACTATTGCACATAACGTTCCTCTCATTTTTTTAAGCATATGTCACACGTATTAACTGAAAATGACATTCTGACTTACACGTTACAGTTTATCATATCAGGAACGCCTTCTCGCACTGTTTTGCCGTGCTGATTAAGGCACTACGATCCTTCATAACGTCAGCAATTACATGCAAATCGACATGGCATAACAGCCCAGAAGACTAGAATAAGTTCGCCACTAAAAATGTCCCCGGTGTAAACACATGAAATTCCAAGCGCCCTGGAACAAACTAAAGCCAAAATCCATAGTTACCAAACTTAATGCAGCAGTGTCTTTATCCAGCAACCTTCAAATCAAAAACGTCCGACCTCATCATCATCACCACCACCACCTTCTCCCGTCACGGGATAGGCCTTAGCAGACCAGTTTCGGCCTCCTCTATTTAAAGGTCTTCCAAGTCATCTTCGTCCATATGGTCTATAATTCAGCATGTCTTTTTACCCAACTTCTTACGAAACACGCGACTTAAATAACGAGTTCAAAACAGCCCACCACTTGACCTTGAACCATACATTCCAAATACTCATAATACGCTACTGAAGATTCACTTTAATGTTATCTTCTCCCCACCAACCAGGTCTTCTAAGTAGTCTCATCGGTTCACTCTGACCAAAATCTCTTACGTATTTAAATCACTTCCAGACCCCGTGTTCTGTATTTAACAATCCTAATCACATTTGCTGACGACCACAAATTATGTAGCTCCTCACTGTGCAGTTTTCTCCATCTCCGGTTACTACTGCCCTCTCAGGTACAAATATTCTCCTCAGCACCCTATTCGCAAACTATGGCTGTCTCTTGGGGCAAAAGTCGTTTTCACACCCTACAAACAAACAGTAGTGTACTCTGATATCTGTGTTTCCAATTACGAGACTTGAAGATAAATGACTCGAAAGTTAACAGTAACAAGCGTTCCCAAACTTATTTTGCTCTTACCTTCTTCGAGAAACCTCATATTAATGTTTTTCAAGCCAAACATCTTAAAATAACATCGTAACCTAACTTACTGTGGGAACACTCAATTTTACTGCTTATTCACGCTATAGTTTTGAATATTCTTCGAAGGAGCTAACTGGTGCATAAGCATCACTTATGTGACACTTAAATAAATGTACTTCACGTCTTTTTACACAAAATATTTGGTTATAACTTTTCAACCTTTGTATAAATACCAGCACTACTTAATTAAGTATGGACAAGTAGTTAACCACCACTCCCACTGAAAGGAAGAACAGAGACCGCGAGTACTGAAGAACAGGGTGCTGACGGCATTTGCAGACAAACAGGAAGACGGGGAAAAAAACTTCATAATAAGGAACTACAAAATTTATACACCAAATATTACCATGGAAATTAAATCAATGATAAATGGATAAGATAGGCATCACACACGGGAGAAACGAGAAGTGCATACAAATACTCAGCGAAACACCTGAAGAGAAGAGGCCAGTCAGAAAATGTTTGCACAGACTGAAGGCTACATTAAAATGGATACTGAAGAAAGAGGGTGTGAGGGTGCAAAATAGACTCCCCTGCCTCACGCTAGGAATCAATGAGACGGGTTAAATGTCTATAGCAGGGATGTACATTTCCCGGGCGCCAGATCGCCGTGGCGACTAAATTTTGTACGGTGGCACTTAACATCTGTGGGGTCCTCAGCATGGAACTTGCTCCATGTCAACCTTCTGACGCCCACAATATTTAAATGGTTCCAAAAAGATGAAGTTCACCCTAGAACACACTACGAAGGTCCAGAAGAAAAGGTATAGCTCTACTTTTCCTTCAACCTCGGCGCTAGATGGTGGTGAGTGGTCGACGCCACGCCCAGGCAGCTTTACCCCCGGAAAAGACAGCCGGTACCCACTGCACAGGAGGTTGGCAAAGTCAGTCTGGATGAATGCGGAAAATCTCGCCTCCGCCGCGATTCGACCCCCGGACTGTCCAGCATGATTTTTTTTTTAAAAATTCGTGCACCCCTGTCCTACAGTATCACAAAATGCGGCGCGCATGACAAACTGTGCGACTACTAACTGCCCATGAACGACACGACACCGCCCCATGGAGATGATTGCATGGTCAACTATACCAACATGGCGGCCGCAAAACAATCTGAAAGTCACTAGTTTACTCCAAAATTTTGTGTGTTACTTATTAAAGATATTTTTTCGCAGCACGAACGTGACAACAGTGCGAACCTCTGGAATATACCGTTCTGATCTCGCCAACCACTATATCCCGAAACACGCAAATATGGAAACTTCATTTGAACACAGACTAGTTATGCGAGTGCTTTTAATACCTAGCCTGCCCAATCCACCCGAACTCAAATACCCTCAGCTTCCTTTCCTCCCGCAATGTCAACGACCAAGTTTCACACCCATACAAAACAACAGGCAAAATTATAGTTCTATATATCTTGATCTTTAAATTTTTGGATAGCAACCTTCCCTTCACATAAACAAAATACTTGAAGCGCTCTCAAGCTCCAGTCTGTGCACATACGCAAGCAATTCGTGGTCATGAAGCATTAAAAGTACTACACATGAGCTTATATTATTAGTACTCTAGATACTGATCTTTGTGGGCCGAGTAGCTCAGTTGGTATAGCGACTGACTACGGGCTGGATGGTTCGGGATCGAATCCCTGTGAGGACGAGATTTTCCGCCCGTCCAGACCGGCCCCGGGGCCCACCCAGACGCCTGTAAAATGGGTAACGGGTCTTTCCCGGGGGTAAAGTGCGGCCGGGGCGTGCTGCTGGCCACTCACCCCTTTCTAGTGTCGCGGTCATGAAAGAGTAGAGCTATACCTCTACCCACCCTCTGGGCCACACCGGACCTGTAACGGGATCACTTTACCTTTTCTCAGATACCGATCTTTAAACGCAGTCTCCCATTGGACGACTCTCTACTGGAAAAACGATACTTCCTTCCCATCCACGATGAAGATCAACACTGCACAAACCTGTTGTCACACAGCAAACTTATCAGTACATCCGACCACTGCACTTATATGCGATATTTAACAGGTTAGATAGGGGTCTAATCGTAAGGTGAGTTACATATACCTTAGTGCAAAGCAAAACTCGTGAAAGAATAAACAAAGATAAACTTCACAGGTATCGCGGTGCTCCAAGACCGGCAGCAATTGGCCTAATATCAAGCTTCCTTAACATACGGTCAAAGCGATAAGTTAATCCAAGAGGATTTATGGTGCGGCAAAAAATACTCCTAAATACAGATTCTATTACAATAAAAATATATATGAAATTCTCTTCCGAGTAATGTACATTAACGAAATACACGAAGATTCACGTCGTTTCTGCAAAATATGTTACTTTTTGGACTAGTTGGCATACTCACAAAAAGCGCCTATTTCCTTCGTCAAGTCCGTCAGTATCAGCGCGGATCACTCGGGGGCGGATTTTCGTGAAACTTGATATTTGAGACTTGTGTGAAAAACCTGTCAAGAAAATCTGGCACTTTACACGAAGAACTTAATACGTGTTGTTGCTGCCGACGACAGATAATCGCCATAAAAGCATTACTGACAGCAATATGTACCGTAACAATGTAAAACGGAAAGACTGTTGCGTTTCCATGGCAACAATGGCTACACAATGTTACGTTACACTACATTGCCTTTCTTGTTAAAAAGTATTTGCAGCAATTAAATAGAGTACGGCGACGTACGCAGAATGAGAAAGAAAAAAAATTAAAATACGTGAACTCCAGTGGGATGTAGAGAACCCTAAGCCAGAGACAAAATCAAACAGGATTCCTGCTAGGTGAGCTACCTTTCTGAACCTGAGTAGAAGACATTGTGACGAATTAGCCCGAAGCTCAAATTTGTCTACACTTGCTACGGAATACCAACTAACAGAACTTGGAAGGTCACTGCCCCAAGCAATGCACTCATCACCCAATAACTCACGCCATCAACTTGCCATATCTGAAAAATTGCTGCATGCAATACATACACGTACTGCATTCGCGGAATTCTGATCAACATATGCTCCCACTTGAACAGTCAAAATAAAAAATGAGAGGCATGGAAATGCTAAGATAGAACTTAAAATAAGCCACAGGATACTATACTGGGCTCCCGAGTTCAAAAGTAAAGTGCACTGGAACCAGTTATCTCATTCCAAAACAAATCCGGTATTTTTACAAAAACAACCGGTGTCATACGTAAGGTGATCATGAAAATGACTAGAGAATGCTGTCTTCTGGAATGTGAGGCCAAGCAGGTGATGGATAGGTACCGAACTACATGATGATGCAACTCAGAAGACAAAGTTTCAAAGTATCAGAACTAAATTCCCCAATTAAATAAACGCTCTTATTGAACCTATTTATCACTCGTTTGGTAATTCAATTCGTTACTGATTATCTGATGCGAAACCAACAACATAAGTACAATTTGTGCAGCTGTGACACCTTACAGCAGCTATTCTGTGGGGGTCGCTACAAAAATTTAATTAACGGTGGCAACACAGTTTTGTGTGTCAACTAAATGATAAGAAGTATTTAAAATACAATATAACTTATAAAGTTAAAAGATAATGTTGCCATGTAATCAACTAGTGGAAGAACAAACTATAAATAAATACCGTGTGGGTCTCAACACAATTCAAAACATGGCAGTTACCATATTACAGCAAAAACATACAGCCAAGTTGCAGTTACATGCAGTAAATTACAGATTACACCGATGTTCCCCTCACTTAATTTCTGTCACCCTCCTGATTTTCCATTTGGTGATGGTGATCAGGAAGGGGGGGGCAACTTCTTTCTACCAGACTTGAGCTTCACTGATGCCATGAAGGCACACAGGAGAGTGCTCCATGCATTCTTAATCTCTACATAGTATGGAGGTGAGTGGTTAGTTTCATGACCAGACTTACACCAACAGCCTAACTGTGAACAATTTATCATTTACTACAATTTCAAAATCCCTGCCAAAACTGACACCTAATATCCACATAATGGAGGGATGAATGCCAAATATGGCACTGTCCACCCCAAACAATGTACAAGGTATTCTGCTGAAGGCAGCACAGCTCTAGGGTGAATAAGGCAGTATAATCCCCTCGGGGCAGCAAACAACAACCTCTTGCATATATACCTCCAAACACACGAGTTTCTGCTCCAAACTATCCAAGAGACAAAAAAAGAAAACAGGTCACGAAAATGTCATAAAGAAAAAACCTTATATGCAATCCCCATTATGGGAATGCTTACAAGTAAAGGAGGATGATACTCCATAACAGGGAAGTGGTATTTATAACACACCACCACATGGCAATGGCAGAATCAGGGAACTTGCACATATAAGGGAGCCTGGCAAGGACCGGGGCTTCCAACTGCAAGAAAGCTAATACAGAATTTGTTCATGTTAACATACACCACAGAAAGGCAGTGACAGGAGTTCTTGGTCTGAAAACCTTTCAATAACATGACCACAGCACTTATTCAGGAATGCCTGCTCTATGGGGAGAAAATAAGGAACTAAGCAGCCCTGGAGGAACAATATTTTCTGTTGCATCTAACAGTAATTCAGGACTACGCATTTATGTTAGTAATCAAACTCATACCTTATGACTGTTGCAGAGATTCTAGGGACATGATAACAGAAAAAATGTACACCAATGCAAACAGCCAGAAAAACTCCTGCCCACCTTCCCAATATGGAAAAATCACCACCAACAAAGGAGATGATTGATGTCAACAACAACTACTGGAGCAGGACAAAGCAACTCACTATTGGATGTGATGCCATGGAGGGGCACTAACACTAATCCAAAAGGACAAAATGTAATGGAATAACTGCTGGATTCAAAAGCGGATATTCTCAAGCAGGGTAACAAACCCACCTTAGTGATTGTAAGTGAAAGGAGGTTACTACATTGACACTGGGATCCAACTGCTTAGGAAATCTTATGACACATATCTGATGTTCCCCCAGTGTCATATCACAGAAACACGCGCTTTCAAAAAGGTACCACAAACCTGAACAGGGTGCACCGCACTTCATTTGAAGTGACGGCCTGCTACATGGCTAATTTTAGACAGGGGACACACAACAAAACATGAAATGATCACAATTCATGGGTCAATCACAGCTCATTCCTTTGATAAACCCATCACTTCAAAATACCCTTATTCCATTGATACAGGCAACACTTATGAGTTATCAATCTAACGTAATTATAATGCACAACTCTATTTGTGCCTTTTCTGCAGCATACTCAATTCATTCACAGAAACTCAAAGTTACAGTTACATAAAAACACATAACATGCAATCCACCATGATTAGGTTTTGAGTTTTCATACAGAGTGGGCCAAAAGTAGGTATACAGTATATAGTATAGCATCCTCTGTATACCTACTTTTGGCCCACTCTGTATTAATGTAAGTCAACACAGATGATAGTCCATAAATGTAATCAACCAAGACTGGGCTTTACAGAAAATCAGGTCACATTTGCTACCATATACACAGCGTAGGCTTTAAGGCTTCAATTTAGTGACTGAAACTCAAGTCATAACCGCCAATATATATAACGGTTTCATTTTAATGACTTGTCTGCCATCTGATGAAAATGTAAAAGAAATAAGATATATAAATGTTAGGTATTCTCATGTCAATGACAGAAATTCCACATACAGTGGCAATCACTGCTGCTATTACTGTCATTATGTTGGCAACCCACATGCATTATGCTTTCAATTACATCAGATGGGAAAACACAACAACACACAAAGATAGACAGCTCAATTACATTTCAGCTTTCAATATTACTGTCTCTGCTGCAGAAGTAAAAGTATTTCAAGCCACTAGTGAATGCAGAATGGTAAACAGTTAAGCATTACATGCGATATAAGTGCATCCCCTGTTGTTAGCTCCCCTTCCTAACCTCGGCACAATCATTATTAACCTCTTGCAGTAACAGGATAACAATGAGGCCTTCCTCCTTTCAATTCTTCCATAAAAACCAATGATGCGGTCACGGGCTCAAGACAAATCACTCAGCACTTTTCTAAACATATGGCACTAAAGTTACAGAACAACTGTTTGGATTTGAAGCTGACAGCTTAAGTTAACAAATTATATATTTACACGTTAGCAGGGGTGACCAGCTAGACATTATATGTGTGACAAAGGGATGCCCTTTCCAAAAGATGGTTAAGTTTTGATAATTCATAACTGTTGATTGGTAAATGCTTACAGTTGTTTGCTAGCTAGCTAATGAACTTACTGGCTCATTAATTCCATAGAGAAGCGTCCTTATTGAAAAGCTACGAGGGGCAGGCATTTTTACAAAATAAAAAATTTCCCTAACAACATTAATGATAATAAATGACAAAACCCCATAACATTACTAAGATGTGCAATTCTTATGATGATTAGTCCCTGAGTAATAAATTAAACAGCTTTATTAACACCGGAAAAATAAATGTCCCACGTGTCTATTATGTCTTTCAATAACACATTCATCCGACAAATTACATGTTTATGAACTCAACATTTTAAAAAATGGAATCACTTCGAATCAGACATGGTTAACACATGAAACAAAACAAAAAAATTCCAATAATACCACGGTGTATACGTACTATTGCTCGCGAAATTTAGTGCAACAAATGCATCTTAGCATAACCTCTTACAGCCCAACACAATCAGCTACAATCAGTGCCATTTGTATTTATATTTGTCTGTTGTAACAATGCCAATTTGGCAAATCATGTTCGACGTAACACCAAACTGTTTCATTACGTAAATACACATTCATTCGCGTATGTTACGCTCTTCCGGTGTTTTAGGCACTTCATGAACAGTATGCATGTAACCTCAAGAGAAAAAAGAGCATTAATTTACCTGTGATGGAAGTGATAACTTACACACGTTAATTTAAGTTACATGAATATATGCGGGACATACGATTCAATTAAGATACAGCTGTCCCAACCAAATTTACGAAATGGCCGACACACTGGTAACGCAATTGCAACGCATTCTTTCCGGCGGCGTATTTTACTTACCAATAAAATCCCTCTTCAACCTGCTCCTATTTCACAAACAATACCTTTTCCTCCTTCAAAGTTAAGAATCTTTCAAAGAGGAGTAATTTTCAACAAAACACGCCGAAATACACACCGCAACACACGTGCTCGCAATGTTTTCGTTACACAACACACACATTGACATAAATATGGCAGTGAGCATCATTCCAAGAGAGATACATTCTTGTCAGAGATTAATTGTTTAAAATCAACATGAAGTCGACTAGAACACAGATTAACGCCAAACGTAATATGACGCCTACGGTCGTCACGGTTATGATCATGGATCAGATCCGTGGTACCTTGCTCGTAGTACTGCACCCTGACGGACTGTGGCGGTACCAGCACTGGCATTTGCCGGACTCACCGAGCTGTGACATGTAAGATGAGAGCATGGTTTCCCTCGACTTAGAATGTATGAATACTGCAAACATCTAGACTTGCTAAGTAACAGACGTGTCAAAAGTGGAATCCTACAAGAAAAATCTATTAATTTAAAATTAAATCCATATCACAAGTGCTGCTATTTTGTTAAGAAGTATCCCACCACAACTTTAATTTTCACATCATAAGTCACTCCATTCATAATCACAACATATTGTAAGTGGTCCTTAATATCAGAGTTGGCCCAAGCAGTTTATAATCTGTAATTATTTGGTTTTTACATATTATTTCTAAATACACATACACCAGTTTCAGGAATGCAACTATTAACATTAACTGTATGCTTAGTTTTTGTCACATCCCAACTGCTACAGCATATTTTATTCATGTGTTTATAGCTGCAAAACTTTTATATATTTTTAAACTTAGCTGTAGAATTTAAATATTACAAAGACTGAGATCTCAAACTAAAAAAATTATAGCTGTACATGCCACTTCTTATTTCCATATGTGTACAGCATTTTGATGGCTATCTGAAGCATGTAGCTGCTTAAAAACCTGTGACAAATATATGTTGTGCTTGAATTATTGTATGTTGCATTTTATCTGAGTTATATGTGGTGTGATGCAAAAATGTTAGCCCAGTCATTATCTGCAAAGAAGCAAAATTGTGATGCACAAACCCATAAAATCAGCTCAACTGTATGTTTCTAAAGTAGTGCACAAACATCAGTCGTCTATGTTACCTTGCAACTCCTGAATAATCTGTCAGATTTCAATGGATGTTTTGATAGACCTTTTCTGTTAATACTCACCTAAAATGTATGGCTATATCTGTCAATCAGGACTGCCACCTTACTGTAAAGTTTGGATGAATAATTAGATATATCTTGCTAGTGTTGTTTTGGAGACATCCTGCTATTTATGCACCGTGACAAAGTGATGTGTCTTTGATGTGCCTTGAAGTGAACTTGTATACACCATACATCAAAATTGTGTCCTTGAGGAAATTTTCAGCAGCTGAAATCTAGGAACACTTGCTACCACTCAGTTAAAAATCTTTCTCTCATCCCAGCTGTTAACCAAACACCATAGACTTAAATGTATGTAATGTAATATGATGTTTCTTTGAATTGGTGTGAAACTTATTATTACATATCAAGGGTAAAACAAAGACTAAGTGTCTTTCTAAGTACATTCTGGTGACCGCTGGTCACAACCATCAAAGTACAATAAATATATATATATATATATATATTGGGAACTTGTCACCAAACACACAATTTTCAACTAATCTACTCAAACTAGCCATCTCCAAGAGGCTTCCGTCAATTAAACATTTAAAGATGAAGTGCAGACTGCTTTATTTATAGACCTGGTTCATACTCCACAGTAAACACTTTTTATCTTGGTTATAAAAACCAATCAGTTTATGTTATATGGGTCAGAAGTCACTGATTGTTCTGAGATAAATACAAAACAAATAAATACAGTGTGGGCAGAATGTACAATTCTTAAGTGTTAAACTTGTTGGTGCATGCAACCAGTAGGCTTTAAAAGGTTTAACATGCGCATTTGCAAACAACTGAATGTTATACAGAGTGAAAAAAAAAATGTACAGACAAACCAAAATAAAGTGACTCTACACCACACAATATGAAATAAATATTGTGTGAACAACGTCCTCCTGCATCATAGTTTCTGAATTACACTTCCTGACGATTAAATAAAATGTCCATCTTGAGACTTCATGTAGCCACTGAAGAAAACAAGACTTCTGAGACCCTACTTTCTTAAATGTTTGATTGGGACTATTTGTCATGGTTTCCTATGAGATAATCCTTGCAGAGCTGTGACAAGATTTGAATCAGCAGACTTTCTATGCGTGATGGTGCTCCACATTTCTTCTTGTAATTTGAGTAGCCTAGAACACGTTTCTGGAACAAAGGAAGGGCAAAATGGACCAATAGCATGGCATGCTTACTTCCCTGATTTAAATTCCTTGCTCTTCATCTCTGAGGGCATCCGAAGTCTACTGTTTATGCTACAGACATCAGTGATGTTCTGGGTTTGCAACAAGGAATACAGAATGGATTTGAGATGATACATACAACACCTGGAATTTTTCAGTCAGCTGTGATAACTGTTTAGACATGCAATGTCCTGCACTGAAGCTCAAGGTAAGAACTTCTGACATTTTAATTTTAAGGAGGCCTTAAATTGGGAGCACAAAGGCCAATGTATGTAAAATATTTATTTCTTTGTACACTCAGACCAACAAAAATCCATCGGCCTGAAATTTTCTAAGTCCCGAACTGGAAGTCACGTGACGTACAGTTGCCATCATAATTTGAGTCGTTTTACTTTCCCCATATTTGTGCATTCATGGCATTTCTCTGTCTTCCATTCATTACAATCAATCACACCGCGTATATATTAACTGAAAACAAAAATAAATTTGCTTAATTTGAAATTAAAACATTAATTAAACTAC
>Ga0123357_10006198_pt1 | contig 14515 bp, 7 predicted proteins | sample TergutEmb28metaG_FD_89873 | JGI IMG/M metagenome (GOLD analysis project Ga0123357, IMG submission 89873) | Embiratermes neotenicus P4 segment gut microbial communities from Petit-Saut dam, French Guiana - Emb289 P4 | ecosystem: Host-associated > Arthropoda: Insects > Digestive system > Gut ...
AGCCGCCCCGGGGAGCGGAAGAGCCGCCCCGGGGAGCGGAAGAGCCGCCCCGGGGAGCGGAAGAGCCGCCCCGGGGAGCGGAAGAGCCGCCCCGGGGAGCGGAAGAGCCGCCCCGGGGAGCGGCGCGCAAACCGCCGTTCCAGCTCGGGCGCCGGCTGAAACAGACGCTCGGCGGATCTGCCGGATGGGGCGGTGTGTTCTGGCAGATGGTCTTTGCCACCCTGATCGTGGTGGCGATTGCGGCCTTTGTCGCCAATGCGCGGGCCAATCTTGAGACCCGGCATATTGCTTCAGGCCTGGGGTTCCTCAGCAACACCGCCAGCTTCGACGTCAACCAGGCCCTGATTCCGTTCTCGGCCAGCGACAGCTATGGCAGGGTGCTCGTGGTCGGCATCCTCAACACATTGCTGGCCGCGATCAGCGGCATTGTGCTCGGCACCCTGCTCGGCGGCATCATCGCGCTTGCCCGGCTGTCGCCAAATCCGCTGCTGGCGCGACTCGGCGGTGTCTATGTCGAGGTTATCCGCAACCTGCCGCTGTTGTTCCAGCTGATGTTCTGGTACGTCGCGGTGCTTGCAGCATTGCCCCCGCCGCGACAGAGCCTGTCGCTGTTCGGGATGTTTTTTCTCTCCAAGCGCGGGCTGGCGATGCCGCGCGCGGTTGGAGAGGCGGGGCTTTTCCCCTTTCTCGGCGCTCTCGTGCTCCTTGTCATCGGCCTTCTGTGTCTTGGCATCCTGGCGCGACGGGTTCGTTTCGGGCGCGGCGGGTCGTTGCACAGCGCTCCTTTTGTGGCGGGTCTTCTCGCTCTGCCGCTGCTCTCGATCCTGCTGTTCGGGGCACCGGTTCACCTTGAGCTGCCGCAGCTCTCCGGCTTCAACTTCCAGAACGGCATCCGGATCATCCCTGAACTGCTGGTGCTGGTGGTAGCGCTGTCGACCTATACCGCGGCCTTCATCGCCGAAATCATCCGCGCCGGTATGCTCTCGGTCGACAAGGGGCAGATGGAGGCAGCTGCGGCGCTGGGCCTGAGCCGGGGCCGGATCCTGCGCCTTGTCGTGCTGCCCCAGGCGATGGCCGTCATCATCCCGCCTCTGACCAACCAGTATCTCAACCTGACCAAGAACTCCTCACTGGCGGTCGCCATCGGCTATCCCGACATCGTCTCGGTCTTTGCCGGAACCACGCTGAGCCAGACCGGGCAGGCGATCGAGATCGTGGCGATCACGATGGGGCTCTATCTGCTGTTGTCGCTGATCACCAGCATCCTGATGAGCCTCTACAGCGCGCGCCTCAACCGGAGACGTCTGGCATGAGCGCCATCGCCGACCGCGCTTTCCTGAGCGAGAGTCTGATTGAGGAGCGCAAGGCCCCGCGGCCGCGCCGCGACACAATGGCGCGCGCGCGTGACTGGCTCGCCTCGCCGAGCCATATTGTGCTCCTGGCGATGGTGCCGCTCCTGCTCTGGTTCCTCGTCATTCCCGCCGTCCAGTTCCTGTTCTTCCATGCGGTCTGGAGGGGTGCGGATCGCGATTCCTGCCTTGCGGAGAATGCCGGCCATGTCGTCGGGGCCTGCTGGCCCTATGTGGCGGCCAAGTGGTCGCAGTTCATCTACGGCTTCTACCCTGCCGAGGCGCGCTGGCGCGTCAATCTCACCTTCATCCTGGCCGCAGCACTGCTCGCACCGCTCCTGATCCCGCGTCTGCCGGCAAAACGCCTCAACGCCGCTTTGTTCTTCCTGGCCTTCCCAATGGTGGCGTTTTTCCTGTTGCGCGGTGGCGGCCTGAACGGCTTTGCGCTGACCTGGTGCGCCGGCTTCCTGGAATCCGCTGATCAGGGCCTCGCCCGCGCCGGTCAGTCCTTGCTGGCGTTGAGCCACAGTCCGGGAAGCGCCGGGGTGACTGCAGTGCTGGTCCGGGGGGTGGGCGGTCTTGCTGTAATCGCAGGCCACGTCCTGCATTTTGTGCTGACGCCGCTGATGATGCTGCGGGATTTTGTCCAGGGCACGGGGCAGGCGCTGTGGACTGATTTTCTCTTCACCGCGGTCGTGATCGTTCTGTTTCTGGGGTGGCGGGCGGGCCTGCGCGCTGCTGTGAGTGCCGTGGTCAGCTTTCTGGCAATTGCCGCGGTGATAAGGGGGATGGCGCTTGATGCCGGTGGACTGGCGCTCATCGACACCAGGCTGTGGGGTGGTCTTCTGGTGACGCTGGTGATTGCCGTCACCGGGATCGTGGTTTCGATTCCGATCGGAATCACGCTGGCACTGGGGCGACGCTCGAGCCTTCCCCTGATCCGCTTTTGCGCCATCGTCTTCATTGAGTTCTGGCGCGGCGTGCCGCTGATCACGGTGCTGTTTTTCGCCACCTATATGCTGCCGCTGTTTCTGCCCGGGCATTTCAGCATTGATGGTCTGCTTCGCGCTTTGATCGGGGTTGCCATCTTTGCCGGTGCCTATCAGGCAGAGGTCATAAGGGGGGACTGGCGGCAATCCCAGCCGGTCAGAGCGAGGCGGCAAGCGCGCTCGGCCTGTCCAGGATCCGGACCACATTCCTGATCGAATTGCCGCAGGCGCTGCGTCACGTCATTCCCGCGCTGGTCAACAGCTTCATCGCACTTTTCAAGGACACCTCGCTGGTCGCCATCGTCGCGCTCTTCGATCTCTTGGGCTCGCTCCAGGCTTCGCTTGCCGACCCGGTGTGGTCGACCCCGACCACGGCCTTCACCGGTTTTGCCTTCGCTGGCATGATCTATTTTGCCTTCTGTTTTGCCATGTCGCGCTACTCGCTTTTCGTCGAACGCCGGCTCAACGCTCACCGCGCCAAGTGACGGGAAGGCCATCATGACCACAGCTCCCATCGTGACGATTTCCGGCCTCAACAAATGGTATGGCGATTTTCACGTCCTGCGTGACATCAGCCTCGAGGTTGAAAAGAGCGAACGCATTGTGATCTGCGGCCCTTCGGGTTCCGGCAAGTCGACGCTGATCCGCTGCATCAACGCTCTGGAACAGTTCCAGGAAGGCGAGATCGTGGTCGACGGTATCCGGCTCGGCTCGGCTCTCAGGCATGTTGATGCCATAAGGCGCGAGGTCGGCATGGTGTTTCAGGGCTTCAACCTGTTTCCCCATCTTACGGTACTGGAGAACTGCACGCTGGCCCCGATCTGGGTGCGCAACCGGCCGAAGAAAGAGGCCGAGGAAGCGGCGATGAGGTTCCTGGAACGGGTGAAGATTCCCCATCAGGCGGCGAAATTTCCCGGACAATTGTCCGGTGGCCAGCAGCAGCGCGTGGCCATCGCGAGAGCTCTGACCATGAACCCGAAAGTGATGCTGTTCGACGAGCCGACCTCGGCGCTGGACCCTGAAATGGTCAAGGAAGTGCTGGACACCATGGTCGATCTGGCGCGCGAAGGCATGACCATGCTGGTGGTGACCCATGAAATGGGATTCGCTCGCGAGGTCGCCAACCGCGTCATCTTCATGGATCAGGGCCAGATCATCGAGGCCAACACGCCGGCGGAATTCTTTGCCAACCCGCAGCACCCGCGCTCCAGACTGTTCCTGAGCCAGATCCTGCGCTGAAGAGGGATTCGGGAAAAGCCCCTTGCGACAGGGCTGGAATGGCGGCGCCTGAGGCCTCAGGCGTGAAGCGGGAGGAGCGACCAGAACGCGGGGCAACCGCAGGGTCGATTCGGCTTCCCCGCTCACAGTTGATCAGGCCTGGCACACGGGCCTGCATTATGGTTCATGTCGGGGATCTGTGGCAGGGACGGGAGGGACAGCTGCGGAGAATTTCCGCCTGTCGTGGTTCGCCGCCTCCCAAAATCCCTGTCTCCTTTGGCTCTTTTTGTCTGTGCGAGAAGGCATGGACACCGTGCGCGGGATTCCGCCCCCCCTGACAGCCGCATGACACGGATCCGGAGCAGGAATTGAGGTGTTGGTCTGCAGCTGATGCGGGCCGCGTCGCACTCATCAGGCCAGAGCTTTGGAGGTCGAAAATACCGGCAGGATTCGGTGCCTTGCGCATGTTTTTGCGCATCAGACTGTCATCGGGGTGGCAAAGCAACCACAGCGGATGCGGAAAATGCGACCCATGTCGCCGCTCCGACAGTGTCAAAGCCGCTCTGCGCATGAAATCTTGGTAAGCCCGAAGGCTTGGAGCCCCCCGGCCTTGCGAAAAGTCCTTGAGAATCAGCGCTGTTTCGTGAGATTTGCAAAACTCCCTGAGGATCTTCGGCGACATCAAGTGATCGCGAGGGGGGCTGTGCGTGCTATCCACACATTGTTTATATGGCGCCCATGAAGTTGCAGGAAAGAATCATTGCCGTGATCACAACGCAGCAGGATCGAGACCCGGGCGGTTTTTCCGTCGGCGCATGGTGTGACAGCGGCGAGACCCGGGGCACGAAAATCGGGGGGGCGAGGTGAAACACAGCATCTGCGCAGTGCCGACACGGCTTTCGGAGCGACTTCGACGAATCACCCAATGGGGTGCGCTGCTGTCGCTCACGCTGGGAGCCGGTGGCTGCATTCTGTCGCAGGACATTCCCGACCCAGCGCTTGACGTTCCCACCCAGTATAAATACGGCGCCAAAAGCGGCGAGGCGACCCCGGCGCTGGACTGGTGGCGCGGGTTCCGTTCCCCGGAACTGACCGCACTGATGGAAGAGGCGCAGACCGTCAATCTCGATATCGCCGCGGCGGTGGCACGGATGCGCCAGGCCGACGCACTGGCGCGCCAGGCCGGCGCCGCCCTGTTGCCGACCCTGTCGGGCGGCGGCTCGGAGACCTATTCCCGCACTTCGGGTTCCAGCGCTTCCGGTCTTTCCATCGGCGGCCGCGAAGTGGTCAATTTCCAGGCCTCTCTCAGCGCCAGCTATCAGCTCGACTTCTGGGGCCAGAACCGCGACGCGCTGCAGGCAGCTGAAGAGACCGCCGTCGGCAATCGCTTCGATCGCGACGTGGTCGCCCTGACCACGCTGACCGGCGTCGCCAATGCCTATTTCCAGGTTCTGGCGTCCCAGGATCGTCTGCGTACCGCCCAGCGCAATATCGCCAGCGCCCAGCGCATTCTCGATGCCATCAAGGAGCGGCGCAAGGCCGGCACCGGCACCGATCTGGACACCTCGCAGCAGGAGAGCGTGCTCGCCAACCAGAAAGCCCAGGTCCCGACCCTGCGGCAGACGCTCGACCAGAACGTCAATGCGCTGGCGGTTCTGGTGTCGCGCCCCCCCGAAAGCGTGCGCCTTGTCGGCGGATCGCTCAACGCTATTGTTGCGCCGAAGGTGACCGCGGGCATGCCCTCGGAGCTTCTGACCCAGCGGCCCGATATAAGGCGTCAGGAGGCGCAGCTCGCCAGTGCCACTGCCAATGTCGGCAGTGCCCGTGCCCAGTTCTTTCCCTCGATCCAGTTGACCGCAAACGGCGGCTATCAGAGTGCGGCGCTGGCGTCACTGTTCCAGCCCCATGCCGCCTTCTTCCAGCTGGTCGGCGGTCTCACCCAGCCGATCTTCGACGGCGGGCGCATCCAGGCCAATTTCGACTACAACAAGGCGCGTCAGGACGAACTGCTGCAGACCTACCGCAAGACCATCGTCCAGGCCTTTACCGACGTCGACAATGCCCTGTATTCGATCAAACAGACCACGATCAAGCTCAGGCTGCAGCGCGAGGTGGTGGCAGCCTCGCGACGCGCTTTTGAACTCGCCGAGCAACAGCTGCGTGCCGGAACCACCGACATCGTTACCGTGCTCAATACCGAACTCACTCTGTTCCAGGCCGAGGACACCTTGTGGCAGGCGCAGCTTGCGCAACTGCTCGCGGTGGTCAGTCTCTACCAGGCCCTGGGCGGCGGCTGGGAACCCAAACTGGAGAAACCGGCCAACGCCGGATGATAAAGTACCATGAATACGCCCCCTCCGATTGCCGCCGACTCTGCCTCCCGCCCTCGTGGGCGCATGCTCCCGCTTGTGATCACGTGTGCCGTCCTGCTGGTGCTGTTTTCGATCGGCTGGTACGCGGTGAAGCAGAAACAGGCCACAGGTCGTGCCGGCCCTCCCGATCTGCCGGTGCCGGTGCTGGCCGCAAGTCCGCGCATTCTTGATGTGCCGGTCTATCTCGATGGCGTCGGTGCCATCCGCGCCCTCAATACCGTCACCGTGCGCTCCCAGGTCGATGGCAAGCTGATCGCGGTACATTTCACGGAAGGCCAGGACGTCCAGAAAGGCGATGTGGTCGGAGAAATCGATCCCGCGATCTATCAGGCGCAGTTTGATCAGGCGGTGGCGAAGAAGGCGCAGGACGTGGCCCAGCTTGCCAACCAGCGCCTCGATCTGACGCGTTATGAGCAGCTTGCCGCTTCGAACGCCGGGTCCAAGCAGCAGGCCGACACCCAGCGCGCCGCCGTGGCCCAGACCGAGGCCCTGATCCGGGCCGATCAGGCTGCCATCGACAATGCTGCGGCGACACTGAGCTACACCAAAATCGTGGCGCCGCTTTCCGGGCGGGCGGGATTGCGCCAGGTCGATGAGGGCAACATCATCCATGCTGCCGATGCCACCGGGCTGGTCGTGATCACCCAATTGCAGCCGATCGCGGTGTGGTTCAGCCTGCCGCAGCAGCAGATTGTGCGTGTCAACCGGGCTGCCGCCAGGGGTGAGCTGGTGGTCGATGTGTTCGGCAATGACGGCGTCACCGTGATCGACAGCGGCAAGCTGACCGGAATCGACAACCAGGTCGATTCCACCACCGGCACACTCAGGCTCAAGGCTGAGTTCCCCAATGCCCGCCGCCAGCTCTGGCCCGGCCAGTTCGTCAATGTCCGTCTCAGGGTCGAAACCCTGACCAATGCGGTGGTGGTGCCGACATCGGCGGTGCAGCGCGGACCGCTCGGTACGTTCAGCTATGTCATCACTACCGGGGAGGAGGGTGACATCGTCACAGCCAGGCCGGTGACGGTGGCCCAGCAGAATGAGCATGACGCCGTGGTCTCCAGCGGGCTTGCCGCCAGCGATCGCGTCGTCACCACCGGCTTTGCGCTTCTCGCCGATGGTTCAAAAGTCACCATCGGCCGTGCCGAACAGACCCCGACAGCGGACCTGGCACCGCGCAAACGCAGCAGGGGGCAGGGGAAAGGCCCAGAAGGGAAGGGCCAGGGCAAGGGTGAAGGCAAGGGAGGCAGGAGAGGCCACCAGGACAGCGCCAGCAGTGCGGACAAAGACCGGCAGGGCGCGACCACCGAGCCGCAGCAGACCCAGGACCAGAACAAAGACCAGAGCAAGGATCAGGACAAGGATCAGGCTGGCGAAGCACAGGCAAAAGAGCCGCAGAGCGGGGAGCAGACCAGGGACGGAGCCAGAGAGCCTGCAAAGGAACTGAACCGGGATCCGGCGCAGGACGGCGGCAGGCCTAATCGCCATCGCGGCGAGGGTGCGGAGCCCGGGCAGGGTAAAGCCAGCGGAGCCAGGCAACCATGAGCCGCGTTCGCGTCAGCGGGATGGCCGCTCCATGAGCGTCTCCGAACCCTTCATCCAGCGGCCGATTGCGACTTCACTGCTTGGTGTGGCGCTGCTGATCGGTGGCATGCTGGGCTATTTCGCGCTGCCGGTGTCGGCGCTGCCCCAGGTCGATTTTCCGACCGTGCAGGTGACCACCCAATTGCCGGGCGGCAGCCCCGACGTCATCGTGTCGCTGATCACGGCGCCGCTTGAGCGCCAGCTCGGGCAGATCCCGGCCCTGACATCGATGAACTCGACGAGTTCCTACGGCGTCAGCCAGATCTCGCTGCAGTTCGATCTCAACCGCGATATCGATGGCGCCACCCAGGACGTCCAGGCTGCCATCAATGCCGCCGCCGGCGTGCTGCCGAAGAACCTGCCTTACCCGCCGACCTACGCCAAGGTGAACCCCGCCGATGCGCCGGTGATAACGCTGGCGCTGCGCTCCGACACGGTGTCGCTGCGCGCCATGAGCGATATGGCCGATACCATCCTGGCGCAGCGCCTGGCGCAGATTTCGGGGGTGGGGCGGGTGTCGATCCTCGGTGGCCTCAAGCCGGCGGTGCGGATCCAGGCCGATCTGCCACGGCTTGCTGCCTATGGCATCGCGATGGAGGATGTGCGCGCCGCGATCATGGGCGCCAATGTCTCCGGTCCCAAAGGCTCGCTGGATGGTGCCCAGCAATCCTACACCATCGCCGCCAACGACCAGATCACCGCGGCGGAGGCCTATAAGCCGATCATCCTTGCCTATCGCAACGGCTCGCCGGTCACCATCGGCGACGTGGCCAAAATCGTTGACGGGCTGGAGAACGACCGCACCGGCGGCTGGTACCAGGGCACGCCTGCCGTCATCATCGACATCCAGCGTCAGCCCGGTGCCAATGTCATTGAGGTGGTGCGCCAGATCCAGCGCGAAATCCCAAAGCTGCAGCGTGCGGTTCCCGCCGGCGTCAAACTCACGGTGGTCTCCGACCGCACCGACACCATCCGTGCCTCCGTCAATGACGTGCAGTTCACCCTGATCCTCAGCGTCGTCCTGGTGACGCTGGTGGTGCTCCTGTTCCTGCGCTCGCTGCGCGCCACGCTGATCGCCGGTGTGGCCCTGCCGCTGTCGCTGATCACGAGCTTCGGCATTATGTATTTTGCCGGTTTCAGCCTCGACAATCTGTCGCTGATGGCGCTGACCATCGGCACCGGTTTCGTGGTCGACGATGCCATCGTCATGATCGAAAACATCGTGCGCCATATGGAAGGCGGCTCAAGCGCCATGGAGGCGGCACGCCAGGGCGCCAGTGAAATCGGCTTCACCGTGATCTCGCTGACGGTGTCGCTGATCGCCGTCTTCATCCCGCTTCTGTTCATGTCGGGGCTGGTCGGGCGCATGTTCCGTGAATTCGCCCTTACCCTCACCATCGCGGTGGTCACCTCGGCGATCGTGTCGCTGACCCTGACGCCGATGATGTGTTCGCGCCTGCTCAAACATGCCCATGAGGAAATGACGGTGCCGGGACTGGGGGCGGTCAACCGCTTCATCGACTGGATGGTCGATTTCTATCACCGCACCCTGCTCTGGGTTCTCAAGCACCAGTTCGCCACCCTGGTTGTGACCTTTGCCACGCTGGGCGCCACGATCGGGCTCTATATTGTCGCCCCCAAGGGCTTTCTGCCGCTCCAGGATACGGCCTCGATCACTGCGGTGACCGAGGCCGGACCGGACGTATCCTTTGCCGAGATGCAGACCCGCCAGGCCGAAGTGGCCGACATCATGCGCTCCGATGCCGACGTGCTCGGCGTGGTCTCCGTGATCGGGGCCGGCTCGGTCAACCCGACCCCCAATGTCGGACGTCTGGTGATGACGCTCAAGCCCCGCGGGGAGCGCCGGGATGATGTCATGACGGTGATCCGGCGCCTGAAGGAAAGAGTTGCAGGCATCCCCGGCATGACCGTGTTCTTCCAGCCGGTCCAGGATGTGCAGATATCGACCCAGTCGAGCCGCTCGCAATATCAGTATACGCTGACCGCAGCAGACGCAGCCCAGGTTTCGCAATGGGCGGAAAAGCTCGTCACCGAGATGCGCAGCAACCCGATTTTCCAGGACGTGTCGTCAGAAGCGCAGGAAGGCGGATTGCGGGCCCAGATTGAAGTCGACCGCCTGCGCGCCGGACAGCTCGGTGTCAGCCTCCAGGGCATCAACGACACCCTGAATGACGCCTTCGCCCAGCGCCAGATTTCGACCATCTACGGTCAGGCCAATCAGTATCGGGTGGTGCTTGAAGCCCTTCCAATGTATCAGCGCGACCCCTCGATCCTGTCGAAACTCTATCTGCCGGGCACGGCCGATGCCCAGGTGCCGCTGTCGGCGGTGACGACCCTGAAACGTACCACCGCGCCGCTTTCGATCTCCCATCAGGCGCAGTTTCCGGCGGTGTCGCTGAGCTTCAACCTGGCACCGGGAGAGGCGCTGGGGGACGCGGTTGAGGCCGTCCATGACATCGAGGCCCGCATCGGCATGCCCGGCAATATCCAGGGCGTCTATGGCGGCGACATGGCTGAATTCACCAAGGCGCTCTCCGGACAGCCCTGGCTGCTGCTCGCCGCCGTGATCACGATCTATATCGTGCTGGGTGTGCTCTATGAGAGCTATATCCATCCCATCACCATTCTGTCGACGCTGCCCTCGGCAGGCGTCGGTGCCATTCTCGCTCTGATGCTGTTCGGGCAGGATCTCTCGGTCATCGGTCTGATCGGCATCATCCTGCTGATGGGCATTGTGAAGAAGAATGCCATCATGATGATCGATTTCGCGCTGGAGGCCGAGCGCCACCATGGGCTCAGCGCCACCGAGGCGATTATTCAGGCCTGCCTGCTGCGCTTCCGTCCCATCATGATGACGACGCTGGCGGCCCTGTTCGGCGCCCTGCCGCTGGCGGTCGAGAGCGGCACGGGTTCCGAGATGCGCTTTCCGCTCGGCATCTCGATCATCGGCGGTCTCTTGCTCAGCCAGTTGCTGACCCTCTACACCACGCCGGTGATCTATCTCGCGCTTGACCGCATCAACCGCAAACTTGAGCGCGCATTGCCGCCTCCGGACACGCCGCTGGTCGAATCCACCACCGGGATCAGCTGACCATGGCATCGATCTCCGAGCCATTCATCCGGAGGCCGGTGGCCACGACGCTGCTTTCGATCGGTCTGTTCCTGGTCGGCATCGTGGCCTATCATGTGCTTCCGGTGGCCTCGGTGCCCAATATCGATTTCCCGGCGATCTGGGTCATGGCGACAAGGCCCGGTGCCGACCCTTCTGTCATGGCGGCAACCGTGGCGGCACCGCTGGAACGGCGGCTGGGCGAGATCGCCGGCATCAACCAGATCACCTCGACCAGCACGCTCGGCAATGCCAGGATCCAGCTGCAGTTCGACATCGGCCGCGACATCGATCGTGCCGCCCGTGACGTTCAGGCCGCCATCAACGCCTCGCTCGCGGATCTGCCCAGCGACCTTCCGACCCTGCCACGCTTCCGCAAGGCCAATACCGCGGCCATGCCGGTCTACATCCTGGCGCTGACATCAAAGACGATTTCCTCCAGCGCCATGTATGATGTCGCCGACACTGTGGTCGCGCAGCGCATCTCCCAGGTTCCGGGGGTGGGGGACGTCACGGTAAGCGGCGCCGATCAGCCGGCAGTGCGCATCGCGCTCAATCCGGTGGCGCTATCCAATGCCGGCATCGCCACCGATGATGTGCGAGCGGCAATCGTCAATGCCAATCCGCTTGCACCCGTGGGCCTGTTTGACGGCGACCGTCAGAGCGAAACCATCGCCATGAACCGCCAGATGCGGACTGCGGAGGAGTTCCGCAATATCGTCATCCGCAGTTCGAATGGCAATTTCGTGCGGCTCTCCGACATCGCTGAAGTCTCGGACGCGGTGCGCAGCACCCGCTCGATTGCCTGGTTCAACAAGCAGCCGGCCGTCCTGATCCAGATCACCAAACAGGGCGATGCCAATGTCATTGACACGGTGGACCGCGTCCGGGCGCTGATTCCCGAGCTGAAACAGTGGATTCCGGCTGGTGTCGAGATATCGACGCTGGTCGACCGCACCGGGACCATCCGCGCCAGTGTCGAGGACATGGAATGGACGCTGCTTGCGACCGCAGCCCTGGTCATGCTGGTGGTGTTCGTCTTTCTGCGTCGCCTGACCCCGACCATAGCTGCCGGCATTTCGGTGCCGCTGGCGCTCGCCGGCACCTGCGCCGGGATGTGGGTGGCCGGATTCTCGATCGATAATCTGTCGCTGATTGCGCTCGCCATCTCGGTCGGCTTCGTGGTCGATGACGCCATCGTCATGATCGAGAACATGTTCCGCAATCTCGAACTGGGGCTGCCGCCGATGGATGCGGCGCGCATCGGGGCACGCCAGATCGGCTTTACAGTGGTGTCGATCAGCCTGTCCCTGATCGCCGCCTTCACCCCCCTGATCTTCATGGACGGTGTGGTCGGGCGGCTCCTGCGGGAATTCTCGCTCACTCTGACATTTGCGATTCTGGTCTCGACCCTGGTGTCGCTGACCATCACCCCGATGATCTGCGCCCATTATGTCCGCCATGCCAGCATCCAGAGCACGTCCTGGTTCGATCATGTCATCGAAGGGTCGCTGTCGCGTATCGTCGCCTTCTATACCTGGACCCTGCGCCATGTGCTGCAGTATCCCTTCGCCACTCTGCTGGTGTTTTTCGCCACGCTGGGCCTGACGGTGACGCTCTATGTCTATACCCCGAAGGGGTATTTCCCGAGCGACGACTCCGGCATCATCATGGGCTCGACCCGGGCCTCGGCCGACATCTCGTTCCAGTCCATGCTCACGCTGCAGCAGAAGGTCGCCGATATCGTGATGGCTGAGCCCGCGGTGGCCGGCATCGGTTCCTCACTCGGCGCCGGTGGTCCGGGAGGGGGCACCTATAACCGCGGCAATATGTTCATCAGCCTCAAGCCACCGGAGCAGCGCTCCCCGCCGGACAGCCGCTCGTGGCCTGAAACAATCGGGAACTTCTTCGGATTCGTCAACGCACCCAAACCACCTGTCGTCACCACCCAGAACGTGATCGATCGGCTTCGTCGCAACCTGTCCCAGGTTCCCGGCATCCGCCTTTTCATGTTCGCCGCCCAGGATATCCGCACTGGCGGCCGGCAGAGCGATTCCGACTACCAATACACGCTTTCGAGCCCGGACCTGGATCTGTTGCAGCAATGGGCACCGATCGTCGCCAAGCGCCTGGAGACCGTGGCGGGGGTCACTGATGTGTCCAGCGACCGCGATCCAGGCGGTCTGCAGCTCAATCTCTCGATCGACCGCCAGGCCGCGGCACGCCTTGGCGTGCAGGTCCAGGACATCGACAATGCGCTCAACAACGCCTTCTCGCAGCGCCAGATCTCGATCGTCTATACCCAGCGCAACCAGTATATGATCGTGCTGGAGATTGATCCGAAATTCCAGACCGATCCCGCCAATCTGGAACGCATCTTTGTCAAAGGCGCCAATAACACCCAGGTGCCGCTCTCAACCGTGGTCCGGGCGCGGCGGGGGCTGGCGCCGCTCGCCGTCTATCATACCCAGTCCTTCCCCTCGAGCACGATCTCCTTCAATCTGTTGCCCAATGTGACGCTGCAGGATGCCACCGGCAGTATCCAGCAGGCGGTCAACGAGCTGCATATGCCCGAGGGCATCCGTGGCAGTTTTGATGGCAATGCCGGAGATTTCGCCAAGTCGGCGGGCCGGCAGCCGCTCTTGATCCTCGGTGCCCTGGTGGCCATGTATATTGTGCTCGGCGTGCTTTATGAGAGCCTGGCCCATCCGCTCACCATCATTTCGACCCTGCCTTCGGCCGGGCTCGGCGCGCTGCTGGCGCTCCAGCTCACCAGCACGCCGCTGACCGTGATCGCCTTCATCGGCATCATTCTCCTGATCGGCATTGTGAAGAAGAACGGCATCATGATGGTCGACTTTGCGCTTGAGGCCGAGCGCGAGCGTGGCCTGTCCTCGGCAGACGCCATCTTCGAGGCCTGCAAGGCCCGTTTCCGCCCGATCCTGATGACCAGCATGGCGGCGCTGTTCGCCGGCATCCCGCTGGTGGTGGCTACCGGTCCTGGAACGGAACTGCGGCGCCCGCTCGGCATCACCATCATCGGCGGCCTCCTGGTGTCGCAGGTCCTCACCCTCTACACCACGCCGGTGATTTATCTCCTGATTGATCGCCTGCGCGAGCGGATGCAGCGCGCCCGGCCAGCCGGAATGGGACACGTCGTCGGAGTGTCCGCTCCTGCGGAATGACCGGCTCGAGAGGCGCAGTTTTCGACCAAAACGAAGCGATGAACGACAGGACGTGAGGCAGGGGTGCGCCCGACGTGTCTGAGATGGCGGAGAGTTCGAATTCCGCGCGTCGTGGGATCGGCCAGCGGTCATGGTAGAGACAATCGGAGGCTTTGAGAGGCAGAATGTGAGGGAATCACATGGCCCATTCGAGCCATTCGGGGGATCCAATGACCGTCCTGTCGCAATCGCCGGTGGAATGCCCGCAATGCCTCAAGCCGATGCCGCTTTGCATCTGCGATTCGGTGACGGCAATCGAGAACAGGCTTGCCCTTCTGATCCTCCAGCATCCCCAGGAGCAGGACAGGACCCTGGGCACGGCGCGACTGGCCATGGCTCATCTTTCGAAGGCGGTCTTGCGGGTCGGCCTGTCCTGGCCCAGTCTTGCAAAAGCCTATGGCCACCCGGTCAGGGACCCCGCACGCTGGGCGGTGCTCTATCTCGGCTCTGCCGCCGCACAGCAGGGCAGCGATGCCGACATTATCCCTTTGACCCGCAAGGGGGAGGCGGCAGACAACCCGGGCCGCATCCTGAGCGAAATTGAGGGCGTGGTGTTGCTCGACGGCACCTGGAGCCAGGCCAAGGCGCTGTGGTGGCGCAATCCCTGGATGCTGAAATGCCAGCGCATCATCCTCAATCCGGCGACACGGTC
>Ga0123357_10006199_pt1 | contig 14514 bp, 7 predicted proteins | sample TergutEmb28metaG_FD_89873 | JGI IMG/M metagenome (GOLD analysis project Ga0123357, IMG submission 89873) | Embiratermes neotenicus P4 segment gut microbial communities from Petit-Saut dam, French Guiana - Emb289 P4 | ecosystem: Host-associated > Arthropoda: Insects > Digestive system > Gut ...
ACGGCGACGCACGGGAGGAGAAGTGAAGGGGAAAGAGGCGAATGGAGTGGGTAGCCAAGCAGTCTTCAGTTTGACTCGGAACAGTCCAGCCAGTGTTACTACAATCGTTTTCCCCCGACCCGCATACCAAGAAAGCCAGTACTCGACTGAACTAACACCCCCGCCGATATAAATGGACTCGTCCGTTTCGCTGGAAGACCGAATCTGGTTTCTGCGCGTGTGCCATCACGTTCCGTTTTCACTCTACCAGCACTGGGACTTGTCGGAAATCATTCGACTTCAGATCCTCACAAACCTTTTATTAGTATCTAAGCTCGTGTAGAATCTTTTGTCTTCTAGGTTGCTATCCAAAAATTTAAAGATTAAGTTATATAGAACTATAATTTTGCCTGTTGTTTTGTATGGGTGTGAAACTTGGTCGCAGATATTGCGGGAGGAAAGGAAGCTGAGGGTGTTTGAGAATATGGTGTTCAGGAGAATATTTGGATCTAGGAGGGAAGAGGTAACGGGGGAATGGAGGAGACTGCATAACGAGGAGCTAAATGATCTGTACTCCTCATCCAATATTGTGCGGGTGATAAAATCGAGAAGAATGGGATGGGCTGGGCATGTGGCGCGTATGGGTGAGGAGAGGGGGTGTATAGGGTCTTGGTGGGGAAACCGGAAGGAAATAGACCACTGGGGAGACCTAGGCGTAGATGGGTGGATAATGTTAGGACGGATCTCCAGGAAGTGGGATGTGTGTATATGGACTGGATTGGGCTGGCCCAGGACAGAGACAGGTGCGGATGCTTGTGAGTGCAGTAATGAACCTTCGGGTTCTGTGAAATGCGGGGAATTTCTTGACTAGCTGCAAACCAGTTAGCTTCTCAAGAAGGACTCTGCACCATGGAGTGAGTAAGTAAGTACCTAAGCTCTGAGGAATTTAACCTAATGCCTGGACCCCATGGGACAGACTGCAAACGGTTTACTCCGTTATGCAGCACACACACTCTGCCGGGACTTTCTTTACGTTGTAAATATCATACGGTTACACGGCACACAGGTAAAGACACCTATTTGATTTACGCCCATAAGAAAAGCACGACGTTCCCTACGTCGATTTTCATGAAACTCACGAATGCCCAACAGTATTATGTACACTTTTCTAGTACCGAATTTCACCCAAACCGAACAATAAATGTGTAAAGTAAGGATAACGATTCATAAACAACGCCAAGTAAAGTAGGCCTTTCGCTGCTACGGTTTTCACAAAAGCGACACACAATTAGTCGTGAGCATTTGCTTACCGAATTATATCTAAGTTTTAATGCTAATAACTTTGTTCTGTGTAGTTTATTTACAGTTTTGCTCGTTTCCACTTTTCACACTCTGCACCACACTACCGATATTGGCTAGAAGTGTGGCAGCCTATTTCTGTGTTCGACTCTCTTGTCGAAACAGGTTGGTTGTGTGGCGACGCGTCATAGATGTACGTCATTGCAGATGGTTGTATCAGATAAAGTATTTCCTCAAGCGTGGAGTATCTGAGCTGGTTGTGAATTGAGCTTGGTGCCTCATTTCGTATAACAGCTTCACAAGAGAGCAGCATATTAGTGAAACTATTTCGAAATCAAACAGATGGAAGATTCGATAACTTTGGAGTTAGATGCGCTTTCCTGTCTGTGTTCAGACTGTATAGGTAGAAAAACCAGTGGCCTACACCATTATAGACGTCTGTGAATGTTGATGGTGTGCCTTTTATGGAGTTTTCAATTGGAGGATTGTATGCTTTAAATTGCCTCTGTAGCTGGGCGGTTCTTTACAAAACATCAGTGAAGAAGATTGACAGAGAATGATTCCTGACTTCTGGATGTAGCTGGTCATCCGATCAGTTCTTGTGAGGCACATGAACCGTTCAGCAGCAGTTGTGGCTCGTTTAATGGTTGAAAACACACTTGCTGGAGTCATCTCCCGACGGTTACAGCAGTGGGCCTGTGCGTCTCTCTGAAGGTGATGGGGAATGTACGTTTAATATGTCAGTAAAGGCTATTGTGAGTATTGTGGACTGTGCAGCCAGGGACCGAAACTGCTTCGAGTCGGCCCGACTTGAAGAAAGGAGCGTTGGACTCTGCTACCCGATTTCACGTTCGCAAATAAAAAAGCAAAAGAACTCACGGTATCTTTATTTTCTGATGAGTTATTCACGCTTCTCAGATTGCTTTACGTATTACGTATGCCATTTGTGGACAGTTCAAAGTGCTTTTCCCTCGGTATATTGGGCTAAATGAAGAGCTTCAGAATTGTTACTCTTCGCCAAATGTAATTACGCCTATCAAATCGGGGAGGGGACATTAGATTGGCTGGATATGTAGCACACTCAAGAAATGAAGGGAAGAGCATACTGAAGTTTGGTCTTAAAAATTGAAGGGAAGACACCAGTCCGGAGACCTAAAAGTAGACGGAAGTATTATTAAAATGCATCTTAAAGGAACATGTTGGGGGATTCATTTGGATCAGGATAAATACCGCTGGTTGGCACTTTTGAATATGCAAACGAACATTCAGGGTCCACAAAAAGCGGGAAATTTCTGGGTTCACTCAGTGGCCATTAGTTTCTCAAGAGCTCTTCTGAATGGAGTTATTTAAAAGGACCATTCGCAGTCATTTCAGTTACTTGTCTTCTAATTGCCGCTGCATGCATTGGTCTTTAGAAGTGTTGGAAGTGCCTTACTACATAACATGCCTTGTGACCTAACGGAAATACATAAACAACATGTTGAGCAAAGAAAGAGCCTGCTTTACTCTCTTGGCTAGGAACGTGACATGAAGGACATTTTGATGTGACTGATCGCTGACTGACAGGCAGATAGACAGTCGACTGGCAATAACAAGCCAGTGCATGTTTTTATGTTCAGTTGGGCCCATAATCCTGAGCTTCTATTTCAGTCTTCATTTCAGCTCGCCTGGGTTCCAATCCAATGCATAGCGTAGCTTTTAAATTAAGCGAACGGAAAAATATTTTGCCTCTCCTTAGTGAATACATGGTATTGTATTTCTCTGGATTGTGTTTTGTCTAGCTGGCGATTCTCTGGTGTGCATTAATGTGGCCACACAAGTACGTATGATGTCATGTGACGTGAAATGGGTTCGGCTAGAGTAAAATGCGGCGGCACATGAGAATGTAAACGTAGTAGCACGTACGGAGCAGCAAGCTTTCTAGCATCTGCAGGAAAATGGGCTAAAGTGCATGGAATCACATCCTAGACGACAACAGGCCTTATTTCGGCAGACACCACCCCGGCATGAGTATTTGAAATACTAAATAAAACATTCGCAGAAAATATGACACCAAATAGGCACTGATATTGGTGCAGTAAACAGAAGAAAATAAAGATTGTATTAAAAGCATTTAAAATATTTTACAGGAATTAAATTTTCTGCGAATAAATGCTACTACCGATCGAAAATAATTGAAAAATGTGGAATATTTCAGCTATTTGGATTGCATCATAACAAACAATGCAGGATGTACACGTGCAATGAATTCCAGGATCGCCATGGCAAAATCAGCAGTCAAAAAGAATAAGACTCTTTTCACTATCAAATTAGACTTTAAGGAAAAAACTAGTGAAGTGCTACCTTTGGAATATAGCTTTGTACGGTGCTGAAACATGGACACTTCTAAACGTGGATCAGAAGTACCTTGAAAGTTTTGAAATGTGATGTTGGAGAAGGCTGTAGAAGATCAACTGGATCGATCGTGTGTGAAATGAGGTACGAGTATTTCATGTAGTCAAACAATCGTACTCTACATAAATAAAAAGAAGGAAGGTTCACTGGATTTGTCATATACTGCGTAGGAACTGTCCTCTAAAACACATTACTGAAGGAAATGTACAAGGAAGAATGCAAGATACGTGATGACGAGGAAGAAGACGTAAGCAGTTACTGGATGCCCTTAAGGAAGTGGGAAGATACAGGAATTTTAAAGAGGAAACACTAGGTCGAACTCTGTGGAGAACTGGTTTTGGAAGAGGTTATGGACCTGTCGTAAGACAGATTACGAAATGAGTGAATGAATGAATGTATGAATGTATGATTGAGTGAAAGACACACTACTGAAGCATGTATTGTTTTCATTACATATTCACTTATTACATTGCAACGAATTATCAACGATTAGGTGAACATTTTTGTTTTCTGTTCAATTGATTGGAATATTTGAAGACAAGCAACACGTACCGTGAACTAAGTAAGGTGTTCATAATATTCCATTTGTATGAACAACCCCATGTGGTTATGATCGTCTATACACGTAGAATGCGGTGGAAATGATAGAAACACATTATGGCCGCAAAGTCTACTTAATATCAAGTGCACGTACCAGTCGTGTTCGAAGCACGGAAGATTCTACGTGACATGCGCCGAAGTATTGCTGCCGTGCCGTCTCCATTGTCAGTCAATGCGACAACACCTTCCCCTGAAACACTGGTGTCAACCTACGATCCATCAGGATGGCAAAGACTGTCACGTAATCACTAACCACCGTGACGACATGTAAACCCACATTAAGTAGATGCCATATTGTCGCCTGGAACCTTCTTGATAGACAAAGGCTTGGATAGAAGGATAATTTTAAAGTGGATCAGTGGAAGTGTGTTACTGTAATAGGAGTTGGATTAAACTGACTCGAGCTGGGCTCTGATGAAAGGTAGAGGCGTTGGAGCTTTCAGTTCCGGCTTCTGAGCCGAAATAAGTTCATACATCGTAATCAGTGGGGGGCTTAAGTTCGTTTTAGCAATCCAGTATCCCCTACAGCCCGATGGATATCAATTTCCACCAGGTGTTATCCCTCCCTTAAGTTGCGTTCTCTGAGGTACTTCTTTCACCCTCTTGGTAGGTGGTAGTAATAATATAACAATGGTGGCCACAATTTCAGCTTGTATAAAGAGAAACACAATGAGGGGGTTTGTGAATTGTACCGTTGAATTTACGTCCTTTTGTGCTATCTTACATCTAATCAGACGGTAGGAGTACAACATATGTCCCTCTCAAGCGAGGCAGGTGGATGTTATGAGAAACCACGGTGGCTTCTGTCACTATAATCATCAGTATGTTTAGACATCGCGTCCGTAATTACATTGTTTGTATGTAGAACAAATTATAATCTTGCAGGAGAATATGTATGTTAGTCCTGTCTTTTCGACACAGGCGTGTGTTGAAACAGCTGTCAAAGTTCGATGATTCGATATGACGCATCTTCTTTATATACTCTGACCGCTTTGGCTAGGGGGCAATTTTGTCCAATTAAAGATTCTGGGAGTATTTGGCCATTGTACAATATTATATTGTTTAGGCTGTTATGCATGATAAAGGCTAATGAAGACCTCAGAACTAGCTGTGACGGTTTCCGACATTATAATTCTCTGACGGTTAAATACAAGCAAGGGACCTTCACGATAGGTCTAGTTGTTTTACATTTTACTCCATGGAGCAGAATCCTTGAAAAGCGAATAGGCTCTCAGTTAGTCAAGAAATGACCTGCATTTTATGGAGCCCGAAGGTTCATTACAGCATTCACAACAGCCCGCCACCTGTCCCTATCAGCTACATCAATCCAATCCATGTCCCCTTCCCACTTCTTGAAGATCCATTTTAATATCATCCTCCCAGCAACACCCAAGTCTTTAAAGTGGTCTGTTTCCCTCCGGTTTCTTCATCAAGCACCGCTCCTGTCCCCCAAACGTGCTACATGCTCCGCCTATATTATTCTTTATTTCATAATCCTAACAATATTTGGTGAGGAACACATATCACAAAGCTCCTCGTTATGCAGTCTTCTCCACCCCCATGTTACCTTATCCCTCTTAGGCCCAAATATCTTCCTAACACCCTGTTCTTGAACACGCCGAGTGTATGTTCCTCCCTTAATGTTGGAGACCAAGTTTCACACCAATACAAAACTTCGTATTTTACATAGCATATTTTAAGCAGTCATATTACTATACAAGCACAGTTAGTCACGTGAACGTTACGTGTTGTGCGGTATGCGTTCGATATTTCCACTATAGATCTTGCCATTAGTTTACAAGATGCCCGGTATATCTACCGTGCACACCGACAACACGGCTTAATCGGTTCTTTCTCTTCTCTTACCTCAAATAACGTCTTTGGGATTCTCTAACACAGATCCAGTTTATTAAAACTGCAGTGCCAAACTTATTATAAGGTTTCTTGAATCAGCAGCAAAAGCATTAGAATGTTGTTGGTAATTTCTTTGATTTTCATAACACTTTCGCGTTTCAAAAGTGTTTTTACGAGAAACGTCCCCTGCTGTGTAGTGCAGAAGGACATCTAATTCATAGCTGGTGCTATCAAACTAAACTTATGGTATTACTGTACGCAACCATACCAACATCAGCAGTAAAAAGTAAGATAAAGTGCACACTTGTACAGGCACTGAGGCTCTGTAAAGGCCGTACGGTCCATAGGGGGAGTAGAGGTATAGTTGTACTCTTTCTTGACCATGGCACTATAAGGGGGTTAGGGGTAAGCGTCACACTCCGGCCGCTCTTTACCCCGGGAAAGACCCGGTACCCATTGTACAGGAGGCTGGTTTGGCCCCAGGGCCGTTCTGGACAGGTGCGGAAAATCTCGTCCCCACTGGGATTCGATCCCCGGACCGTCCAGCCCGTAGCCAGTCTCTATACCAGCTGAGCTACCGGGCCCACAACGTCAGGAGTAACGGTCCAAAAATATAAGAAAGGAAAATAAAAGATCGGACTCTGTCAATAAAGGTAAGTTTATCGATATATTGAATTGCGCACCGAGCCACGAATACTCATTAAAAGAGTAGGTAAAGCTGTACGTGTTTTTCATCTCGGCAGGAAGGTATACTTTGTTGCTAAGACAGATTGCAAACAGAATTAGGTATCGTATTTTCTCGCAGAGTGTAGACGAGCATAAAAAGTAACGTCAGTAACTGACTGTCATTGAACATGAAAATATTAATACTTTGTAAAATAAATGCTGGCCTTCAAATCTCGTTTAACATGTTGAATCATTATCATTAACTGAAACCGGTTAATATTTTTTCGTCACAATATCTTTTACCTAAAGGAGATTTATTCGACACGGTTATGCCTTCTTACCAGGCAACATGGCGTCACTTTGAAGAAGAAAGCAATCTTCAAGTAATCAGTCTTTACTTCGAGAACCGTAGGGAACACATATATGCAGACAAAGGAACGGTAAAGACAAAGTCGTCTCTTTGTGTGCCATGAAGGTGTATAAGGGAGTGGACTTACTGCTCCAACCAGGAGCACACCCAAAATGTTTCACTTTGGAGGGGGGGGCTAACCCTTATGCTGTATGTAATTTATGTGTGATTTTTAAAAATTATGTTTTGGCCGTCTAAAACTTTCTGAATTTTTATTTCATTTTTCAAAATTCCAGTGTACTAGTTATCAGCCAATTTCAGGCTGAATGTTAAATCACGCAAAAACCACTGAAATCCTGTCTCAAAAAGTGTCTTTTTAAATTTCTTCTTTGGGGGCTGCAGCCCGGCAGCCCCCATTTTGGTCGCGCGCCTGACTCCACTCGTTTTTAACTTCGGCACCAGATAACGGTAAAAAGCTATACGCCTCGGCCAATTTAACTGAGGGGAAAGGCCCTCTGTACCCACCGAACAGTGTCGTTTCTGATGTCACAAAATCACTACAGATCAAGCAAGAACAGTATTTCCAACACAAATTTTATTTTTTGACGTTTTGCTGACCGTGCATCTCAGTATATTTATATTAGTAATTAACCAACTTGAAACACAAAATTTTATTTTACAGTAAGTTTATTTCATGCCTCTACGTGTTTCGAGCACATGTGCTCATCATCAGGAGGTCAAAATTGTACTATACAGCTTCTGGTATCATGAAACTGAAACAAGTGAGTGGTCTAAAATTACTAAAATACAATTCTATGAATACGAACAAATAGTAGTAAAATTTATGTGTGAATTTTTGGGTGTGATTACTGTGTATTACTTACTATAAACATGTTATGTCATGTAGAGGTTATGTTTATCCACTTATTAAACTTATTTGTAAATTATTAAATAAAAAATATATAAATGTTACAATTTAATTCTGTCACTGCAGTTCTCAAGATGTAGTTTGTAGCTTCTCCGACAATGCTGAGTACGCGCTTGCTGTTTGTGTACAGAGTGGACGTGGTTCGATTTTCGGCTGGAATAAGAGATGGTCTACCCCCCCTCTCACGAGTCTAGACCGACAGCCTCTCATGAAATGGGTGCCGGGGGCTGTTTCGCCGAGGGTAAAGAGGCCGTTGTGTGTAGCTGACCACACTTACCTTCATCCAGTACCGAGTTTAGAGTGAGTCAAGCTGGTCGTATGTTGCTGTCCCATGTGTATTCATGGCGTGCACTTAGAGGTTTTTACCCTTAACTTTACCATCTCTGACCCTAAGTCTCGCCTATCGTAACTTCATTTACCTTACAGGCAGTTACGCAGCTCCGTTGTGTTGATGTTTCACATTATGTGAATTGCAGTAAGCGCCTGCCATTTATCTTGGAACTGACTTCGCGGGTAAAGAAATACGACCTCATACTGTCGTGGAAGTTTTTCAAGATAAATGGGGGCACGCCGTATCTAAGACACGCAAATAGTTTGGGCAGTCGGCTGCAGCGTTACCAAAGATCATATGTTACTTGTTGTGGTACTAGCCTAGTGTTTAGCCTATATGGATCCTTATATTACGCCAGAGTTTTGTTCCTGAAAAAGTGGCCGTAAATCAGAAAAACGTTAGGAAAAATAATATTCCCATTACGAATAAAGGAATAGGTAGGGGTTAGTAAGGGAGTGCAGACAGCAAAGGGGACGAAAGCGAGGCGGCATATACTAAAAAGCGTTCAAGCAAATAGGCGTATAACAAGGCCTACATGTATAACAAATGAAAATTTTTCTTCCACCCGCATCAATATAGGACGAAGTCCTGCTCCGAATTTACGCGGTTAATTGCCTCTTAAGATTTAATGACTGTTGTATCTGTTGTTTGTTTCTATTTTCGATGTTAAGGGTCAGCTGTGTGGAAAAGAAACTTATGATATTCATTTTGAATTTGTAAGACACGATCCTGGAATTTTACTGGAGGAAATTTGTGTATGCCGACAAAGATTCAAGATACCATATGCCTACGAGTATCTGTTACCGAGATTCGAATCAGGTATTACCGTCATTTGAAGCCCCAACTTTCTGTAACATTCCTCAAGATTTAAGGGCACTGTGACATTGGTAACAAGAAAGAAGTATAAGATATGTGGGGCGCAAGATTATATTTCTGCCGTATTGCGACATGAGAATTATTACACTTAGCCAGGGGGTAATGTTGCATGTACCATGACAAGAAACAGAGAGTTTCCTGTCATAAACTAAGCTCCGATATCTGCACAGGCTTGCCGTTACGTTGCATGTTAAAAGTTCAAACACCTGTTTGTTGTTATAAGGCAGAAACTAGCTGATTTACTTCAGTACAGTTAACATTACCAAATTAATCATAAACACCGTAACTACAGCATTGTTTGGGTTTGCTATTAATAAATGCTTTTTCACTTTTTCCCAACAAGTTCTTTTTATGTAAAACGTATTATAACTTGGAATGAAAGAAAATGTATAGTGTTAATGCCACGTAATTGATCGTCTGGAATTCCAGCATGTAAGTACACAAAGTAAATTCAGAACCAACGAATTAACAAACTAACATCGCGAAGCAGAGTCCTTGTTGAAAAGGTATTTTTCACTTCATTCATCGCCTAATTCCTCACCTTTTACAGAAAGAGGAATTTATATCACCAAGCACCCAAGTACCCGCCACCTGTCCTATATCCAGAGTCAGGTGAATCCATTTCATACCTTTACACAACCTTTATTTGCCGGGTCCAGTGGCCGCGCGGTCTAAGGCGTGGGTCTACTGCCGCTCTCCTGCTGAGATTGTGGTTTCGAATCCCGCAGGGACATGGATGTCTGTCTGTTGTGAATGTTGTGTGTCGTCAGGTAGAGGTCTCTGCGACGAGCTGATCACTCGTCCTGAGGAGTCCTACCGACTGTGATGCGTCGTTGTGTGTGATTTAGAAACCTCGTGAATGAAGAGGCCATGGCCCACCGGGGGGCTGTCGCGTCAAAAACAAACACAACATTTATTTAAATCCACTTGTAACACTGTCCTGTCCTTTATGCCTAGATCTTCAAAGTGGCGATTCCAGATTTTCTTACCCAACTAGAAATATTTAGAGTAAAAACTCACTATTAATTTTTTCACACACCTTGGTTACTAATTAATCGTAATTACGCTTTCATTATAGTCATGCCGAGTCATTATTGTAATGATTGTCACAAATGGCAGTAATTTTCGAAACGTGTTCTTCGAAAAGGGGGTCCTTGTGGTCTTCCCGGAAACGCTGTAAACTGTGGAAATCGGCAGGGGGGTGTCGTGACCGGGTAGCGTGCAGAGCAGTTAGCCGCAGGAGACAAGCTTTCGTATATTTCATCTTCGTGTTTGTTATTCAGGTATAATGTCCCACTCCTTTTCTTCAAGGCTAATGCTCCGTTCGCATGAAATCAGCAATTAACAACTGTCAACTTTGCGTGATTTAATTATTAAAAGACAGTGCAGTTCCGATTTATGTTTGTTGGACGGCCATTATTGTGAACTTGATTGATATGATGTTTGTGTCTTGAAATTACTTCGCTGTAATTGTGCATTTCTGAGACCTAATCTTGAATTCCTTGAAATGTATGTGTCTTTCGAGCTTGCTTCAGTGCAGACGACTCTCTATGATGGCTTGTTCTTCTTCTAGCGATTACAGTCCGTTATGAACCTTGGCGAAAAGCAACAGTAAAGCTTTTCGTCAGTTAAAGATTATACGGAGTGGAGTTACCAAGCCCACGCGTAACTCACCACCTGGAGGACCAGGGTATCACTTTTCGTCTTAGTCACCAACTTTGACCTGTCCTGACCCCAGCAGCAGCTACGCTGCCTCCGCCATATCTTTCAGGACAAAACTTTTTTTTTTGCACGTTCAGTACAATGCCTAATAGGTTTACCAGCAAGTTTCGTAAAATTGTTATCTCCGTGGATTTGACTTTGTCTTTCCCGTAAATACTTAGAATTTTGTTTTCATCTCGGCTTTTCTGGTGCGTTCTGAAATGGGGCGCCGTATATTATGGTAGAATTTCACTGAAATTCGGAGGCATCTGCTGTATTTCTCTTCAGTCTTCCACCCTGAAGATGGAGGCAACAGTTTCTGCAGAAATATATGTGATATTCTATCACACTACACTACATCACATTCAGGAGACCAATAAGCTTCACAGTCTCTGCCGTGAAAACCTGAACTTTCAGTCTGAAGCTTTCCTCTCACTCTCGCACATTTTCACATCTCGCATATCTTTGCAGCATTCATATTAGATCCATGCCCATCAAGCGAGAGGTTCATATATTTTGCGCTTGTCGCTTCCTTCGAACCTCCTGTTGAGTGTGCACCGGTGGGCTGTCCCCCATGCCCGAAAAAGGTGCAGCTTAAAACAGACCATACTTCCATGTTCAGCTCAGATCGAGAACTCGCAGGAGATTTCTTGCCTTGCACCTGCATGTTCTAAAGAGTGGTAATAATGAACAGTATCAATCCATCTTCTAACATTCTTCCGTTACTTTGTATAATTGTGATCTACTAAAACAACCCAATAAACGCGGCACTGAGAGTCCTGGTCCTTTGTCATTGCTTTATAAAGCAAAACGATCGCTTTCAACACGAAGCAAAACCTACATCACCCGCCAAAAGCTCTCTCGATTCGAGTCATAAGTCATTTGTTACTTTTTGGAAGACCGTTTTTTCAAGCGGAAAGTTGGGAGCGAGTCAGTTTACAGCGATAGCGATAGCGGATTGGCGAACGAAACAAAATATATATACACGTATACTCCCCTTGCCACTTCATGTACCAAGTAGGCGCGTCTACCAGCTCCTTTTAGGTTCTTCATCGGTCAGCAACTAACAACTGGCCTATAGTTGCTATATTACATTTCAAAGGGACAGAAATACGAATTTTATTTTTTATTTCTCGTGAATTACTTGCGCTAATGAATTCAAACTTGAAAGAAGTGTTATTAGTAATGTAAACAGCCAACTAGATGCAACAATAACGAATTTTGATTGATAATTACAATTAGCTTAACATGTTTCGGCGATAATTAACCAATTCCACCTCATCCTTGTCACCAGCAGGCAGCATTGCCGGTGCATTATACCACAAGCTGTAAACACAGTCTAGTGTTCCTGAGGATGGGCGAAATTATCACCCGAAAGACGTTGAACTGATTGTAATTATCAATAAAAAATTTGTTATTGTTGCATCTAGTTAGCTGTTTACATTATTGTATCAGTGATGCACGGTCACGCAAACATCTAAGTATTATTAGATTATGTTCAAGAGATTCTACACTTTAAAATGTGCATTATGAGCCGAGAAATACATAATAGATTATAGAACTTCAATGCTTTAGATGCCGGTAGTTGTAACTTATTGAGCTGACGGTATAGCGACCTTGCAGATGAAACATACAATTTGAAGAGCTTCAAGGATTTAGCGCTGTTTCGACACAAGTGATGTTAAAGTCATACGTTTGGTTTTGCTTTGCTTTTGTTTCTACGCAGAATTTGAGGGCCTGTGGGATATATTTTAGGACAAGAGACCAAAATCGTACCCACAAAACCCTGCACAGCACTGACACTCTGAAGTGTGTCGTGCAACATGGCATCGACTACCGTCTCGTAGTCGATTCTGTCAGCACGGTGTCACTGCTGTGGACACACGCACACGAACTTGCATGATGCCTCGAGTTTATTCAGCAGAATGACGTTGAAGAATGAATAAATACAGGCGGCTTGTTTCTGTGGACGGTTTCTTCTTTTATGTTTTTTTTTTTTTTAAGAGTTCTTTCATGTTTGTTGGCTTGCAAGCAGAATGAAGTGTGACGAAAGTCTCGTGGGATGCAAAATAAGAACAATTAATCATTTGTAAATGAATCGCTCTAGAGAAAGAGATATTTCTGGTATCTCAGCACTGTGCATTAAGTCATTAATACGGGCGTGCAAATAGTGATATGTTATATAATTATTACTAGTGAATCGTAGTTCAGGAAGAATACGTTTCAGTGATTTTGGCCCCACCTCTTCAGGTACCTGTAAATACCGCTTAACGTTACGGTGAATTCCTTGAGAAACTGATAGCTGTCCAGCTTGAGTGAGCCAAAAATCCATCATCATTTCACGTAGTCCCAGCACAACACGCTATGTTAGAGCAATCTCAGATCAGCCCACACTTTCACTCCCTGTGTCGCAAAGGTGTCGCTAAAGCAGAGGTTCTTAACCTTTTTTTGTGTCATGGACCCCTTTGAAAGTCTGGTGAAACCTACGGACCCCTTATGAGAAAAACGCATTCAAGTGCATAAAATAAAATACATTGGTATAGAACCTATAACTATATATTACAGTCCATGTTGGAGGTACATTACAAAGGAAACCAATTATGTTCAAATAGGTTTTCAGAATATTAAAAAAATAAGAAATATTTAATATGGATATGTATGTGCTTCTTTATTGATCCATTAAATCAATAAGAAGACAGTAAATAAGTTCTAAGATATGCAAGCTTAAATTAAATTAATTATTTTAATGGATAGGGTATGTAGTTAAACACAACTATGCCAATTATGATGTTTTAATGACTATACTAGAGAAATACATGTTTCGGCCTTTACTGGCCATCTTCAGGTTGTCTTCAAGAGAACTTAAGTTCCTACTATTTACATTGTGCGCGCACGTGATGGAGAGATCTCTACATCACGTGTGCGCACAGTATATATAATAGGACCGTAAGTTCTCTTGGAGACAACCTGAAGATGGCCAGTAAAGGCCGAAACTTGTATTTGTCTAGTATAGTCATTAAAACATCCTAATTCACATAGTTGTTTTTGACTACATACCCTTTCAAATTTTCACACACACACAACGGGGATGACACACTTCCAAGTCTTTAAAATGGCATTCCAGGGAAAAGGCAAATGTGTTCTGGTTTCCTTTCTTAAGCTACAGTAATTCTACGAGGCTTATTCAGAACGTAAATACCGTTTCGCTGTAAAAAAAATCGAGTAAGGTTTCGTATAAAATTTTATTGTTATAAGATTCTACATTCTTCAAACTATTTTTCCACATATTCGCCGCCATTATTGAGGCACTTATCGTAGTGGGGCACAAGTTTTTGTGTACCCTCCTTATAAAATGCGGCCGCCTGCGATGTTAGCCACTACTGACAATGTCATGGAGTAGAGTTCTTGAAATCTGAGGAAAGTGCAGGGACAGATCAGAAATTGTGAACCGTCTGTCGTCACGCACTCTTTCGTTGACCTTACGCACCAAATCATCATTCACCAAAGATGGACGCCCACTTAGCGCCTCATCGTGCA
>Ga0123357_10006200_pt1 | contig 14513 bp, 12 predicted proteins | sample TergutEmb28metaG_FD_89873 | JGI IMG/M metagenome (GOLD analysis project Ga0123357, IMG submission 89873) | Embiratermes neotenicus P4 segment gut microbial communities from Petit-Saut dam, French Guiana - Emb289 P4 | ecosystem: Host-associated > Arthropoda: Insects > Digestive system > Gut ...
ACCAATGTGGTGATACAATAGGAAAGTCGCAGGCTCCTGATGATGGATGTATTAATGTCCGAAACATGTTGAGCATAGAAGAAGTGAAATAAAACTTAATAAACAGTGACATCAAGTTGGTCTCTTATTCTTCAACTTTGAACACATTCTGAATCAAATTACCTTCCAAACAAATTTCTGTTTATGTGAAGGGCTGGAGTTGTGATTTATTTTGCTATCATTATCAAGTGTGGGCAGGGTAGCTCAGTCGGTATAGCGACTGACTACGGGCTGGAGGTCCGGGATCGTATCTCGGTGGGGACAAGATTTTCCGCCCGTCCAGACCGGCCCTGGGGCCCACCCAGCCTCCTGTAAAATGGGTACCGGGTCTTTCCCGGGGGTAAAGTGCGGCCGGAGCGTGTTGCTGAACACTCACCCCCTTCTAGTGCTGCGGTCATGGAAGAGTAGAGCTATACTTCTACCCACCCTCTGGGCCACACCGGGCCTGTAACGGGATCACTTTACCTTATACCATTATCAAGTACAAACTGAAATTTAATGTTATCGTTGGAAGGATACGTCTGTCTTGAAGATGAAGCCAGAAGGTTCCTCCGAAACGTCTGTATATATATCTACCACTACACAGTTTCACATTTCGGAAGACAGTTATCTTCACTGTACATAAAAACCCAACATGTGCTGCTGCACGCGTCTATAGCCTGCTAAATACTTATCGGTGCAAAACATTCTGCATACAAAGCTATGGTCTAACGTTAAATACCACGTACATTGTCTAGTCCAGTGCATTGCTCCCTTGAGTTGTGCAGGGTTTGAGGTACTGGAGCAAAGAATTTTTTGAAATATAGAGGCAGTAAGAGAGTGAAAGCAGTTGGTCAATAAAGAATCGACATGAAATAAAATGAAAATTGCCAGAAGCTATTCCTGTTCCACCAGATCTTGTGTAAATCCGTTGATCAGTTTTGAACATGCAGCATCACCTTCCTGCCATATGCCACTTATGTTTATATAAATCGTATGAAGGACTCGTAGAAATGCGAGGTTTTGTTTAATTTCATGTCAGATTTGCAATTTCTTTTTCCTGTCTCGCTGTCTTAGGGTGTTACCTGAAAAGGTCTGGCAGCTGCCCCTTCAGAAGCACCTCATGGAACGTCCGCAGACCAAACTATAAACCATATGGAGTTGCAGGTCGAATTTGCAAAGAATTATTGTTCGGCAGCAAAGGAACCTCAACTCTGTCTCTCGCCAAAGAATGGGAATGGAGACCTTGTAAACAGACGATGAGAAAGGGTTTACGAAGTTCGTTTGGGGACAGATGTGTGCTTACAAAAATGTGCAGAAAACCCAGAAAACATTTCGTCTTGTAGAAGCTGTTCATGTAACAAAGAAAATGGTCTTCTCAAGAAGTATGTTTGCAGAGTTATGATTGGAGTTGATGAGAAGATGCCTACGGTGCCCCGGCCTGCAGATGCGTACGATCAAACCCCAAGCTATATTGTTGCAATGCTGGGGCTCAGTCTCGCAGTAGCGATACCGCCTGGTCTTCCGTCCGGGTGTTTCTTTAAACTGTCTTGAAATGGCTTTTCTTCTTTGCAGAATTTTATCAATATCTACAGGGCAGTCCGCATACTGACTGTGCTAGAGGCTGTACGATTGAGGAAACTTTCGATTCGGGGTCGGGGGAAGAGAGTTTCTCCAGTGCGCCCAGTCTGGCTCTCCTATTCAATGGGGCATCGGGGTGTAAGCCAGTGCGTGAGGCTGACCACTTATTTCCATCTAGTACTGATGTTACGAATCAGGGGATCTACACCTCCGTTTACTCCATGCTTCCACGGCGCACACAGGGAGAGCTTTACCTTTACCTTTATGTGTTTGCAGTCCCTTTGTTACGGCAGTAGTGACAGCTTAATCTTTTTAGCAATTAAGCTACGGGCTGTACGATGCGGGGTTCGACTTCCAGCATGAGCACGACATTTCTCTGTTGTCCAAAACGCCCGGCCCAACTTCTGGGTCCACCCAACTTTTATTCAAGGGGTCAAAGCAGCCGGTGGGTAAAGTTAACCCTTTGCCTTTGTCTAATGCCGAGGTTAAAAATGAATGGAGCCGTACCTCATCTCCCCCTATATGCCTTCACGGTATGGATAGTGATAACTTTTTTTTTTTCTTTCTATTAGACTTTCGTGGCAACGCATAGTACCAGACGATGAAACAACTTCGAAAATAAATCGCTTTTGCACCATGAAACTGGTTATGGTCTGATAGCAACCGGATTAGACGCAGAGACCTTCACAAGTAAATGTATGGAATGGCTGCAGGACTTTCTTGGCTATAGTCAGAGATGTAATCTGACTGAAATACAGTAGAAGTTTTACGTACAGTGGATAAATTATTAATATCATTCTATTGCTCGAGGGTAGAAGTTGGTTAAAAGAAAAATATGCCTATTTCCTCTCGAAGAATAAACCTACATATACCATTTGAGATCCAAAGGCATGAATGAAAATTTAGAATTTTGTTCCTCCAATAAGGCGCAGGAAAAATCCAGGAACAGGTTTATAAATACTAGTGTAGGACTTCTGAAGGAAAGTTTCCTAGTTCCGTTGAGTTGCGAGATCTGAGGTTTCCTCCGCGCTGTTGTTGAAGTTTTCATTACTCTGGGACACATTTCAACTCTGAGTCGGTATTTGAAGTTTAATTTCCCACTATTTGATTCGACCAGGACTGTGCTATCATATCAACCGAAAAAGAAAACCGTCATCGGTTGGGCTCTTCGCCTCTGTAGTCTGGACCCAACTTTATGTGGGCCTGACTGTTAAGAGAATAAATGCATATCCAATTAAGTGGCCAATCAGCCCTCTTTTTTCCTGTGGCGCTGTGGCCCAACGCGGGCCATGGCCTCCTCATTCTTGAGGTTTTCTAGATCACACACAACGACGCATCACATTCGGTAGGACTCCTCTGTACGCGTGATCATTGCGACGCAGAGACCTCTACCTGACAACACACAGCATTCACAACAGACAGACATCCATGCCCCCGCTGGGATTCGAACCCACAATCTCAGCAGACGAGCGACCGTAGACCTACGCCTTAGAACGCACGGCCACTGGGACCGGCCACCCCAAATTATATACCTGCTAATAATAACTTTTCCAGCTTAATTGCGACTCAGAATATTATGTTGTCCCTGTTTCATGCTCTGGAGCGACCGAATCAGGATTTATCGGGAGGTTTCTTTAGCCCCTTTAAGAAACGATGGGATATTACCATATGTGGCGAACGGCCACTTCCCGCGACATGTGTACCACTGAAAACATTCCTTCTAAATTCGAAACAACACTGTGTATCGTCTGAGTAAATTGGAAACCGTATCGTTTCTCCAAGATAAATTAACTGTTTGTGGAATAAGACAAGCTGCATGACGCAACTTTTGACCTGCAGTTTAATATTTGTGAATGCACCAACCCGATCGAGCCTTGTGAATGTGCAACGGCTGCAAGTGCTGTTCAAACTCACGATCACAGATCACAGAGCTCCGTAAATATGAATAAAGCCACTGGTTGTCATATTGATACTATTCCTTGTGTTCTGGCTTGCGGGCAAGAACTTTCAGGCCGTTTGGTTGTAGTACAAAGAGTCTATAAAAGTTCGTGCACATAATTCCTGATAATAAGCGAAACTGTAACCACATGCAAAGCAAATTATCGAGATAGTTACTGGCGACATTTCAGACTTCTGCCGTGGTGCGTGTTTGAGGCTTTGCTTTTTTGCCTTACGTCCCAGAAGGGCGAAGACCTCGAGATAGTAACTCACTGTCTGAGACAAAATGCAGATGACAACCCAGAATTGTTACGCTCTGTGTATATTTCGTAGTTTGTCGTCGCTCTGCATTTCTGTGGAAAAATGATCCAGGTTCAAATGAAATATCAAGGTCAGCCGGGTACACTGAAACGTCTTTTTAACTTTTCTGAGCTGAAGATGAAAGCTGTCATGACCTACCGTGTCTTTGCTTAAATATAACATATATCTGGAGGAGTAAAATTGCATAGATGAGTGTACTTAAATATAACATATATCTGGAGGAGTAAAATTGCATAGATGAGTGTACTTAAATATTACATATATATGGAGGAGTAAAATTGCATAGATGAGTGTACTTAAATAATTAATTACATTTCCCACTTTTTTATTCTTTAATACTTCAAAACACGGTTGTAACTACACGCATTATACGCTTGAACATAAAACTACTTGCATTTGTGCATTCTCTATCACTCTACAAAAACAACGATTTTTTTCGTAAAACAACATAAACATTTCAGTTTTTGTAACGGAGATGTAGACTGTGTACTGTGATGTGGGAATTGAATCGTGAAATATTATTTAGATGGGCTACACGCTTCGAACGAGTCGTGGAAAGGCTCAGGCAGTTATTCGCCGGCCTCTCACGACGGGGCCCTGAGTTCGATCCCACTTCAGTCCATGTGAGGTTCGTGTTGGACAATATGGCACTGGGACAGGTTTTTCTCCGCATAATTCGGGTTTCCCTTGTTGATACAATTCCACCAATGCTCCATGCTCACCTTAATTTGCATGTTACTCTTGAAGGAAGGACAAATGGGGATAGCCCGGGAACCTTCCAAAAGCAAAGCTCTTTCGGAAATCAGAGAACATTGGATAGAAAAGTACATTCACTTTTTGTGTGCGTGCTTCACAGTGTTAAAAGACCTTCCATTCACAAATTGGCGTGTTTTTATTCCAGCCAGTAGCTTGTCTTACAGGGAAGGACACTTCAACCAGACTACAAGGTACCGCATTGTACCTACAAGAGAGCCAACTTCATAAACACATAAAGGTGTTAATCTAAAATCCTCTACAGATTGGGAGCATCTTGGAACAAACTGTGAGGATAAGACTGGTATGTTGACGTAAAACAGAGAACGAGGCTAGAGAAAGGAGAAAATTGTTTAATTGTGGTCGACACAATGTGCAATTTGCAACGTAAATGAAATTGGTTGTACAAATTCGTAAAAAAGACATATTTTAATTCGCCGACGGTGATCATGAAAGGACCGCAGTAAATTGTTGAACTGTACCGTAAATTAAATATTTGCTCCAAACACTCGAGAGCCACATTTCTTGATACCAAAAAACATCGAAATACTCCTGTGTCATGTTTATCTCTATCGTTGCACCGTGCATTCTGTATTCATTTAATTAATACACCAACAAATGCACATATATATGCATTTGTTGGTGTATTAATTAAATAAACTACAGAATGCACGGTGCAACAATAAAGATTGTTAGTGCCCAGCAAGCAAAACTCAACAACAACTACAAGAAAACCAAGCTAAAGTTATTAAAAACAAACGCAGCAACATGGTTTAACAAGATGTGCAAAATTAAACAACTGAAGCCAAATTACATCAACATCAAGATTAATCGACAAAAACTACAGGACAAGAGGACTACAATCAATGCGAACAGGTTCAGAATAAACCAAGAAATCAAGTTCCTGTATCGCAAGAAACAAAATCTCAACCAACGACTTTACTGCTTACATCTGGAAGGCGCACATCAGTATAACGGTATGTGGCAGCATATACAAGAATATATGGACCCATAAATAAGTAGGTTCATGGACAATTTATAACAAAAGCTCAACAAAAATGTATGTGCATTTGTTGGTGTATTAATTAAATAAACTCCTGTGTCAGATTTAGGAGGTCTCGGTTTCAAGTCTCGTCCCGATACTCGGCTATCCTGAGTTTTTTTGGTGGCTTTCATCTTTCAGTACACTCAAATACCGGGACAATAACTCATACTAGGCTACCACGTACTTCACATTTCATCAATCAGCAGTAAACCTACCATTCAACACTATATAGCATCAGATACTGTCAGTTTTGTTAAAAATACATAAATATATGAAGTGAACAGGTAACTCGCTTGATTCAGTGCTAAACGCTTGTCAGAATAACGAAGTGGTAGGCAAAGAGAGTGAAAGTGTGGATACAGGGCAAGAGGGCGAACCTTATATTACCGCATAATAAGAATCCTTAGATAAGGCTGAGTTAGTTGCCTTATCGTCTGCATACGTAGTTATTTACATTGGAGAGTTCGTAACACAAATTGAAACCACAGCGTCTGGATCAAATATTTGTGTGCTCTAGTGACACAAATTTTAAAGATCGGTCTAATGCAGTGGTGTCCAACCTTTTCTAGGCAAAGAACCACAATCGTTGTGGGCTGGTTCGCTGACCGCGCCGGTACAAACTAAAACAAAAGTTATTTTATCTAACAACCTAAATTGTGGTGTATTTTTGTAGCAGTGTCTATATATATATGTTCGGTACAAGTGTAGCCGTGGGCCGGGTAGCTCAGTCGGTATAGCGACTGACTACGGGCTGGACGGTCCGGGATCGAATCCCGGTGGGGACGAGATTTTCCGCCCGTCCAGACTGGCCCTGGGGCCCACCCAACCTCCTGTAAAATGGGTACCGGGTCTTTCCCGGGGGTGAAGTGCGGCCGGGGCGTGCTGCTGACCACTTACCCCCTTCTAGTGCGGCGGTCATGGAAGAGTAGAGCTATAACTCTACTCACCCTCTGGGCCACACCGGGCTTGTAACGGGATCACTTTAACTTGACAAATGTAGCCGCGGACCGCAGAACACAACCTGGCGGTCCGTGGGTTGGACACCCCTTGTCTAATGTATAAACCCTTCCAAGTCATCACTTCATCTAAACAATGTAGAAGAATTCAGTTCTTATCTCATGGGGCTTACAGTCCAACACCACTACAAAAACTTACCAGTTAATGTGTTCAGGAAAATAATCGCCGTTGACTGTGAGAGTTGTGCAGAACACATAAACACACCGCATGTTCACACTGCAAGTGTCAATATTTTAGCGAGTGGTGCATATAGTTAAAGTGCTTGAGAGGATAAAGTAAACTACAATGTGAAGAATATTCATGCTGTGCCAGTGACGTAATTCGGTTCATTCGCGCCTGGTCTCATCACGTGTTCGCTATATAAGGAGCATAGAGTTGCTGTACAGTAAGAAGGCCACTTGTTACTGAAATATAATGGTCGCATGTGTTTTGCAACATAAAGGAGCAGATGATTGTTAACTTGTGTGCTGGGAAGACTCCTTTTGTAGTCTCACCTGCTGCCAAGTTGTAAACCAGAGTTGGAAGTAGGTGGGTACATTACGCTTGGTGCTTTTAATCCGTCAGACTGTAGGAGCGTGTTATCGCTATGTGCCATCTGACAGAAAAGCTATCTCTTTATCCTTTAACGGGAGACTGAATTTGAGCATTCACCTGAACCAAATTCCGTCACCGTGGCAATATAGACAGTATCTTCAGAAACTTCTGACCAAACACATTGCGCTCAAGAGGTAAAAAAAAGGTAAAGCAGTCGCATTACAGGCCTGGACAGACCCTGAGGATTCCAGGAGATTGAGGCTTCCAGATTTCAAGACAAAAGGCACATGAAAGTGGTAAGGTTGTCAGACCTACGCACCGGCCGCCTTTACTCCCAGGAAATATTCCTGGTACTCGTTTATGTTAGAGGCTGAGTCAACCCCGAGGCCATAGTGCGGACGGAAGGATTATGTCAATGAAAAATTCCAACGACACCATCGGGAATCGAAGCCGCTAGTAGTGCAGTGCCTCAACCAACTGTGCCACTGCGTGCCTCCAAACACGTTATGCTACGGAGGGCAAAGAACAGAAAAACCATCATTTGATTAACATCTGGCATGAAAAGCTGAATATTTATACCTAAATGTATACCGGTAAGTTAGTATGAGCTTTCCTCACGTTACTGTCTGAGTACCAGACTGCACAGTATCGTAACGCGACAGAACAAAGGAAGAGTTATTTTGTGCTTTTAGTCGGGATGTGCGAAGACCCGTATCCGTGATTATCTTAAATGGTTTTAGGGAGTAGAGGAGCAACAGTTGTGTTAGTTACATTATAGCAAAATGTTTGCCGCCATCATCGTCAATGGGACAGCTTAATTCATTACAGCTGAACTAATCAGTTTATCTCTTGACTGCTACTGTTGTGTCAGCAGATGCGAATGTTATTCTAACCGTGTGACATTCCCAGAGCCACTGACTCTGCATGTCAGTGTGTTGTGTAGATTTCCCAGTTCAAAGACCTCACTCGTCCCACAAGAAGTGGAAAAGAATATCTTCATACTGATGTCTGTTGCGATAGACATGTGTTATGGGAGTTACATCAGATCGTCCGACATGTTCAGTAATATTACGAGAAGATGACAAAACAGGCGGTCAGATTATCTTAATACAAGACTTGAAATTCTCCCAACAGTGTCTGTTAACCAACCATGAAGATGGAAGGAGATCGATCATCCGAAAGGTTGGTTTATGTATGAAGTTACGAATGAACGTGGTGTCACGTTCCTTAAGTACTGAGTTCGTAATGGCAAGTAACTAAGACCTGTTATTATTATTATTATTATCATCATCATCATCTCCTTTATGCAGGGTATTTATACTTAAATTCCTGAGACAAACTATGTCCCTAGGGAATACAGTGTTGCAGCTATTCTGTTGTTACTATTCATGGTACTTATATCGTTAGTTTCAGTGTTGAATCTATTGTATTTTACATTAGTACTTTCCGAAGTATGTGTGTAGTGCCCAATATGGCTGTTTTCTGGATTTTCTTGACTTTATGTTTTCCTGGTATGTTGCTCACATATTTTCTGAATGACTCTGAAATAGTCCCAGTCGCCCCTATTATTACTGGTATCACCTTTGTTTTTACATTCCACATGCGCTGTATCACTATTGTAAGGGCTTTATATTTTAAAATCTTCTCGGCTTCCTTTTTAATCACATTTCTTTCTCCTGAGATTGCAACTTCTATTAACAAACACGTTCTCTTTTCATTATCACGGATTATAATGTCTGGTTTGTTGTTGGGTATAGTTCTGTCAGTTTGTACTTGTTGATCCCACAATAGGGTTACCTTGCCTCCTTGACTTGTTTCTACTGATTTTGGCACATGTTCATACCAGTATTTTTTGTCCAATTGTACCCCTGTTTCCTTGCATATGTTGAAGTGTAGTTGTGCACACACTGTATCATGTCTTTTTATGTACTGTTCTTTTATTATTATTATTATTATTATTATTACTTATTTACTCACTTACTTACTTACTGAAATTGAGTATTCACTCGGCAATAGTTCTTACACTAGTACAAACAAAACAAATAAGAATAAATATACATAAACGAAACAATACAAGAACACAGTACAAACAATACAAAACACAGTAAATACAAGTATGCATATTACCAAAATTATTTCAGTTTACCCTCAGACTCCACAAAAGCTATAGAATTACAAGTGACAGAATATCGTATGCTGTACTGAGTTCGTTAGGTATAAAATATAGTGAAAAAATTTGTAAGTTGAAACCGTTTTTGGAACCTTTGTGTAGTTCCGTGTGTAGAGGGCGACGATATTGCGTGGAGCTGCAACCTTTCACTCTTTAGGTCTCAGCCTTTTCGGGGGAAGAATTAGTTGTTTGTTTGTTTGTAATCATAAGATTAGGGTTGTGTAGCAGGAATTCTGTGGGTTGTGCCAAGGTTGGTGCGCCTGACTGTTAGGAGTCCCATGACCTTCCTCACAGCAGTTAAAATTGCTCACATCATCACCGTACAATGTTTACTCGACACAGCGCAGTGCTCCTCGACTGACTACCAGTGAGCTTTATGTAAGACAAGCAAGTGGAAATTTTTCTTGCAAATAAACAAAGCACCGAAAATATCGGTAGCGAATTGCTCTTGGCACGATGAACGAATGAATGTCACTCTTTCAAATCACTTATTTACGTCACATTTAAGTAGTTAGCATAGCGAATGTTATGTAGCACCTTGTTTAAAATCAAGGAACTGCATTTTCTCCGCGCAACTGTTTGTGTGTTGCTTGCAATTCTCTCAATAAACAACTGTAATTTCCCCTTACAGCATTAACCGGCTGGTCTCTGTAACAGAGTTGTACTCTGTTCCCTTGTACAGTACAAAAACCAAACATTGAGCTAACTGATGGCGGAGACTTGCGCGAAAGCCCAATTCGACGCCCGGAGGTCTGTTTAGCCATTCGTGCGTTTATCGCATCGCTGGGCTCAATAACAGACCCCTTGAATTGTAACAGGGATTGCGCTTACACTAACGAGTTCACTTCGCGGTTGAAGACCTCGACGTGAACACAATGAGGACCATTTCTCAAGAAGCAGTAGGCCTCTATGAGGGGGCATAACTTTGGCTGGAAGGCTTTCTGGGATTCGAACCCAGATTGGGTATGTCTAAAGTTTAGACTCGCGGCGAAATTCAGGAACTGAGGTGAAGTAGCCATGCCTGGGAAGAGTCTGGGCTGTGCACCGTCTTTACGGTTATACCCTGGCATTTGCATTACAACTGAGGAAAAACGTACGGAAAAAACAACAGTCAGGGTGGTAGTGTTCCTTTGTACCGGGGTGCTGATAAGTCCTTAGCCCGACCAGGAAGGAAACAAGCTCGGAAGCATGTCAGCAACGCGCGCAGTTTCAACAACATCGAGACGCTAGCTGTCATCAAGGTTTTTTCTTCTGCAAGGCAAGGCGCCGAAGGAAATTCAGCCATTCTGACAAAAACATTAGCTTGTTTCCTTCGTAGTCGGGCTAAGAACTTATCAGCACCCCTGTACGGTAGGAACTGGCTTTTATGCACTGTTCGAACGAAGCACACTGCACTACACACGCAGGCATTGCCCACGGATTCAACAGTTATGATACAGCAACACTCGCCCCCTTTTGAACAACTGGACTCATCTTCAGACTTATCAAGCAGTAATTCCGGCTCACTTCATGCAAATATTACACAGGTATTTTAAATAATAGATTCTACACAGTAGTTCACGGAAATTGGAAGGGGGTCCCCAGGGTAGCCTGTTACGTCCCATGTTATTCAACACATACACACACACACACTCAAGCGCACACGCACATATGTATGTATGTATGTTTTATGTGTGTATGTGTGTGTGTGTGTATATATATACACACACACACACTCAAGCGCACACGCACATATGTATGTATGTTTTATGTGTGTGTATATATATATATATATATATATATATATATATAAAACACACAAAGCATGTAGAATGACAAAACAGTGTGTTCGTTCCGCTGTATGCTGATGGTATGAACGTCAGGGTTCCTTCAAGCAGTATACAAATAGCAGTGAATAAGTTAAAGAGTGTAATTGAAATGTTATAACCCTGGTTAGAAAAACGGAGAATCAGTATCAGCGTCAATAAATGTTCCTTCATAGTATTTCTCAAACGGCAGCCTCACTACCACATCAATAAATTTCTCTCATATACACATAAATTGGACAAATCAGGTCAAATACCATGGGGACAACCTCGCCTCTAAATTTAGCTACAGGCATCACATCAGTAAATCCTTGTGTACCTCTAAACACCGACTAAGGCAGTTTAAGCCCGTCCTTAAGAAGTCCTCCCACATCAACGTTACCCTGGCCGTAACAATTTATAAATCAGTAATCAGGTTAACACTAACGCATGCAGCCCCTGCTGGGCACACGCAGGCAAAACGCTTCAACAGACTCCAGATTTTTCAGAACAAAGTGCTACGAATTGTCACTAAACTCTCAAGAGTTATACCAATTGAGACTTGGCACGAAAAAAAAAAAAACTGGTATGGAAATGTAAGTAGTCACGTTACTAAACTTTGTGGACAAATTTTACTTTAAAAAAAAAGCCAGTTTAGTAATAACGGACAAAGAAGGCTATTAGGCCATTTTAATCCTGTGTATGAACAATATACAGTGTCTCGCATCCTACTGGTTTATTGACCGTCGTGGAAGACAAAGGGCTGTAACTCGGAACTAATAAGCTCTACAGGACAGTAATAATTGGCTAATGCCAGTAGACTGTTCGTATCATTTAAAGCCCGGTGCTTCTCATTTCAAGCGGCTAATTATCAAAGGGCTTTCCGAAGGATCCAGTCCTTACGCAGCATCCAGATAATCTCTGTATTGGACCCAATCGAAAACTCCCTGTTGCGCTAACGAATGCTACGACAATGGACCAAGACTTGGCAAACGGGTTGAAATACAAATGTTCTGTTACTATACAAGTGTTGTAACGGTACTGTTGTTTGTCATGTGACCGTCGTTGTCAAATTTTATATAACATATAACGCGAATTATTAAAAAAAGGAGCAACACGTATTTTAGAGGTGCATCAGGAAATGTCCTGCGAGCGGCCATCGCGACGCAGATTTCCTTGGTTTCCTTATGTCTTCAAGGAAATGCTGAGATAGTCCCCAAGACTCCACGTTGCTACTGCATGCTTCTCAAGCAGCCTTGCCCATTAAAATTCGTCAAAATTAAGCACCTTGCTTTAAAGTAAAACATAACTACATTAAATTTCAAACTATGCACCTTAGCATGAATGAGTAGTTAAAATTTAGCGGCCAACTGTCACAGTTCTAACATCTTCTTCATACACCGTCACTGTCATTCCACTCCCACCAGAAGGACGAGCGGGCGAAGCCTGGGAACTTTCTAAAAAAGTGAAGCTCTTTCTTCCTCCCAAGGAGAAGTGTCTCTCACTAATCCCTCTCTCTCCACCTTCCGTTTTCCATCTCTCTCGCAGTCGTCGAACATCTCAGTTGGGTCATTCCACGGCTCAGGCGCTTTTGCGCCACAGTCTCACCGCGGAGGTCCGTTTTCGATCCCAGATCAATTCGTGTGACACTTATAGCGGAAAAAGTGGCACTGAGACAGGGTTTTATAAGAGATCTTCGGCCACCTTCTCTCAGCATATTCCCTCCGATTCTCCATTCTCATATTCATCTTCATACCGCCAAAGTGTTGCCCGAAGGAAAAAACGGGCAATTTTGGGAACCTCAAAAAAAGCAGTGCTCTTTCTGACACCGAGCAGCATGTGACAGACAAGTACATGCGATTTTTTTTACATTGGTTCTTGATTTGCATGTGACGTACAAACTAGTGCATATTTATGATCATGTCACGAAATTATGCAAGCAGAAAGCAGACGTCGTACAAAATCATGAAAATACTTATGTTCCAAACAAAGAATAAAGCGAATCCCAGCACTGACAATAAGAAGCTGAAACTTAGCGGCCGGCCATTTTATGGCCGTTTAACTGACTTTAGTACCATTACCGCAAAACGTAATTAAGGTAAAGGCTTTCCCTTCACATGCCATGCTGATAAAGAGGGGGAACAGCGTATACTTGGCCGTAGATGGTGAAGGGCGGTCAATGCCACGCCCTGGCCGCTTTACTCCCGAGAAAGAGCCTTGGTACCCATCGTACAGGAGGCTGTATGGGTTCCAGGGCTGGTCTGGAAGGGAGTGGAAAAGAGGTACCTTACTACCGTCTGGGTCCGAACCCCAAACCGTCCAGCCCGTAGCGAAGCACTATGCCGAATATGCAGTCCTGGTCCCCAGAGGCTAATTAGACTGAGTCAGAATGTGCTGTACAGGGACTGAAATGCATATTGGTCTACTGTTGTTTATTGTCTTGCTGTTAACTATGTAAAAAGTTGTACATGATTTGTAAACACTCACAAAATGAAGCAATTTGACAAAGACGAGGAAGCCCAGTGACGAAAAAACTGCAGAAGTCAGGACACAAATCCGGTCATGGGCGCATGAAGGGGCACTACCTTAAACCACTCGGACTATCGGGCAGTTCTATACGAAGGGACTGGGTGCTAAAATAAAGGAGTGCATCGTTATAGTTTGTCTCTTATTGACTGCAGTTTTAATACAGCAAGGAAGTAGGGAGGAGGGGCTGTCAGGAGGCTGCAGAGAATTGCTAAACCTGGAGATTTGTGACGTGCAATCTTCACCGGGTGTTGTTATGGTGTTATTTGGATGATGAATCGAGGAAGACAAGATGAAAAGGGGCATGTAGCATAATGACAGACAGAGAGAGAAAGAGAGAGAGAGAGAGGAATAAACACATAATTTTACTCGAACAGATGACATAGAGCTACTTTGCATAGGTGGGAGTATAATATTAAAATTAATAATAAATATGGTTTGCTGGTCGGGACTGGATTTATATGGGCTGATGGTCGGTTTTTGTAAATACGATAACGAATTATCGTGGTCCATAACAGACGAGGAAGTTCTTAAGGGCTATGCTCCAAGGAGATAGGGACAGGTGGCGGGCACTTGTGAATGCGATAACGAACCTTCGGGTTCCACAAAATGTGGGGAATTTCTTGACTAGGTGAAAACCGGTTGACTTCTGAAGAAGGACTCTGCTCCGTGGAGTATGTAAGTATGCTCCAAAGAGATACTAGTTGTCATCCAAGACAATATGTCACAGAATTATTATTATTATTATCATCATCATCATCATCATCGTCATCATCTCCTTTATGCAGGGTATTTATACTTATATTCCTGAGACAAATTATGTCCC
>Ga0123357_10006202_pt1 | contig 14511 bp, 9 predicted proteins | sample TergutEmb28metaG_FD_89873 | JGI IMG/M metagenome (GOLD analysis project Ga0123357, IMG submission 89873) | Embiratermes neotenicus P4 segment gut microbial communities from Petit-Saut dam, French Guiana - Emb289 P4 | ecosystem: Host-associated > Arthropoda: Insects > Digestive system > Gut ...
ACAGTAACAATTACCACCAATAAACCAGGAAGTCTGACCCTTACTGCAAAGTATAAGTATGCGACAGTAAGTGGAAAAGCCCGCTATATCTCCGCGACAGCGAAGGTTACCATCAAAGATATCAAAATTGTGCTTCAAAAAGAAAAGACCATCTACACGTGGACGCAAAACGCTCAGTTAAAAGCGAGTGTCGAGACGCTTCCTCAGGCAAAAGTGACGTGGGAAAGCTCGAACAGCAGTGTGGTCTCGGTAAATAAAACGACCGGGGTGCTTGTGGGCAATAAAGGAGGCAAGGCAATCATTACTGCGAGGTACCGGGAGCTTTCATCAAGTTGTACCGTTACGGTCGTGAGCACTGTCTCAAACGTATGCGTTTACCAGACGGAGCACCGCGAAGCAGATGACGGGACAACAACTGCGACACCAAAGGATTTGAGGTATAACGACAAGACAAAAGATCAGATAACAAGAATGAAATTATGGGGTGAGTATGGTGATGATGAAGTTATGCTTGCAGCCGACCTTAAGATTTTGTGTAAACTGGCATCCAACGGTTCGTTGCAGACCGTTGCGCAGAGTATGGTTGACAAATTTCTGAGAGGAGATGGCGGTACGTTCAACAACCCAACTCTGACTCAAAAGGTCAGAAATCATACAACTACACAAGCTTATATTGAGAGTGTGCAGGGGTGCCTAAATCAGGCGATACGGGAAAACAAGGGAGATATTACAAAGTTGAAATATGATCACACTGTGGGCCCTACTGCAAGGGGCAAGGCTTCACGTCTCATCGCTTTAATGCAGAAGGACAAAATCAAAGAGCCCGTGTTTAATAGAGGATCGTTGCTCGATTCCAATTCAGACTTACGTACCGGGCTCACCTTTATGGTAAATTCATTGTGGGGCAACAAGATTACCGTGAAATCGTACACCCTTAATGGCAAGAGCTATAGCGGAGTTCTCACCTTTAAACTCTATGATCATTTTGGGTTAGATGACGAAGGCGACTTGAAATATATTGAAGGCCCGTATCCGGGGTTCAAATCATGGTATATACTGCAACACTATACAGGGTTCAAAGGAAGACATAAGCCATTTATTACTGTTATGCAATTTGATGTTCCCTTCGCGGGGACACTGTAAGGTGAAATGACATGAAAAAGAAACTACTTATTATCGCTTTAGCCGTCGCGCTTGCATTTGTCGGCCTTGCTGTCTACGTAGTGAGATCAGGGTTATGGGCAAATAGAGCCTGGTTTTTGCAACCAACTTGTACTATCTACGTAGATAATTTTGACAAGTACAGTAAGGATTTTCAGGTATTGGCGAACTTTGCTCTGAAGGAAAGCAAGGAGCACGACTATCCGGAAGGTTCCTATATCGGTGTTGACAGTTCAGATGGGCTCAAGCTCTTTTACTCAGAGGATTTTGAAGTTATCTCATTAACTGATCAAGTGCAGAAGAGTTTAGAGCGTGTGAATCAATCATTTCATGACGCGGGTGGTGAATTTGGTGCAATTTTTATCTATAAAGACAGACTCTCATTTGAAATTAACAATGATTACTTTGCTGTCGTGTACTCCCTGAATGGCTCCAAACCAGTCTATGTTCCACCACCTGGCGAAGAATCTAATCCGCCTATTCATCAAATTAAAAGGCTCAAAGGAAACTGGTGGACCGTTGCAACTGATTAGAGCGACCCGGGATTGTTGATGAGAGAACTGACATGAAGAAAAAACTACTTATCATCGGCCTAATCTTTGCCGTAATATTCGCTGGTCTTGCTGTGTATGCAGTGGAGTCGGGATTGTGGGCGAATAGAGCTTTATTTCTCATGCCGAGGTATCGTACCTACGTCAGTAATTTCGACCAATACAGCAAGGATTTTCAGGTTTTGGCGGATTTTGCTCTTAAGGAAAGCAAAGAGCATAACTATCCAAAGGATGCTTTTATTGGTGTCGACCGTTCAGATGGGCTTAAGCTTGCTTACTCAGAGAATCTTGAGTTTATCCCACTAAGTGATCAAGTACAGAAAAGTTTAGAGCGTGTAAATCAATCATTTTCTGATGCAGGTGGCGAATTTGACACGATTCGCTTCTCTAAAAACGAAGTCCTATTTTATATTAACAATGACTATTATGTGGTAGTGTACGCTCTTGATGGTTTCAAACCTGGTGTTCCACCGGAGGACAGGGATGCTAATCTCACCTACCAAATCAAAAGACTCAAAGGAAATTGGTGGTCAATCACAGGCAATTAGAGTGGTTAAAGGATTATCGATGCGAAAACCAGCATGAAGAAGCGGAAAAAGATAGTACTTATTACTAGCGTCAGCGTAGTAGCGCTTGTTGCTGCTACCGTGTTATTTATTCCTCTGAGGGTCTAATACCCCGCAGTCTCTGCTGCGCAATACACCGCTGCTTGCAGCGGTGCTAAGCTGTAAGGTATGAGCGATGTTATCCATCTATCACATAATGTGTCGCAACTGATGTATCACTTTGTATGTCCGGCAAAATACCGAAGAGTAGTATTTGACGGAACAGTTGAAGCAGAGTTAAAAGACATATGTCAGCAGATAGAGCTGCGCTATGATATGCGGTTTCTGGAAGTTGGTACAGATAAAGATCATGTACACTTTTTGATACAGGCGCTACCGAGACTTGCTCCAGCTCAAATAATCAGAACGGTAAAAAGCATTACGGCAAAAGAGATATTCACACGTTGTCCCCAAGTGAAAAAGAAACTTTGGGGAGGAGAATTTTGGACAGACGGCTATTATGTTGCAACAGTAGGCAGAGCTGAAGATACCATAAGGAGATACGTGCAAAACCAAGACAAGGAAGAGGACTACGAGCAGCTATTGGTGCAACAGTCGGAGCTGTTTTGATACCCCGCGGTCTCTGCCGCGGGGTAGTTCATTGTCTTGGTATTTCCAAAAGGATTTTTAAGCGCAATGGTTCATCCTGCGCATGATACCAGAGCCCATTTAGAAAAAGTTGTTTGGAGGCATGACTTAAAACCTTTACAGGTGGACTTTGGAGACACAATCAAAGGAATGGAGAAAGCTTATTGGAAGACTGATACGATTGGTTCTGATGTTCTTCCTGGGGGAGAAACCTACATAAAAGGTTTCATTGTTCTGGATCAGAACGAACTTGAAAAACTGAAAGCGGAGTATAGTTGGGAAAAGACAGAAATTGACTTTCCACAAGGCCTAAAACCAGAAATTACGGGTTACCATGATTTTGACTGGGCTACCAATGTTGATTTTGAAAATAAGGTATTTCAGGGGGAGTTCATGGGCGACATTTGTCTTGATTTTAACCATGGTGTTATTTTTGTTGACGTTGAAATGTAGTAGTCTAGCTGCAATGAAGAAGCGGGAAAAGATAGTACTTATTACTAGCGTCAGCATAGTAGCGCTCGTCGCTGTTGTTGTGGTGTCTATTGTCTTGATACTTCCAAAGGGCCTTTTGTCCGCAGTAATTCTCCCGATGGATGATCCGCGTGATCATTTAGAAACTGTTGCCTGGAGGCATGACCTTGAGCCTTTGCAGAAGAATTTTGGGCGCGGGATCAAAGGGATGAAGAAATGCTACTGGAAGAGTGCCAAGCCTGGGGATAGATATCCAAACTACTGGTGCGCGGGCTTTATTGTTCTTAACCAGGCAGAATTCGAAAAACTAAAGACGGAGTATAGTTGGGAAGAGACCAGAGCTGGGGAGACAGGGGGACGGTTCTTCTGTCTCATGCCTCAATGTTCTGACAAGTAACGCCTTCGGTGAGACAGAAGAACCGTCCCCCTGTCTCCCCAGCGCACCCCCCTGATTTTCTCTGCAACAAGTGTTACGAAGGTGAATGGTAGCATTTCCGGTGTGCTATGAGAGAATAGAGAGCACGCAGTTGCGATCGCAAGCGTGCAATTCTTCGCAGGCTTGCCTCCGCTAACGAGAGAGGAGCCCATTATGAGCGACCAGCAAAAATCCCAGGTTTCTGCCGCAACCCCGACTGCAAAGGTCGGTGCTGTCTATGAACCAACAGAGTATGTACGACAACAATCCTGGATCGATTCAATGGCCGTCTATGAAGACCTCTACAAGCAATCGATCACGGACCCCGAGAAATTCTGGGGGGAACAAGCCCAGCAATTCCTCCACTGGGAAGAGCCCTGGAGCGAGGTCTTAGACTGGAGCTTTGGCGACGATCTGCATATCAACTGGTTCAAGGGCGGAAAAACCAACGTCAGTTACAACTGCATCGACCGTCACCTGCATGATGGCAGGCGCAACAAGGCGGCCCTTATCTGGGAAAGCGATGAGCGCCGCAGCAAGGTCTACACCTATCAGTCGCTGTACACCCGCGTGTGCCGCCTGGCCAATGTCTTAAAGTCACACGGGGTCGGCAAGGGCGACGTCGTTGCGATCTATCTCCCCATGGTGCCGGAGCTCGCCTTTGCGATGCTTGCCTGCGCGCGCATTGGCGCCATCCACGCCATCGTCTTCAGCGGCTTTTCTGCCCAGGCCCTGCGTGACCGCATCCAGGCCTCAGGGGCAAAGGTCCTGATTACTGCCGATAACGGCATGCGCGGCGGGCGCCTCAACCCCATCAAGGCACAGGCAGACGAGGCGCTGCTTGAGTGCCCGGAGGTCGAAAAGGTCATCGTCGTCAGCCGCACGCAGCAGCAGGTCAATATGGAGCCAGGCCGTGACGTCTACTATCACGAAGAAGTCGCGCGCAAGGACATCAGCCGTCATTGTGAAGTCGAGTGGATGGATGCGGATGATCCGCTCTTCATCCTGTACACTTCCGGATCAACCGGCAAGCCCAAGGGGATCGTGCATTCCACGGCTGGCTATTTGCTGGGAGCTTCGATGACCAGCAAGTATGTCTTCGACCTGCATGACGATGACGTCTACTTCTGCACGGCAGACATCGGCTGGGTCACCGGCCATTCCTACATTGTGTACGGCCCGCTCTCTCAGGGCGCGACCAGCGTCATGTTCGAGGGCATCCCGACCTATCCTGACGCCGGGCGTCTCTGGGATATTGTCGAGCGTCACGGGGTCAACCAGCTCTACATGGCGCCGACCGCCATCCGCAGCCTCATGCGTTCTGGCAACGAGTTCCCGGCCACCTATGACCTGTCAAGCCTGCGCATACTCGGCTCGGTGGGCGAGCCCATTAACCCGGCTGCTTGGGAGTGGTATTATCACGAGATTGGCCATGAGCGTTGCTCGATCGTCGATACCTGGTGGCAGACAGAGACCGGCGCGCACATGATTACGAACCTCCCGGGGATCACCCCGATGAAGCCGAGCTCGGCAACGCTGCCCTTCTTTGGCGTGCAGCCGATTGTTATGGGCGAGGACCACAAGGAGGTCCCGGTGGGCGAGGACGGGCGCCTGTGCATTAAGTTCCCCTGGCCGTCGATGGTGCGCCACCTGTGGGATGATCCGGGCAACGCGCGCTTCAAGGAGACCTACTTCAGCACCTTCCCGGGCCTGTATTTCTCTGGCGACGCGGCGATGGTAGACGAGGACGGGTACTTCTGGCTGAAGGGCCGCGTTGACGACGTCATCAACGTAAGCGGGCACCGCATTGGCACGGCAGAGGTCGAGGCCTCGCTGAACAGCACCGCTGGCGTTGCTGAGTCTGCGGTGGTGGGCTTCCCACATGAGATCAAGGGCGAGGGCATTTACGCCTACATCGTCATGAAGCATGGGGTAGAGGCTGGCCCGGAGCTGTCGCAGCGTCTGGCAGGCGCCGTGCGCCGCAACATCGGCCCGATCGCGAAGCCAGACGTCATCCACGTGGTAAACGAGCTGCCTAAGACCCGCAGCGGTAAGATCATGCGCCGCATTCTGCGCAAGATCGCCGCGGGCATCACTGACAAAGAGCAGTTTGGCGACCTGTCAACGCTGGTCGATGAGTCGGTGGTCGATGAGATCATCGAGACCCGCCCTAATAAGTAGGACGCGGTAAACAATGTTTTAGCAGACTGGGGCGCCTTGAGCGCCCCAGTTCGAGAGAAAGGGTGACAAAAGGGGCCAGGCCCCTTTTGTCACGCGGAGTAGCAGAAGGGCCTCCCCTGGTCCCTTTTGTTGTGAGAAGAGAGATATAGCATATATGGCATATATGGCCCAACAGGATCTTTTGATACGCGCCGCGCGTTGCGAGCAAACTGAACGCACGCCAGTCTGGATGATGCGCCAGGCCGGACGCTTTTTGCCGGAGTATCGCGCGGTGCGCGAAAAGCACACATTTCTTGAAATGTGTTATACGCCAGAACTTGTGGTAGAAGTCACCCTGCAACCGGTCGACCTGATTGGCGTTGACGCGGCGATCATCTTCAGCGACATCCTGGTGGTGTTTCCTGGCATGGGTCTTGAAATCGACTTTCAAAGCGGCAAGGGCCCCGTCATTGACAATCCGGTACGCAGCGCCGCCGATGTGGCCAGGCTTGGGGTACCGGACCCGGTTGAGAGCATGGGCTACGTGATGGAGTCGCACCGCTTGCTGCGCCATGAGCTGGAGGGACGCGTGCCGCTTATTGGTTTTGCGGGCGCGCCTTACACCCTGGCCAGCTACGCCATCGAAGGTGGCAGTACGCGCGAGTTCCAGCTGTGCAAGGCCTTCATGTTCAATGAGCCTGAGGCCTGGGACGCGCTTATGACAAAGCTTGCAAAGACCGTAAGCGCCTACCTCTGCGCCCAGATCGACGCGGGCGCGCAGGTGCTGCAGCTCTTTGACAGCTGGGTGGGATCGGTGGCGCCGCGCGATTATGAGCGCTCGGTCCTGCCCTATACCAAGATGGTGCTTGACGAGGTCAAGGCCTATGGGGACGCAAAGGTACCCGGCGGGGTGCCGCTGATCCACTTTGCCAACGGGGCAACCTCGATGCTTGACCTGGTGCAGCGCGCTGGCGGCGACGTCATCGGGCTGGACTGGCGTCTTGACATGGCGCGCGCGGTTGAGCAAATTGCGCCGCGTTTTGCCCTTCAGGGCAATATTGATCCGATGGCGCTTTTTGCCAGCGAGGAGGTCATCGACACGAAAGTGAGCGAGATCCTGGCGGCAGTCGGGACGCGTCCGGGACATATTTTCAATCTGGGACACGGAATCAGTAAGCACACCGATCCAGCGCGCGCCCGGCATTTTGTTGCAGCGGTTAAGAAGCAGTCGGCATGCATCCGGGGCGGCGCAGCGCAGTGAGCGGCGCCGTGAAGACGGGTGCGGTGCTTGTTGGCTTTGGCGGACCGCGCGATCTTGAGGAAGTCGGGCCGATGTTTGCGCGCATCTTTGGCGGCGCGCCCGTGCCGGGGCCGGTCTTGCGTGTGGGTCTGGAAAAGTACCAGCTGCTGGGCGGCTCTTCGCCGCTCCCCCGTATCGCAGATGAGATTGCTGGCAAGCTCAGGGCGGCCTCTGAGCGCGGAGAGCTTGCGCTTGACGTAGTCGAGCCGGGCTTTCAGTTTTCGCTGCCGTTGATTGCCGATGCTGTTGACACGCTGACGGGCGCCGGTTGCAAGCGCCTGCTCTATCTGTCGCTGACACCCTTCCATTCAAACTCCGCCTACTTTGCCCCGCTTGAGCAGCTGCGTACGCTGGCCCGCGCGCGGGATTGCACGGTCATTGCCGCTGAACCCATTGGCCTGAGCTCTGAATATGTGGCGGCGACCGCCACGCGCCTGCAAGCGGCGCTTGCCGGGGCAGACGAGCCCCTGGTCGTCTATACCGCGCACTCACTCCCGCTTGATGGCAGCGAGGATACCGGGCGCTACGACAGCGAGCTCCAGGCGGCGGCTGAGCAGGTGATGCAGGCCCTTCCTGCGCAGGAGCGCACGTTCTGGTTCTGCGCCTATACCTCGCAGGGCGCGCGTGGCGCGAAGTGGCTGGAGCCAGGAGTGGGCGAGGCGCTGGAGTATGCCCGCACGCTCGGCTCGAAGACCATCGTGGTCTGCCCGCTTGGTTTTGCGACCGATCACATGGAGGTCCTCTACGACCTCGATATCAAGCTGAAGGCTGCGGTCGAGGAGGCGGGCCTTGCGTACCGCCGCGCCGACACGCTCGGCGCCGCTGACGATGCGCTGGCCGCCTACATCCAGGTAGCATCCCGCTCACTGAAAGCAGAGGCGAAGCCGCAGCACGACAACCCGCCCCTCGCCTGTCCGCAGCACGACAACTCCGCCCCCTCGTCATTCTGCGCGAAGTCGCAGAATCCAGACAGCTGATGAAATGAACGAGGTAGTAACGGTATGACAAAGCACATCATTGTCATCGGGGCGGGCATCGCCGGGCTGACGGCGGCCTGGCGTTTGAAATGCGCCCAGGACGCCGGTGCTGACCTTGACTTCCAGGTCCTGGAGTCGTCGGCGCGCATTGGCGGGCAGCTCTGGACTGACCGCGCAGGCGGGCTGGTGGCCGACGGGGGCAGCGATTCCTACCTGACCACAAAGCCCTCCGTCAAGCGCCTGGCAACCGAGCTTGGCATCGAAGACGCGATCTGTGGTACCAACGAAGACAACAAAGGCACCTATCTGGTCAAGGACGGCAAGCTGGTCGAACTGCCCGATGGCATCATGCTCTTTGCCCCAACCAAGATCCTGCCGATGGCGACCACCAAGCTCTACTCCTGGCCTGCCAAGTTCCGTATGCTGGGCGACCTCATCAAGCCGCGCAAGAAGCAGCCGGATACCGGTCCGGTTGATGAGAGCATCGCGACGCTGGTGACCCGACGCCTGGGTCGCGAGTGTCTTCAGCGCCTGGCAGAACCGCTGGTCGGCGGGGTCAACGGATCCGACGTCGAGACCATGTCAACGCTGGCGACCTATCCTCAGCTTCTTGAAATGGAGCAGGAGTACGGCTCGCTCGTACGCGGCTTCCTGGCGCAGCGCAAGCGTAACGAGGCCCAGGCCAAGGCGCATCCGCCCCGCCCGGGCGCCCCGCGCTGGACCTTCTTCAGCTCCTTTACCGGTGGCATGCAGCGCATCACAGATGCTCTGGCCGAGGCGATCGGGCCCGAGCGCATCACCTGCAAGTCGCGCGCCACAGCACTCTCTCGCGCTGAGGACGGGCGCTACCTGCTGACCGTGAGTGACAATCACCCTGACAATCACCCCAGGGGTGTTTGTCACCAGATCACCGCAGATGCGGTCATCAGCGCCGCGCCTGCCTGGGCAAGCGCTGAGGTGTTTGGGGGGCTGATGCCGGATGTTGCCACGCTCCTGGACACGATACCATTTTCTTCCTGCGCGACGATCATACTCGGCTTCAACGGGGCCGACGTGCCCTTCAAGAAGAACTGGCACGGAGTGCTTTCGCCTGATATCGAGAAACAGTCGGTGACGGGCGTCTCGCTTATCACGTCAAAGTGGAACGGGCGCGCTCCGGAGGGCACGGTGATGCTGCGCGGCTTTGTCGGCGGCGCGCGCGATCCGGAGATGCTTGACTTCAGCGACCAGGAGCTCATCGAAATCACGCGCGAGAGCTTTATCAACCTGCTGGGTCTGCCCAAATCCGCAAAACCAACGTATGCCAAAGTGTTCCGCTTTCCGCGCTCGATGCCGCAGTACACCGTCGGCCACCTTGATCGCATGGCCCGGCTGGATGCGCTGCTTGCCGGTGAGTGTGGCCTGGCTCTGGCAGGCGCCGCCTATCGCGGCGTCGGCGTCCCCAACTGCCTGGAGTCCGGCGAAGAAGCAGCCGCCAAAATCCTGGCCGACCTCGGTACAAACCCTGTCATTCTGCGCGAAGTCGCGCAGTCCAGCCAGGAGGCGATGGCTCTGGATTCTGCGACTGACGCGCAGGATGACACAGCAGCAGAGGCCCCCGCATGACCGCGCGCATCGCGATCATCGGTGCTGGCGCTGCCGGGCTGGGCGCCGCCTACTTCCTGCGCCAGCAGCAGCTGGCAGGCGCAGACCTTGACTTCACGCTCTATGAGCAGGACACGCGCACCGGCGGCAAGGTCACGGGAGAGACCGTGGCCGACCCCATCACGGGCGAGCCATTCCTGATCGACGGCGGCCCCGACTGCTTTTCTACCTACAAGCAAACGCCGCTGCGCCTGGCGCGCGAGCTGGGCTTCGAAGACGCGCTTCTGCCCGCAGACGAGGCGCGCAAGGGGACCTACATCGTGCGCGAGGGCCGTCCGCTGCATCTGCCCCAGGGTTTCCGGCTGTTTATCCCCACAGAACTCGGCCCGCTCTTTGAGACCGAGCTTCTGACCGAGGCGGGCAAGCGGCGCATGCTCGAAGAACTCTGGGTCCCCAAAAAGGAGCTGGCGGAAGGCGAGACCAACGAGGAGTCACTGGAGAGCTTTATTGTGCGCCGCTTTGGGCGCGAGACGCTCGACTATTTTGCCGAGCCCTTCATTGGCGGCGTGCATGCGGGCGACCCCAAGAACATGTCGCTTGCGGCAAGCTTTCCCAGCTACCTGCAGATGGAGCAAGACTATGGATCGCTGATCCGGGGCACGATACTGGCGGCAGCCAGGCGCAGCGCCCGTGCGTCGGCGCGTCCGGCGTCAGCAGACCCCGACGAAAAGCCGCAGTCGGTCTTTTCCACCTTCACCGGTGGCCTGCAACAGCTGACCAACGCGCTAACAGACTTCATCGGCGCAGAACGCATCTGCCTGAACGCCCGCATCACCGACCTGCGCGCTGACAAAATTACCCCAGGGGTAATTTTGTCAGCCTCCTCCAGCGCGACGCGGCAATCCAGTAGCTTTGCCTTCACGCTCCAGCACCTGCAGCCCGGCGTCTGTGACCCGCAAGCCCCGCACCCCGGCGACCGCGACCCAAACCCGCCGCAAGTGCTCAGCACCGAGCACCTCAGTGTCGACGCCGTGCTCATCGCCACAGAAAGCTTTGCGGGCGCAGCACTCACGCGCACGCTTGACGCGCGCCTCTCGGAGCTCTACGCCTCCATCCCGTGTTCCAGCTCGGCCACGGCAAGCTTCGCCTTTGACGCGGCCGCGCTGAACCTGCCGCTCGACGGCTTTGGCATCCTCGTACCGGAGGCGGAGGACCGCGACTTGCTCGCCATGACCTACTCCTCGACCAAGTGGCCGGGGCATGCGCCGGCAGGACGCGTGCTGCTGCGCGGCTTTGCGGGCACGCCGCTCAACCAGAAAGTCATGGAGAAAAGCGACGCCGAACTCACCGCTCTCATGCTTGCAGAGATTCGCGACACCCTTGATCTGGACCCACAAGTCGATCCGCTCTTTTCCCGCTTCTATCGCTGGACGGGTGGCATGGCGCAGTACACGCTCGGCCATCTTGGCCGGGTCGCAGAGATCGAAGAGCGGGTGGCGGCGTCGCCCGGGCTGGCGGTCGCGGGCGGGTGTTTCCGGGGTATTGGCGTGCCGAATTGTCTGGACGGCGGCCGCCATGGCGCCGAGAAGCTTCTGTCTGATCTGGGTATTGGTGTAAGATAAGAGTCCAGCAGTATAAGCCACGACTACTCTATAAAGGATGCCCTTGTGCTCTCTGAACGAATAATGACGCGCGTAGTACGCGTTTTCAATCGCGCTTATCTGGCGGGGGACGACTCGGTTGACGTCGCGCGCGTACCCGACCCCGACCCAGACAAACTCTACATGCTTTATGTGCATGTGCCGTTTTGCCGCCAGCTCTGCACCTACTGCAGCTTCAATCGCTTCTACTTCAAAGAAGATCGCACGCGCACCTACTTCAAAGATCTGCGCCGCGAGATGGACATTGTTGCCAGCCAGGGCTACCGCTTTGGCGCGATGTATATCGGCGGCGGCACGCCGACGGTGCTGCTTGATGAACTTGCGGCCACGATCGACAAGGCAAAAGGGCTGTTTCCCGACATCCACGACGTCTCAAGCGAGACCAATCCGATCGACCTTACCGATGAGCTTTACGACGCGCTTTCAGGGCGCGTGGATCGCCTGTCGGTGGGAGTGCAAAGCTTTGACAATGAACTGCTGCGTCAGATGGGGCGCTACCAGACGACCGGCAGCGCCGAGGAAACGCTGGCGCGCGTTCAGTCGATGCATGGCAAATTTGGCTCGTTTAATGTGGACATGATTTATAACTTCCCGACGGAGACTTTCGAGACGCTGTCCCGCGATATTGAGCTGGTCAAACAGACCGGCTGTAATCAGACCACGTTTTACCCTCTGATGGCCTCGCCGGAAAAGCGCAAGGCGCTCCAGCGTACGATCGGCAAGCTCGACTACAAGCGCGAGTTTGCCATGTATCAGATGGTATGCGAGGGCCTGGAGGGATCGGACGCCTTTGTGCCCTCCAGCGCGTGGACGTTTTCTGCCAACAAGGACATGATTATCGACGAGTATATTGTTGACTACCCCGAGTATGTTGGCATTGGCAGTGGCGCCATGTCGTATCTGATCGACACAAACTACACGAACACCTTCAGCCTGCGCGAGTACCACGATCGTATTGCGGCGGGCAAGATGGGTATCACCAAGTCGACGGGCGCTGATTCGAGCAAGACAGCGGCTATGCGCTATACGTTTGCAACGAAACTCTTTGGCCTGCGCCTGGATAATCGTGAGTTTAAAGAGGAGTATGGCGTGACCGTGCAAAAGGGTCTGCCGCTTGAGATGGCCTACATGAAGCTGGTCGGCGCGCTCGATCAAAATGACGAGGAAGCCGTGACGCTGACGCCCAAGGGTCGCTATCTGCTGGTGGCGCTCATGCGCGAGACCCTGGCCCGCAGCAACGACTACCGCGACCAGGCCCGCGCCGCCCTGGCCCGCGACGAGTATCGGGAGCTCCTGGAACCCCCCGCCTAGCAGAGGCTGCGCTGTGTAGAGCGAGAGCGCGCCGCCTGTTCAAAGCAGCGGCAACGGTCCTGCGTTCAGCCCCGCCTATCCCGGCAATAAGCCTCACGCCGCGCGCGCTCGTGACAAACCCCTGGGGTGTTTGTCACCGGGCAGTGAGCCGCAACTCATGCGTAGCGCGCGGGGACCCGGCGCGCTTTGCTCGGGGTGGCGGCTATCAGAACCGTTACCTCGGGGTGATTGTTGCCACACAGGTCATCCTGCGCGTAGTCGCAGGATCCAGATCCTGATACGCGCATTGGCAAAGGGGATTCCAATGACAATAGTAAAGGCTTCTGCCTTTAATCCCGATGGTTAAAGGAACGCGGAACAGGGGTTTCTTCACATAATCTACACTCATAAAACTTGACAATGGGGCACTCAGATTATACTCTAATAACGTACTGAATCGAGGTTGGGCCAACGCGTTCAAGCGCTCCTTCCCGGGCGGTAACATCACTACAAGAAGGAGCACACAATTATGAGTAAAGTTTTAGGAATCGACCTCGGCACCACTAACAGCGCGATGGCGCTGATCGAAGGTGGCGAGCCGGCGATCGTCATCAATGTAGAAGGCGACCGCACCACACCATCGGTCGTGGCGTTTCGCAAGGAGGGCGAGCGCCTCGTAGGCAAGCCCGCCAAGAACCAGGCAGTCACCAACCCGGAGAACACGATTTCCTCGATCAAGCGTTTCATGGGGCGTAAGTTCGGCGAGGTCTCAGAAGAGATCAAGACGGTCAGCTACGACGTCGTATCCGGCAAGGCGGGGCGTGTCGAAGTCAAGATCGAGGGCAAGAACTATACCCCCGAAGAGATCAGCGCGATGATCCTGCAGAAGCTCAAGGCTGACGCGGAGAAATACCTGGGCGAGAAGATCACCGAGGCAGTCATCACGGTTCCGGCCTACTTCAACGACGCACAGCGCCAGGCCACCAAGGACGCGGGCAAGATCGCGGGCCTTGAGGTCAAGCGTATTGTTAACGAGCCGACCGCGGCGGCGCTTGCTTACGGCCTGGACAAGGCGGGCAAAGAGCAGAAGGTCCTGATCTTCGACCTCGGCGGCGGCACCTTCGACGTGTCCTTGCTGGAGCTTGGCGACAACGTCGTCGAGGTGCTGGCGACCGCGGGTGATAACCACCTGGGCGGCGATGACTGGGACAAGAAGGTCATCGATTGGCTGGCCGATAAGTTCAAGGCCGATAACGGCGTTGACCTGCGCAGCGACAAGATGGCCCTGCAGCGCCTGAAAGAGGCGGCGGAGCGCGCGAAGATGGAACTCTCCAGTGCGTCTGAGGCTCACATCAACCTGCCGTTTATCACGGCTGACGCCAATGGCCCCAAGCACCTGGATTACACGCTGTCGCGCGCGGAGTTCGAGAAGATCACGAGCGACTTGCTGGATCGCACCAAGAAGCCGGTCGAGCAGGTCATCAAGGACGGTAGCGTTAAGCTCGCCGAGGTCGATGAGGTCATCCTCGTGGGCGGTTCGACGCGTATGCCGGCGGTCCAGGAACTTGTCAAGAAGCTCACGGGCAAAGACCCGCACATGGGCGTCAACCCCGACGAGGTCGTGGCGCTGGGCGCAGCGGTTCAGGGCGGCGTGCTCTCCGGTGACTTCGGCAAGGGCGACATCCTGCTGCTCGACGTGACCCCCTTAAGCTTGGGTGTCGAGACCATGGGCGGCATCATGACGCGCA
>Ga0123357_10006203_pt1 | contig 14511 bp, 11 predicted proteins | sample TergutEmb28metaG_FD_89873 | JGI IMG/M metagenome (GOLD analysis project Ga0123357, IMG submission 89873) | Embiratermes neotenicus P4 segment gut microbial communities from Petit-Saut dam, French Guiana - Emb289 P4 | ecosystem: Host-associated > Arthropoda: Insects > Digestive system > Gut ...
CCCCCCCCCCCCCCCCGTCGGTACGGCACTGGTATTGTCCACGTCTATCGAATAGAGGAAACAAGAATTTCTTACAGAATGTCTGTTAAGGAAACTCCGCATATTTCTTGACGATGAAGGTGATGGTGAATAACGGTACTGTAATGGTAAATGAAGCCACGAAGCATTTTATTCACACTGTAGTTTAAATGTAAATTTGTCCCTGTGTACGACATCAAGGTACATGGAGTGGAGTCACAGCTCTGCTCATTCATAACCCCAGCACTACGTTGGCATGAGTAGTAAAAATCACACCCCGTCGGATTAACCCCGGCAAAGAGTTTCCGGTACCCACTAAAGAGTTGGCTTGGTACCCATCGCAGGCCTTGGAGGCTGCGAAGAGGAGTTACATATCCTGCCCCTGCCGGCAATCGAACCGCGATCGCTCGGTCATCCAACCAGACTTGCAACTTTATTCGTAAGCGTGAATACTATGAAACTTTTGCACAACTACGTGCATTTGTTTACAATTTACATTTATGCCTCTTAAACTAGGGTAAGATGTTGGCAAGAACAGTACGCGTCTTGTGACAGTAAAGGCACGGCATTTGTTGCCAAGCCAAGAGCAACTAAAATAGAACGCAGAGGACTCGCAGGTGCGTACTTTGCGTTGGTTGAGGGTCCCACGTGGTGCATAAAATTACGTTAGTCTATCGATATTATCGATATGCTACTACTGAATTTGGTGTACCCACAAAGCTGCTGAAACCAATCAAAGTATTTCATAAGAACATGTAGTAAAGTCTGAATAAAGTCAATAAATATCTGTCTGACATATCTAATACTCAGAACAGTCTGATGCAGGTCATTATTCCTCGTCATTCATTAGAATTTACCATTACGAACGTCAAAGAACATTACGAAAGGGAGGAAGTAAACTTGCTGAGTCACTTTCTGAACTACGCCAATGCTGTTTATCATTTTTTTTTTCTGGAGACATAAGCATTGTGAAGATAAAAACACAAATTTCTCGTTGACGATTGTAGACTAGTCTGAAAGAAAGTGTAGAGAGAACTAAGCACGTGTCAATGTCTCGTCAATCAATAAGCTTATAGCATATTCATAACGTTACTAAATTATTTTCAACTGTGCTGAAGTTCATATATAGTTTGGAAGTATAATTCAAGCCAGTAATAAATTCATGTCAGGATGAAGTCAGAAGTAGATTACATTCCGAAGCAGGGGTGCACAAATCCCAGGCGTCAGATCGCCATGGCAAATAATTTTGTATGCTGACAACAAATATGTGTGTGGGCCCTCAATCTGACAGTAGCTTCATGTCACCATTCTGGCGCCTAGAAATCTGAGAGTCTCTTAAATGTTTTGAAAATATGTGCCTCCCTTTTCGGAAAGACAGGTTTCTATTCTGAAACTGCAGTTAAAAGTCCCTTCATAATCCCACAACTTACCACCATCCACCTAAAAGCGTAAATTTTAAAATGTCCCACAAACATGTAATTTTGACTAGTGGCTGTTCTTGTAACACAGTAATGAACCTTCGGGTTTGAAATTTTCCTACGAACTGTTTAATAAGCCGACAAACTCTTAGCTTCCTAAAAGGGATTCTGGTCCCTCGAGTTAGTGAAAATTTTGCCAGTTGGTACAGGCCACGAAGGCCCAGAGGGGGAGTAGAAGTATAGCTCTACTTTTTCTTTAACCTCGGCGCTAGATGGGGTGGGTGGTCGGAGCTAGATTGGGTGGGTTGTCAACGCCATGCCCCGGTCGCTTTACCCCCGGGAAAGACCTGGTACCCCGTTGTATAGGAGGCTTAGCGGGCCCCAGGGTCGGTGTGGAAAACCTCGCCTCCACCGGGATTCGATCCCTGGACCGTCCAGCATGTATCGAGTCGCTATACCGACTACGCCATCCCGCCCCGCCAGTTGGTATGCATGGATGTAAATGGAATTTCATTATTTTAAGTGAAACACTTAGTCCAGCGTTTCTCATACTTTCTACCGTGGAGGAATTCCTAAAACAATTGTTCATATCCCGAGGAAACATTACCTACGGAAACGTTTACAGGCCACGCACACGCACAAGCAAGCACACACACACACACACACACACACAAGGCTGTCGGTAGCACACGGGGGAAACGCGATATTTCGGGGGAAATTTGAAATTTTGCAGGGCACTTCGAAGTTTTTATGTATTTATTTCATGATTTCTCGCGGAATCTTTGTTTGCAAACACCGAATCGGTCTAATGGCGACTAACCAACAATATTAGCCTAATGAGGTGACCAAATCAAGAAGATTGACTAGACTGAGAACGTGTAATGTGTGGAGAGAGAATTTTAATCGGAAAGTCTGAAAGGGAAAGACCAGTTAGGAGATCGCGGAGCACAGGGAAGGACAGTATTAAAACGAATTCTATAGAAATAAGATGAGCGGGTATGAAATGAATTACTTTAGTTCAGGAAAGTGTCCAATGATAGGTTGTTGTGAACACGGCAGTTAACTTCTTAGTTTGTAGAAGTTGAGAAATTGATTGGCCTTCTGCCCTCCCGGGAAAAGTCTCTGCTCAACAGACACCAGAATGCTGCCAGTTCAACCGACCAGCAAGGACAGCAGTAACACAAAGGCAACCCATACAGACTGGAATTTCTTGCAAAGTAGAGGAGAAGTTACCGAAACGTAACAAAAAGAAATGAGAAACTTGCTCAGAAGTAAAGGTGTGAAGCTCTGGCAGTGGAGTTGAAGAAGGTTCATATTTTTGGGGGGATATAACGCCTTGTTTATTGGTTACCGTCGTTTCAGACGAGCTCCTACCTCCTTGTATACTGAAGTTGGAAGTTCCAGGGTCCTGTCCCCTCGAAAAGATCTGTACCATTTACCAATCCACATGGCGTCCTATCCCAAAAGAACTGAATCTAAATTAGTTATCATTTACCTCCTCCAGGAAGCAGATGTAGTGGTTAGATTCCAGCCCTGTAATAGGAGGTACGAGGTTTGACTCTCGATCGGGTTAGTGGATAAGATTACGTTATCCGTCTAATTAAGCATCACGGACTGAAGATGTACGGAGAAGTGGTTGGGGCATTCCACGAATTTTTAATCCCGACACTAGATGGTTGAGAGTTTCGATTAGTATCCCACAAATATCTGTGTCCAAATTTTGGTTGTTCCTTCCACGAACAACGGTTCTGTCTGACTGAGCTCTGTGGTTCAAAAATCGTCGTTACATAAACAAGCAGACAACACTGCTAATGTTTGATATTGGTCTATAAGTAATGAGACATATCCGGGATTGCGCCTCCATCTAATTGCTCATTATCACAAAAAATTACAAACGCAATAAACAGTTCCGCATAAAGTGATTAAGGTGCTAAGGAAGCCGTCTGCTGACAAATATCGTTTCTTATCAGCAAGTGCCAGTGTTAACACGCGGTGAACAAATGTAAGGCAAAAGCAGTAAAGCTGTCACTGTCCACGCCATGATGGCGTATAGGGGAGTAAAAGCATAGCTCCACTAATTCTTGATTTCGGTACCGGATGGAGGTGGATGGCTAAGTTCACGCTCCGACTGATTTTCTCCCGAGACAGAACGCGGTACACGCCCCAGATCCGGACTGGACGTTTTTCTGGGTAAAGAAGATCCTTTGTCCCTACCGGGATTCGAGCTCAGGACCGTCCAGCCGACAGCCTAGTCGCTATACCGACTACATAATCCTCTCCCCCCCCCGTTGCTCCGTAGAACGCGATTTCAGACTTTCGACGCGGTGCAGTCGAGGACTCCACTCTCCTGGGATGATGCCCAGTGTAGGTTTGTAGTCATTTACCGAAGCTGTGGGACGGCCTATCGGTCCCACTTCTTAACTCCTGAAGGTGGAACCGATAGGCCGTCCCACAGCTTCGATAAACAACTGCCAACATACGCTGTATATCGACCCAAAAGGTAGAATTTGTCGAAATGAGTTCCGCGATTAGGGACAACTCACTGGCTCAGATGTTAAATTCTTGTATCCCAAGTGTTTATGTTGTTATAAACCCAATAAACAGCAAATAAATAACACTACATTATATGAGGGTCGTATTTTCTAAATTATGTATGTGTGTCTTAAAGAGAAATCTAACGTAATATAGATGCAAACAGTTGTAAACTTACGAAAAGCTAATAAACAACAAATAACAGCGCATTGAGATATAATGTGTCGTATTTTTACACACTGAACTTAAACGTGCACGTCTAAATAAGTATGTCTTGCTGTACGTACAACTATGTTGTGTTGGAAGGCTAATAAATAGGGAGAAAATAACAGTTTCCAGGCATACAACGTTGTATTTTAAACTAAATCCATACATCTTACGTTTATTGGACCGTGCACCATTGTGATAGTTGAAGAATAAAAGACCAACTTGATGTCACTTGCTATTTTATTTCACTTCTTACGTGCTCAACACGTTTCGGACATAAATATATCCATCATCAGGAGCTTGCAACTATTCCGTTGAATTACCACATTGGTCGTATTGTAATTGGTTCGATGTGTGTTGGAGTTTCGGTGTGGTTGGGTTGGAGTGGTATCCGTGTTGCAGGCTGAAGCATAGTTGTGCTTCAGCCTGCAACACGGATACCACACCAAACCAACCACACCGAAACTCCAACACACATCGAACCAAGAACAATACGACCAATGTGGTAATTCAACAGAATAGTCGCAGGCTCCTGATGATGGACATACTTATGTCCGAAACATGTTGAGCACATAAGAAGTGAAATAAAATAGCAAGTGACATTAAGCTGGTCTTTATTCTTCAACTATCTATCTGTCTACCTATCTGTCTTTTATAGTAAAGCTTCATTGCAAATCTGTAAAGTCTACAGATTTTACAAATTTTACCCTCTTGTGTTTGCCGTGTGTTGTGTAGGTAGCGGCCTCTGCGACGAGCTGATCAGTCGTTCAAGAGAAGACCTACCGCACTTGGCGTGTCGAATTGTATGTGATCTAGAAACCTCAACAATGAGGCGGCCTGGAAACGAGTGGGGCTGTTGCACCTCAGAACTGTCTTGCATAAGCACGATTGCTACGGACTTTCCTTCTGGCCACTTTAAGTGATACGATAATGTCAATGACTGACTTATTTCCATTTCGATTATCGGCGAAGTTGGAAATCCTTGTGAGTCATACGCAGTCGTCACGCGGTTTCGTGTTACGCCTACAATGCTTGCTACAAGAAGTGTCATAAATGATTCGCGTGTTCCAGACAGGACATGAACTTACGTGGGAGTGGAAAGCTTTACAAACAGATTCCATTCCAGACAGCATGATGACATACATGAGTCGTGTTTTAACTGGCGAAAACTGGATGGAATATTTCGCTAGACAAGAGATGTTTCCAAGACAGGCATTCGGCGCGAAATGTCATTACATGACAATGAGTACGCGATTGTTACCTAATATTTTTGGGCAAATTTTAGGCGCGATTGCAAACGAGAGAAAAACGCTATTAGCCTCGTGATTTTTTCCCGTTTCTCGGTCGGTCTGTCTGTCAGCATGGAACAGCGCGAGAAACTACGGGAACGAACTTTGGTAAAATATCAAATTTCGGATTTTCACTCAAATTCGTCGACATGTTATAATTTTGGCTAAAAATGGGCAAAAATACGGCATTTTGCCCGAAGACCTAAATACACTTTTGACAATCCGCGAAACATTGACAGCCCTGAAGAAAACGTTTTATTAATTTTAGCGCATATCTTTCCTTTTCTTTTCTTTTCAGAAACCTGACGGGGGCTGCTTCTTTTTTCCCCTTCAGCTCCATGAACGTCACACAAAACGGTTCAAAGATCTATCCAAGTTGTCGAAAAATTTTGACGGTTCTATCCATTTAAGGGTCCAATGATGCATTTTCATTCTCGGGGCAATCCTGCAAATTTGCGAAACCACGAAGTAGGAACCCGCGAAAAGCGAGGAATGACCGTAGTGCTGCAATGCATTACCGGTAACATTTCTTCTCACGTAACGGTATCTATCGAAAGTAGAATTTATGAACGGTAGCTGACCTATTAGGCCATAAAACATGTAGGTAAAATATAGTCAAACAAAATTTATTTAATGTTTTTATTGTTAAGATGTATTCTTACGTTGCTTCTTTCAACTACGTGTTTCGGCTCTGGTTATGAATCATCTTTTTCTTAGTAAGGTAAACCACACAATTAGCAATGTTATTGTTATTGTACCTTCGAGAGGGTGGAAGAGTTTAAATATTTGGGAACAACTTTAACCAATCAAAATTCTATTGCGGAAGAAATTAAGAGCAGATTGAGGCCAGGAAATGCTTGCTATCATTCGGTGCAGAATATTTTGTCTTCCAGGTTGCTATCCAAAAATTTAAAGACCAAGATATGTAGAACCATAATTTTGCCAGTTGTTTTGTATGGGTGTGAAACTTGGTCGTTGACATTGCGGGTGGAAAGGAAGCTGAGGGTGTTTGAGAACATGGTGTTAAGGAGAATATTTGGACCTAGGAGGGACGAGGTAACGGGGGAATGGAGGAGATTGGATAATGAGGAGCTAAATGATTTGTACTCCTCGCCCAATATTGTGCGGGTGATAAAATCGAGAAGAATGAGATGGGCTGGGCATGTGGCGCGTATGGGTGAGGAGAGGGGACGTATAGGGTCTTTCTGGGGAAACCGGAGGGAAGAAGACCACTGGGGAGACCTAGGCGTAGATGGGTGGATATTAGGATGGATCTCCAGGAGGTGGGATGTGGGTATATGGACTGGATTGGGCTGGCCCAGGATACAGACGGGTGGCGGACGCTTGTGAGTGTGGTAATGAACCTTCGGGTTCCGTGAAATGCGGGGAATTTCTTGACTAGCTGCAAACCAGTTAGCTTCTGAAGAAGGACCCTGCACCATGGAGTAAGTACAGAGTAAGTATTGTTATTGTTATCTACGAGATCTCGTATAACATATAAAAAATTGAAGTGAAATTAATTCCACTGCGTAACAGTATTAAAATATTATTATATATAGAATATAAAAGTACAGGGCATTATAATCATGGTCGAAATCCGCAATCATGATCTTGAGTAATTCATTAATTAGGATCATGTGTCAACTATCACAAATATATGTGGCTACCACTTTAAACCATCCATAATGTTGTAAATAGATCATGGGGATAAAAATCTATGTGTTGCGGTACGAACGTAGTTACGCCGACAAATGTGAGCTAACACATGCCAAAATATTCTACGCTACAAACTTTATAAAAAACTTCGTACAACATATATCTGTGGGCCTTTGATCCCTGATGAACGGTTTGTTTGTAGAGAGAATAATTACCCAGCCCTGATCCAGGGTCCCTTTTTCTTGGTGTTCAATGCGTGACCATTCGCTGACAAGCAGGCAGTCATTGCTGAACATTCCACTTGTTATCTGTGTCGATACCCGATATCGGAAGACCTTTAACCACGTAAAATAGTGGAGGTGACGCAAGTTTGTATTGTAACCTACTAAGGATTTATCTTAGTGTGAATATGGCACCATTAGTTCTGACACAGCCATCTGGCCTAGCTAGATATAGGCCTGTAGCATCAATGACAACAAGTGCTCAGAACACGAATTTTTCTTTCTTTCTGTCTTCCTTAGCCTGATCTCTGTTTTCCTACTCATTGTAGGAGTAGAAAGATATTGTTGCACACTCAATCACACACAGACACATTCGGTAGGACCCCTCTGGAGGAGGGACTGACCCCTCGCACAGACCTCTACCGGAAAACACACAAAATTCACAAGAGACAGACGGATGGGATTCGAACCCGCAATGCTGGCAAGCAAGTGGCCTCAAACCCATGCTTCAAACCGCGTGACCACAAAGCATGAACCTGAAATCTTGATTGTCTAACGTATCCTTTAAAATGTGCTATATCTTATTACGTAGTCTCGGTCGGACGGAGGGACGAACTGATACGGATTAACAAGGGCGTTTAGATAGATATCTTCATAGCATAAAAATCCCCGTACAAAAGGGGCAAGGTGTGGCATTTTGATGATGTCACAGTGGGTGCTAAACACGTTACTGGTATCTCCGTGCATATGAAACCGTGTATTTCGGTGGACATTCAACGAAGCATCGGAAAAACCTAAGTTCTCCATGTTCAAGGCAGAATAGTAACCCTGAGGACGGAGGCAGCAAGGTAGTTCAAAACGTCGGCATATGTCTACCAAACTACGCGTGTCGCATCCAGGAAGTACGTAACGTTCATTGATGACCTCTTGGACATTGTATATACCATGTTTCATTGCCACTAATATTAATTAGTTGCCTGTACAAATGTATTATTGCAGATATAAGGTTTTGTTGCAAAGCTGAAGGCATCTCAGGTACCAAGCTGTGTAGACTTAGGTGTCTCTTAACATGTCGTCGCATATACATCGCATAAACGTATATCCAAATATCAGTGAAAGCATTCTAAGTCTTCTAAGGTACGACGCGATGTCGATTGGAAAAGATTTTTTTTTTGGCCTGATTAGACCCAGACGAAGGAGGTACAGAATCTTCGGAAACGTCGGAAAGTATTTAACGATCAGCAAGGTGTCACATCCAAGAAGCCTCGAAACTTCACAAACACCGCAGTTAGAACATCTCTTCCCGTCAGAGTTGAAGAGCTTCATGAAAAATCTAATTATATTCGATACAGCAGCGATTCTGTAGCCAGTACGATAAGCCGGTTTAAATCTCTGAAGTATGACGGGCCTGGAAATTGCATACAGAAACAATTCCAAACACATACACACACCACACACACACACACCACACACATATACACACACACACGACACACATACACACCCCACACACACACATCACACCACACACACACATACAACAGTTCTACTCCAGCGCAAAGATCAGCCAGATAATGTTGTTTAGGAACGTGATCTCTGTTTATGCTTAAAATCATACTGACCTAAATAGGGCAGAATTTTTAAGGCGAAAACAAGTCCTATAGTGTATATAACAGTCATTGCTCTTTAAAGTGTTAAACGATATTGGCCTAAAAATTTTGAATTAATCTTCAAGCATAAAATAACAAGGCTGTTGAATGAATATGCAGGTCTAGACACTAAAATTTAATTCGCCCAACAAAGTAACACATATAATAAGGTAAAGCAGTCCCGTTACAGGCCTGGACAGGCCCAGAGGGTTCTTAGGAAGTTAAGGTTCCCAGATTTCGTGACAACGACACAGGATGGTGGCAGGTTGTCAGCCTTACGCACCGGCCGCATTTACGCCCAGGAAATACTCCTGGTACTCATTTCTGTTAGAGGCTGAGTGGACCCCAGGGCCACAGTGCGATCGGAAGGATTTTACGTCAACGAAAATTCCACTTGACACCAGCTGGGATCGAACAAACGACCTTCCGATTTGTAGCACAGCGCCTTAATCACTGTGCTACCGCGGTCCCCAACACATATAATACCAAATTTAATATAAATACAATTCTTAATTGATATATCGCGTTGGATATTGGCAGTGTTTAATAAAATACAGTCCGCCCAAACATATTTATTAATTAAGATATTTAAAATAACATAAATGTTTCGAGAATTTATTGGGTCATATTCAGGCTAACAGTGTGCCAACAGCAATACCATTATTTATTAAACATGCCATACCATGACAGTGTGATAAACGTGGTATTTAGTCTCGCATACAGCGTACTATTCTCAAGCACATTCATATTGGCCTGAATATGGCACACCGAAAAGTCGAAACATGAAAGGAAACTCTAAATACACTTTCATTCCGTTGTCTTACGTAAAGCCCATAGCTTCTTCCGCAGCGAGTTCTCCATACAGTGCGATCCAGTGTTTCTTCTTTCAATTTCCACTATCCTGTAGTCTCCTTAAGTTCATCCAGTAGCTGCTTACACTTTCTTCCTCGTCTTGCCGTCGTTTCTTCTATCTTTCCTCAAATAACATCTTTTAGAAGTTTATACGCTAGATGTGACTAGTGCAGTTAACTTCTTTTTATTGTATGTATGATATTCTTGCCATCCTCTACTCTATGTAATACTTCCTCATTTCTCACGCTATCGGTCCAACTGATCTTCTCCACCCTTCCGTAGCACCACAATTAAAAACTTTTCAGGTATTTCTGTCCGCTTTCCGAAGTGTCCAAGTTTCAGCACCAGACAAAGCTATGCTCCAGATGGAGTATCAGTTTCTTCCATAAATTTAAGTCCCATTTGCTGGTGACAAGAGTCGCTTTAATGAATGCTGCTTTTGCCATGGGCACCTGCATTTAATTTCATGTGCGCATCTTGCATCATTGCGATCATACTGACCAAATAATTCAAACATTCCACTGCCACCGGGTAACCCACTGCCACCGGGTAACCCACTGCCACCGGGTAATCCACTGCCACCGGGTAATAACCCAATTACAGTAAATAAATATTATTATTATTATTATTATTCTGCAGTTATATCTTCATTAATAAATACTTTTGTGTCGACTGTACTCTTTAGTAATTAATACAAACCCCTCGAAGGGACAAAAACGGACGGACAAGAAGTCTCAATATTCATTTATTATATGCAGTGTGTGTACGTAACACCTGAAACTCGTCCCATGACACCAATAGCACCATTAGTCCCTAAATGATAGAATCCTTGATAACGGCTGTTGATTTGGTGTTATCATTGCTTACTCTGAGTGAGCAGAACATCTAGACTGACACAGATCACATCCATAAATGTATCAACTAAACCAGGGTTTATCAGCCTTTGTAATATATTCGAGACGTAAAGTTGCTTCATTCTGAGATATGCATAGATAAGATTCGTGTGATCTTCGCTCTTCTGGGATGTTACCCAGCGCAGACTGGCATTTACCGACGTTTCGGTCCCATCTTCAAAGGTCAAGCGAAGATTGTATCGAGTCTGTTCTCACATATTTACCTCTCATGTCAGTTTCGAAAAATTCGCTGACAGCTGTGCATCAGAAAAGTCTAATGTGGAACTTTCTGCGTGGCAACACGGAGAGTCGTGCCTGAGCGTAGGTAAAGACAATCTTCGCCTGGCAAGGCGACTTGCCAGAACACTTTCATAGACCCCTGGAACAACACCAAACATAGCTGCACGAAACAGCATCAATTAAGCTCACAGCAGTAATAGTTAATATTTACCTGCAGATGTGTAGCTAAGCTGTCAACACCTGTCGTTCCTTTAACGATCAGTGGGCTCAAAGTTTAGCTTTTCACCCCGCGCCGCCAAGATATAACAGACTGTACCGTTTAGAATCTTGTCGGTACGTTTCTGAATACTATTATATTCTGCACTGTTTGTGTTTTCTCCTCTGTTGAGGCTATGCTTTGGCTCAAACAGTTAGTTGGACTGTCACGTGGACGTCTGGGCTGTATCCCACAATGGTCCATTTGGGATGTTGGTTGGACCAAGTGACAATGAAGAAGCTTCTTGTGTGTGGGTTACTGTACAGTATGTATTCTTCTTGTCGTATTGCTATTTGCTTTATGTTCTTTGTTAGGTTCTAATTAATTGCTTTATTTTTTAATTTATTCCTTTTTTATCTCTTTTCTTGTTTTGTGTGTTTTACTTTCTATTTTGTGTGTTCCATGTTTTTGTACTGTTTTGTGTATTGTTTCTAATCATGTATAAAGTTGTATATTTTATATGTGTACAATTTTACCGATAACTGCCACCGAGTGGACATCCAATTGTAGTTAATAAATATAATATCATCATAACAGATCATATCACATCATATCATATCCGAGTGTTTCGATTGTCCCGTCAGTATTATCGCACCTTTTCACCACACTCATAGTCCATTCATCTCCCACAGACACTATAGTATAATATTAGCAAGTGACAATGTCGTTAAATAAACACTTCCTTCATCTAGCCTTAGGCACGTGATATCTGAAAATGATGGTCCCAGTGGAGCAGCCTGCTTTCATAGAGGGTGCCCTTGGGATACCTTAAAAATAAAGCAAACTAAAATAACTCATAAGGTGGGATAATACGCTTGTTTTCGCGGAACACGTCATCTCTTGACACGTTGGCTTTGATCCAAATGTCTTACATAAGACATCCACGAATTTAGAATTAGGAGAAAGCTACCAGCAGAGTAATGTTACAGTACTGAAAGCATTCTTGTGCCCTACAGTCATTACTGCATGTGATCACCAAATTGTTTTGGAATACAAAAAATTACAACGAAATAAGAAGTTCATTTACAGTCTTGAGATTCCATTTCCTTGAGGATAGATCAGTCCATAGCAAGGCCTTTACATACACAGGAAAACGTGGAAATATTCTCACGCCTTGTGTGGGATACGAATCTGCGATCCAGAAGAATTTCATGTCAGTGAGCGTCGTGGGAGACGATGTTAGACGAAATAGTAACAGCGCAGTGTAATTTTCGCATTTGCATTGCAAGCTGGCTGTCGAAGAAGCCTTTGAGTTGCAAATTACCACACGCCAGCTCTGAACGATTTTCTTGGTCTCAGTGTATTCCGCTGGTCCAGATGTTTCATCACGATACGTGAAAGCAGGCATTCGGTTCAAGAGCAGCACTGACCTCTGCTGCAGATTCAGGACGGCCAGTAGACTGTAACAAGTTGCGTCAGTACGCCACGAACAGCTGCAATACCGCTGTTTATGGAACTGTATTTAGCCGACTGAAGCGGGTGTTCATGGCCTGTGTATTTCTTAGAAATAACAGCGATATAGTAACAGTTTATTCTTTATAACACAAAGCTTTCGCTAAATGTTTGCCGAATAAGTATAACTATGCGTGCAGATTTTAGTCTCAGTAATTAACCAACGTGATGCACAAAATTGTTGTTTTACAATAAGTTTATTTTATGCCTCTACATGTTTCGAGCACATGTGCTCGTCATCAGGAGGTCAAAACTGCCTTACACAGCCTCTGGTATCATCACACCTATAGGTGGCCGTCTCGTGCACAAGTTGAGAGAGTTCTCTCTCAACCTGTGCATGAGATGGCCACCTATAGGTGTGATGATACCAGAGGCTGTGTAATGCAATTTTGACCTCCTGATGATGAGCAAATGTGCTCGTAACATGTAGAGGCATGAAATAAACTTATTGTAAAACAAACATTTTGTGCTTCAAGTTGGTTAATTACTGAGATATACAGAGATGCACGGTCAGAAAAACGTCAAAAATATGCGTGCTGACTTTAACTTTCTACAGAGTGAACGGAAATACCCCTTGAACCATCAAAAATCACCAAACGAACGCAACTAATAAAACACAATTCATGACAAGTATCAAAACTCCTACATGTTTTGACATCCGGGCGCCACACTTAAGAAGTGTTCTAGAACAAAGGAATATCCCGGTATTCCTTTGTTCTAGAAGAGTTCCTGAGGATGGCACCGCGGTGCCGAAACATGGAGTTTGATACTTGTCATGAATTGTGTCCTATTAGGTGCGCCTGTTGGTTGTACGAATAAGCACGGTACGAACAACGTAAAAGTCCCTCTGCATATGTTGGAAGTAGGATATAGGTTAGAGTGGAAGTCAATCGAATGCATAGTACTTAACGCTTACAGTAAGTGTCGTGTGACGGAAGTCAGTTGTATCACCAGAAGTATTTTACGTATGCCACTTTCCCATTTCCAGCACCGTGGAGCACCCTTCTTGAGTACGTTGACAGGGAATTCTTGTTCATCGAGTACCTTCTTTAACAGAGTTTCACGCAATTCAATCAATAACACGACATTCAAAAATTAATGTCTTGCAAGAAAAGCTATTTTCAGTGATAATTAAATTTGGGATTTAAAAAGGAAGTATGTGACATCACAGATACTGTTGTCGAGGGGAAAAGACATTAAATTTACACCCTACAATAACTGTAGGGGGCCGCGATAGCACAGTGGTTAAGGTGCTGTGCTATAAATCGGAAGGTCACTGGTTCGATCCCAGATGGTGTCATTGGAATTTTTCATTGACATAATCCTTCCGATCGCACTATGGCCCTGAGGTCGACTCAGCCTCTAACAGAAATGAGTACCAGGAGTATTTCCTGTGGGTAAAAGCGGCCGGTGCGTAAGAATGACAACCTTACCACCATCCTGGGCCATTGTCACGTAATCTGGGAATCTTAACTTCCTGGAACCCTCTGGACACCTCGGGGCTCTAATGAGACTGATTTACCTTATAATAATAGTAGTGAAAATAATTTATCATTGATTTGTACATATATTTATGACAGTTTAGCAGTTAAAACAAATGATACGTTGTTTTTAAGCTTTCGCCGTGTTCTAAATGTAATTTATTCCTTTTTGGGTAATTCCCCGACGTCTGAGTTCTAATTGCCGACGTTTCGGAACTCACTACCGGTTCCATCTTCATAGGCAGGTGAATGAAGTACTTCATACTTCATTCACCTGCCTATGAAGATGGAACCGATAGTGAGTTCCGAAACGTCGGCAATTAGAACTCAGACGCCGGGGAATTACC
>Ga0123357_10006204_pt1 | contig 14509 bp, 12 predicted proteins | sample TergutEmb28metaG_FD_89873 | JGI IMG/M metagenome (GOLD analysis project Ga0123357, IMG submission 89873) | Embiratermes neotenicus P4 segment gut microbial communities from Petit-Saut dam, French Guiana - Emb289 P4 | ecosystem: Host-associated > Arthropoda: Insects > Digestive system > Gut ...
TCAGCCTTGTGAGGTCAAACTGAGGAGCTACTTGAATAAAAAAAGTAGCGGCTCCAGGTTCAGAAAACAGAGATTAACGGCCGTGGGGACCCGTTGCGCTAACCACGTGACACCCCTCTATCCACAAAAATTGGCACTAACTTCGCCTACCGGCGGCGGCCGCTCTGTCGGTATGGTTCGCTCGCGGACTAAAGCCACGGAGTTTAGTTTTTAGTTTAGTAGGTTGTTTATTATTCAGTACTGTTTCAGTCCTGTCACGTAAGTTGTCCTGCAATAGCATTTTGTCCACAACTGCAAAGCTGATTTTTTGTGCGATAATTTACTGTTTTATTCCTGTCTAGGCGTATGTAATTTGTTCTACAACACATTTTCACTCCTGGTTTATCACTTTCCTTAAAACCTATGTTACCTATGGAAACCAATGTGCTGTAAGACCAAATACCAAGCAACCCAACCAACCGAAAGGAAAGACGGCCCCCTCCTGCGTTTAGGCTCTGCTGTACACGGATAGCATTACTGACATGCATTTTATCAACCAACGAAAGCACTCAATAAAACACAAACCATAAAATATAGTTCATGACAAGTGTAAAACTCCTACATGTTTCGGCACTGGGGTGCCATCATCAGGGAGTTTACTAGAACAAAGGAATACAAGTCAAAGACGCCAATCTTGGTACTTATCGCCCTCACCAGTATCATTAAAATGTTAAAATTCTAGAATACACAAGTCCAAGACGCCAATCTAGGTACTTATCGCCCTCACTAGTGTCATTAAAATGTTAAAATTCTAGAATACACAAGTCCAAGACGCCAATCTAGGTACTGATCGCCCTCACTAGTGTCATTAAAATGTTAAAATTCTAGAATACACAAGTCCAAGACGCCAATCTAGGTACTGATCGCCTTCACTGGTGTCATTAAAATGTTAAGATTCTAGAATACACAAACTTGACAAAGTTGTCAACTAGACTGGCGTGTTGAACTTGTATAACTTTGTTCTAGTAGAATCCCTGAGGATGGCATATTCAGGGGTTTGATTGTTGTCATGAATTGTATTTTATGATTTATATTTTATTGTATTTTATTGACTGCATTCGGTGGTTGATACAATGAATATAAGAATATGTAGAGGATGGGTGACATAAAATTCGCATTACTGGGAGCCTTGTAATTTCACCAGGAGTTGTGCTTACGCTAGCGGATTTACCATCTTGACTAATGGCGTTGGCATGGTGACACTATGGCCTTCTACTACACACAGTAATATGTCCGTTGGGAAGGAGACATTTGTTTGGATTACGTACGGGGTTTGAACTCAAAGCGTCCAGTCGCTTAGCCTGAATGTCTTAAGACCTGGGAATAGAAGTCGACCATGGCGTGTATGCTACAAGACGAATCAGTAACACAGATACGCGAAGCGAACGAAGGAACATAATCCAGGTAGCTTGGAATCGTTTTACTTGTTGTTTCAAATTTTATACTGTATTATTTCAATTGTTTATGAAGGCGGCTACTGGGCTGAACAACGATAGAATTAAAATATTGATCGATTAGTTTCATTCGTGAATTATTTATCTACTCCATGTCTATAACAGAGAAGTCCTTTAATGAGAGTCAGGATAGTAATGACACCGGAATCGTGTGTGGAGAAGCAGACACACTCCGGATGAAGATAGTCCCCTGAAACTACCCAAAACTTAAAGAGCGTTCACTGAGAGCTAAGTCCACGTAACTGATCTTGTTATACCCTGCTGCCCCGCACACATGAAAAGCGATTGAAAATTGAAGTCCTTTTATATAAAAAGCTTTCGACAACCAGTCTCCATGTTTTCCTTCCGTCTGGTTGCTAGGTTACCACAAATCCAATCTTTATAATACGAAAGACGACGTACGAGTGTGTATGCATGTATGCCGCTGTTTTGTAGAATCACTTTCATTTCCTTGGTATTTGGCGATCTAGTCCAATTAATGTGAAAATTTAAGTGGCATTACATTCCCATATGAGGGGCCCGGGGGGGGGGGGGGTGATAAGGTGTTTTAGGGATTTTGCCAAGTTATTTCGGTTGGGGTGCAGAGGCTTCAGATATGGAAATGGCAATAAAATATATTGAAAACGAAATTTCATTTTCGACCTTCTATGAATTTCATTCCTTAAAAACCTAATAAGGAACTGAGACGCGACTTGCGGTAATGCTACCCTAAACTCTCCATGTACCTCGTGTTGCTACGAATAAATGCGAGGCTCAGGAGGTCGCGTTGTGGCACTGTAAGAAATTCCACATAAAGCTTTGAACTAAATGTGTGTTGATATAGTAATATAAAGTATAAGTGAGACCACAGAAGAGTCCTTCAGAATCCGATATGAATCAGCACTAGGGGCGGGGAATGTGTAAGAGATCTAGATGAGGTGGAAGGAATATACTGAAATTTATTTGCGAGGAATATGACCTGAGTTTCTTAAGCTGGATTTTGGTGATTCCGGATAGGGTTCTGAGACGTCGGTGAACTTTAGGTTTCATTGCAAGAAGGATAATGTTTTGACCAGTTGAATGACTGTCAGGTTCTCAATAAGGACTCGGCTCTGTGGAATGAGGTGGAATCAGATTGGTACATGGTGATTTAAGGGGACAAAGAAACTGAATAGGAACGTCGGGACCACTTCAGTTTGGCACAGGGGCCAGCCTGACACACGCGGCCGTCCCAGCCAGGCTTATAATTTGGTTCCCCATCAAACCGATATTCTTCAAATGTTTTGACGAACTTTGATGAAGGCTCGTGTCCAAATTGGGGATAATTCTCGGAGAAATTCTGTCGCATGTGGAAGCCTAAGATTACTAGCCACATTTTCCCCATAATATTAGCACCCCTTGTAAATTGGCGCGCCGGATAGCTGCCCGACTGACCCGTCCCTTTTTCCGGCCCTGTTTGGTATGTACACAGTGTGTCCTAAAGCTTTATGCGATACTTTGCATTCCTTATTAGTATTCACGTTAACCTGTTGCAGACAAACCTACATATATGACAAAGCTAGTAAAATGTCGGGTCAGTGCATGAACTCCCCTCTTTGTATTAGCTCTATGTAGGACTTACATTTAGTGCAAACAATGCAAAAAAGAACCCAAAGAGCAGTCTGTGTACTTTGTGCCCACCAGAAGGATTGCTATTCATATCAATTATGGAGTTTTCATGAGCTTCATGACAAACAAATTGGATGTACACGTAACAATAGAAATGGCAGAGTAATTTCAAACACAACACTTCCGCTTCTCTTCACATCGCCTTCCTTTCATACGTAGATTGCATTCCGTGTAAACCAGCTGTATGAATGTGCTAAGTGGCGTGTGTGTACGTGTGCGCGACGGAGAGACAAAGACGGAACATGTTATTCCATTACTGAATCCACTATCTAGCCATTCCCACTTACAAGAGTCCAGCAGGTGCAAAACTATAGTCACAACCCCCTAAAAATAACAGGTTACTCTTTTAGATTCTTCCCGCAACACGGGATTGATGCAGGTTTCTAGGAAGGAGTGGCAGATGGTGAGGGTGTGCCCTCTGTTAACACAACGTCGCCCAGTTTCCACGATCCTCCGTGTGATGTCACTTTACGGCGATGGGGCCCTGAAAGGTGTGGCTGTATACAAATTCTGATCTCCCGTCTAAATCTTCTAAACGAAACTTATTCTCATAACTCTTTGTTAATTTCTAAAAACCATAATAGCGTTCCTTTCGTATAATATAGCATTTCAAATCATATCACAGTGTGTTTATTGGTACAATAGCCCAGCACTGCGGCCGTCCTTGACTTCTGTTTCGTGTCCTTTACGTAATGGTTGACGCTTCGCAAAGGACTAATTATCCATACAAGGGTCTTTACTGCATGCCTCGAATATTGTCTCTGGTTTCATTTTAAAACGAAAAGGCTACACTGCTTAACCCCTTAACACACACACACACACACACACATATATATATATATATATGTGTGTGTGTGTGTGTGTGTCTTGCGGTTGATGTAACTAGGATATATACAATGACAAGCCCGAAATTCTATGACGGATACTATTAAGATTAATCTGTGATGTGAAGGCAAGAACGAGGTTCACCTATCTCAGGACATGTTCCAGCTATGGATATTGTACGAGGTATAAGTACTATTACATAATAAAGTTTAATATTACTTAAACGACTGAAATTTCTTGACTAGGTAAGCGACTGTCAGTTTTTCAAGAATGAGTAGTCATATTCAAGAAGTTTTTCGCATCTCATTTGAAGCCCTTTTGTCCTGGTTGCTCTCATTACTTCAGACACTTCGTTATCAAGGAACAATTCGCAGCCCCGTAGGCGTGTAACGGACATAGCAGTACAGCTGTCCGCTTTCGTAACTCTACCTTCAAAATGAAAACACAATTTTACTTTTATTGCAATTGAAGTATCAGTTCGCTCAGTGCAATATGTCATTCAGACCGAAACGTAAGATGCACATTAGAAATTCGTATCTACAAATGTTTTTTTTTTATCCAATGCCCCACATGTCCCTCCTGGGCATGGCAGAAGTGCAACCGACTTCTGAGGTTGGGACGCCCATGAGAAGCGGTTACGTTGTCCCGATGATGTGAGTGGTGATATAGGAGGATGTAGTACCAGGAGGGCCCTTAAACCTAATTTCTACTAACCTACCCAAACCATAGTGATCGCGGGAATCCTCCCCTTCAGGGAAAATTCCCACGGTAGAACCGGGAATCGAACCCGGGACCTCATGATTAGTAGTCAGAGACTCTGACCACTAGACCACGAGGCTGGTCTTATCTACAAACGTAGGTAATGATATACAAGTAACTACAAGTAAATTTTTCCCGTTTGGTTAGTGAACACCACCCCACGAAGAAGTATGGAAGAGTGGAGATACAGCTCCACGAATTCTTAATCTCAGTTCTAAATGGAGGTCTAGTTTACGTCGCAGCCACTTTATTGCTGAGTTTGTTGGGTCTTATGATATTTAACGACTGCAGCTCGTATTTGGCTTCGAAAAGTGTGAAGGATGACCTCAGTTGGGAAATACGTCTAGGCCGGTTGAACTAGTGAGCCTTTAGTTGTGGTATTTGACGCTATGGCTCCAACTGAAACCGGCCATACTCGAATTCAAGCCACCGCCTGAATACACGTAAACTTTCTCTGCTTTACACCTAGGGAGGACACTCACCACAAACACACTACTCATTGACCAGACGGTTGGTCGGAACTCTGAGCCGTTCTGGACGCCATGGTGAAGCCAGCAATCTCCGTTCCTGTTGCGAATCGAATCTCTGTATTCCAGCGTGTAGCCAATCACTACACTGACTGTTTCATGCGACTCCATATTTATCGGTATGTGTTTGAAATAGGGTATACAAAAATGTCGCTGATGTTAAAACGAAACAAAAAAAAAAAACACCATCTTTGTGAAACATTATATTTCGATGGAGGTACGTGTACGTGGCGGTAATTTTCGCTGACGAATTAGGCAACGTTCTAATTACCGTGTGCAGACGAGATGATAGTAACAATCAACAGGTCACAGTAATTCTAACGGTGGGCCAGCACGAGGGCCTCGCCAGGTACTGCGACCTACATTAGTAACTGGATCAGACATGTCTGATTTACAGACGATACGAAGGCACACAGTGTCACATCACCACTTTAACTGAGGCCGTGACGGCTCGGCCAATGGAGTTATTGGCCACTGATTGAAGTTATTTCTATTAGACGTGTTTTGCAATACAGCCTCCACGCACGGGGTATGTATCGTGTCCGTCCTCCTCTGTGCATGCAGCTCTAATAACGCTTCGAAGAATGAATAAGAGCCTACGTGGAAGATATGTTTACGAAAAAGTACGGAGAAAATTACTTCGTCTCTTATTCGAATAGAATGAAATAGTATTGAATACATGCTCTACTGGATATTTTTCCAAAAGAAAATTAGCGTCATATAAAAATGCATTACACTTTTTTTTTTAATGGCTCGACAGTTCTAGTGGGCCTACACCTCCTCCTTGTCGAGATTTCGAGATCAAACTCAGACACACCACACTCGATAGGACTCTTCTGGGTGAGCGATCGTCCCGTCGCAGAGACCTGTACCTTGCAACACACAACACTCACGAGAGAGCCGTGCCCCCTGCGGGATTCGAACCCGCAATCGGGGCAAGTAAGGGGCCTCAGACCCACGCCTTAGACCGCGGCTACCGGGAACGGCATCATACCGTATGAATTCGAAGGGTGGTTTTAAATTATTATCGAATATCCACCAGAATGTCTGCCCCTTTTTACGTTAAACGATTCACACAAGCCCGTCACTGGAGCCTGTCATGAAAAAGTAAGATAAAGTGATCCCGTTGCAGGCCCGGTGTGGCCCAGAGGGTGGGTAGAAGTATAGTTCTATTCTTCCATGACCGCGGCACTAGAAGAGGGTGAGTGGTCAACAGCACGCCCCGGCCGCACTTTACCCCCGGGAAAGACCTGGTACCCATTTTACAGGAGGGCCGGTCTGGACGGGCGGAAAATCTCGTCCCCCACCAGGATTCGATCCCGAACCGTCCAGCCCGTAGTCAGTCGCTATACCGACTGAACTACCTGGCCCACGTCATGAACAAGTACATAACCGAATACCCTTGTAACTTAGTATCAATATTAACTTTCTTTTTACAACAGGTTTGCTGATTAATATTTTATTTGTAATTCTAGTGTTTTCCGTGCTAGTTCCATTCCAGGCGGCTATTATCATCTTGTTTCTTAAACTGTAACAGTATGACGTGAAGAACACAGATTATCAAACTTCTGAAGGTGTAGTTTACTCTGACTTCCTGTAAAGTCTGAAAATTTCCCTTAGCAACCTATATTCAAACACAACCAGTCCATATGCTTTCCTCAACGTATGAAACAGTTTTTCAGTCATAAGACAGGTTACCTCCCTAACGTGACCAACACTGACTTACGGGCCAGAAGCCTGGACAACAATCACAAAAAAAGAAAGAAAGAAAGAAAAAAAAAAGAAGGCGCTCAGAATGCTTGAACGGTAGATTTTAGGGAAACTAATTGGACCCGTAAAAGAAGGAGAACGATGGAGAATAAGAACTAGCAATTAGATAGAAGATATGTAACAAGGGGCAGGTACCGTAAAATTTACGAAATCCCCCCGACTCAAAGGGAATGATCATGTTGAAAGAATGCAAAGCTAATGAATGCCGAAGCAGATATCAGAAGCTGTACTGGAAGGAACAACGGAAAGAGGAAGACCATGTAACAGATGGACGGTCGAGGTTGAAGAGGATTTAAATATGACTTAATGGGAATTAAAAAATGCAATGTTCGGAGACCGTCTGGAATGGGAGAAGATTTTATTGGAAGCGAAGCTTCACAACTGACTGTAGTGCTTAGAAGATGACGAAGGAGGAGGAGGAGGAGGAGGAGGATAAGAAGAAGAAGAAGAAGAGGTAGTAGTAGTAGTAGCAGTAGTAGTAGTAGTAATAGTAGTAGTAAGCAATCTACGCAGATATTCCTACGTAGGTCTGACCGATCGTCTTCTTATTCGTCATCATCATTACTATCATTCCACTGTACGCAGCAATCGATTTGTTTAACACTGCCACTTAATATTCGAAGGTCTGGGCTTCGATTTTCGGCTACGGGCAACGGTTGTCTTGTCAGATTTTTCATAGTTTTTCTTCAGTCTTTCCAGGAACCTGCCTGGAATGTTACCTTAGAAGTTGCCACTTGGCGTTTTTCGCGCAACTTTTACATTTCGTATTTAACAGTCATGCTCCATTTCGATGCTATGTGACTTAAGCAGTCGGGAGTGTGTAGTTCAGTGAAATGACAAGCAAATTCAGTCTTTGTCCGCCAGATTTACGTTTAAATGAATACGGATTTCCGAATACGTTACACTTATCCTCAGATTTTCGCGCGCTGTGTCTGATGCATTCTTCTGTATTAGCTTTCGATACCCGTAATAGTGGCCTGCCCGCATATTTATTATCTAGACGTGTAATAAATCATGTTGTTGTACATAAATTGATTCCGAAGTTATTTGGTATTGCGGAGTCTTAATAAACTTCTTTGACTTCATAGATGTTGAGTCAAGTTTAGGCAGCGGAAGTTACCATTTCAAATGAATTCATACGGACACATTCCAAAGTGCAGAGGAATAATAATGCTACTACTACTACTATTACTACTACTACTACTACTACTACTACTACTACTACTAATAATAATAATAATAATAATAATAATAATCGAGTTCAATCTTTCCAGCTTAGGGTTTTTTTTTTCGGACAACCTTCCTATTAACCCTGTCTTTTCGCAGTGGTATTCCCATCTCTATTACTTACAAGTATTTTTACCTACATTGTACGTTGTTTTACGTTTGTGATTTGTCTAATTATCTTACTAGACTACTGACAAATGCTTTATCAATACAGTTGACTGTTTACTTACAATCTACCTCTTCATTCACATCCAACTGACATTATACTTAAGAATTTCGCCGTACATTTTATTATTTCCAGATAGCACAACGACATACATCTAACATCCCCTTAACCTACACGTAAACAGCATCTTCCTCATCCATTTTTTAGTTCTCTCAGCTTTCAAATTCGTACTATCAGCCACGTTATCCCGTTTGTTTACCTTACGGTATAACATTTTGTATATTATTTCTGCTCCAACTAAAATTAATGTCTCGATTCCAACTTCTCTTCTGACATTATTACCACTATTTGTGTAGAGCCATAAGTATAAATATGTCTGGAAGCAAGATTTTCATAAATATACATTATGTGGACTTAAAGGATGAAGTAGTAAGTGATTAATTTAAGATATTACATAAAGTGGAACTTCAAGGATAGAGACAGGCTACTTGACGGGTTTAGGATATCGAAACCCCAGGTGAAGGTTGGCTATGCATGTGGAGAAGACAAGGACTGCTTTGGTGGAAAAACTGTTGGAAATCTTCTATATGGAAGGACGAGAAGTAGATGGGACAATGACACTGAAGTGCATTTAAGGAAGGTGACTTCTGAGGATATCAGCCGGGGGAAAATATTTCAGGACTGTGACAAATTTCGGGATTTGTGTCGTGTTTAACTTTTGGATCTTTCTGCTACAATGTTAGTCACTCGCACTTATGTTAATATTCCCTTTTTAAAACCATTTTTGTGAACATTTTCTAATTTGATAATCTGTATATTTTGCGTTATTCGAGTAGGAATGTTAAAAAATTTAAAAATCCAATTTTATTGTAACCCTATGTATTTATGTTATACTTTAGAAAGAAAATGTAGCATACTGTTTGAAGTGCCAGTTAATATAACTGTGATAGGATTGTTTTTGTTGAATAACAATAAATTTCAATTTACACATAAATAACCAATTAATGTGCTTTTAGAACGAACCCCATCTTGATATACTGTAAATTTCTGATGTGGTTGTAAACATTTAACAGGCAGAAACATTAGCTGAATATAGACTGCATGCGTAAGAGAAATTTCGGATACATGCGTCGCTTCTCACGACTCAGCTAACATCAATGTACTTTTCTTTTATTTACGAACTCTTCACATGGAACAGATCAGCTGTAAACCGAACGATGCTAACACCACCTAACAGTCAGTATCGGAGTTCAGTGACTTTCCTTATACGAACAACGTTTCTTAATTGTTTACAACATTCCTGACCATTTGGGTTCCATCTATGCACACAAAATGGTACAGTTTGCACTTTCTTGCACCCGGTTTCTTTTTAAGATTTTCTCAACCTAAGTTCAACGACATGAACGAGACATTCTGCAATAAGTATCATGTCATAACGTAGACGTTTCAGTCCTACTTTAAAAAAAGGAAAGTTTGATGTACAGAATTAAAATACAGCAAAAATTTTATTCTGGGTAATAAATTTATCATTTTTTTTTTTTAATATTTCTGTGAACATCTTCCGGGCCAGGCTTCGAAAATCACAGCCGAAAATCTCTGTGCCAGTGGTCGTCAATGAAGAACATCTTTAAAAAATATTACTTTATCGGTGTTATTTACGAAGCAAAAATGAAACGCATTGGACGGAGACAGGTCGGTCCGTCCCTCTGTCTGTCCCCACACATCTGTCACCCAATATCAGTGACTAAACCGTTTGTCGAATTTTTATGAAATTCCTTATGGGAGTTATTTTAAAGAGTTGTCGATAAAGCATGATTTTCTTGAAATTCGGTTTCGTAACAGTCATAGTTTACTTAAGCGCTTAAATTAATTTATGACATTACTTACCATGTTTCTTGCCTAATTTGGGTGAAATCCTTTATGGAAAATTTGCCCGTGATGCTGTTGAATAATTATGTGTTTAATAGTTTGTTAGTTGACCAACGACAAGCGTTTTCTTAACTTATTGTTTTAAATATCTGAACGCTCAGCGTAAACCTCAGTCAGGGGTTACGCACAATGCCATTTTATATTTCCGGTTGATTTACTCTTTCAAAATCGCTATATCATTGATGAAACTGCAACTATTACTCTGTTCCATTCATGAACGTTACTTGTTCTACTGTTCGTTCACCCGGCGTCAGTGTGTTTATGGCTACTATACATTTTAAAAACATGTGCTCCATAAGTTCCGTTACTCTTAATGAATCTTCTGATAGTAGAATGCGAAAACCCCTGCCGCCTTGATGCTGTACCGACTTAGGTACACCGACTTCGCTCTTTCACAACATAATCCTCTAAGATCCTTTTTCATTAAATTGACATTTTTTTCAAGGTTTTCCAAAGGTTTATCATCAGAAGTGTGTAAACAAGTACTTTTATTTTGCCCTACTTTTTTTATCATTACCTCACTGCTGTAATCAGTCAAAAGTTGCAGGCTAGGGCAATGACGGAAACGGCCATGTATTTTTCATAATACTTTATCTAAATTTTCTGGCTGTTAGGATCTAGCGGCGTCTAGCAGTATTTAAAGGATCTCACGGCGTCTAGCAGTATTTAACCTTCGGTGAAAGAAAAGGGCAAATTTCTTGACTGGCTAAACGACTGAAGAAGGACTGCACTCTTTGGAGTGTGTTACGTGGTACATACGCTATACTGTTGATCCCTTAATGCTGTTGCCTTGTTAGCTATATGTGGATATCACATGTGAATCTGAAAGTAAGTCTCCGTAAGGGCCCCAGAACACGCCGAGTGTTGCACTAGGTGGGACTGCTGCAGCAGAATGCGACTGGTGCTACAGCACACCCACGTCTCCTCTTAGTTCGGATATTGCGAAGAAATTAACAACAGAACACTTTTGTGACTGTTACACAGTATCGAGTACCTACAGACCCATTGCTACTACAGTTTGATTTGATTTTTCTTTTTAAAAAAGTCAGATGTACTTTGCTTTAAAGTTTTCAGTTGTAAAGTTACAGTTTCGCACAGTCGCTGTGCCTACAACTCTTGACTTAAAAACACTGTTTCATATTCAGTTTCCTAGCTGTTGCATATTACATTCAGAACTACTTGGCTTCTGTACTCTATCCATGGACAAAGCCCAGAAGATAATTTGTCCTTAATATTTTATATGGATAATAATCTTGTACGTGTGGAAATGAATTAGTTTCCTACCCAATTTAACGTGCCTAATTCCAAGCTCTCGCATGTAAGTTGCAAGCTAATGAAACATTAATCATGGCTACCACGTTCTTATTTTGCGTTCTACGAGAAAGCTAGTTTTAAATAAATTTGCCCGTTTTTCGAAGATGTGCTTTACTGTCTTCTTCTCCCATCGCGCAACATCCCCTTTTGAGCCAGGGTAATTTCACTGTCGAGGCTTCACGATCACACTCAGACACGTCACACTTGGTAGGACTCCTCTGGACAGGTGATCAGTCCGACGCAGTGACCTCTACCTGACAACACATTACACTCACAACAGACAAACATCCAGCCCCGGCGGGATTCGAACACGCAATCCCAACAATCGGACGGTCGCTGACCCACGCCTTAGACCTCGCAGCCACAGGGATCGGCGTGCTTTACTTAAGATCCTAAATTAAGTGTACCTATTGTCGCCTCCGCCTCACAGGCCGCCCTCGCTATCTTTGTTATTACTGTCGGGCGAAAATTAAATGTACTACTTCGGGGTGCTGTACTACAGTGTAAAACTCGTGACAATTTTGCGAAACTTTGTCAAGAGCTTTTACTAGAAGCAGGCCATAAAGTGTCACTACATGAGTAACATCTTCTCAATTGATTTTGCTTTTCATAAGTTACATGCTCAACCTGTTTCATTTCCTACACCCCGAACAAACGTGCCATCGTCACAGGGACACAACTTGCTGCTGCACATGATTGGTCCCCGGAGCAGTCCTTGCAGTGGACGCATGCGACATTGTACAGCGGCCGCAATCACGGACCCTGACACATTGATGTACTGTTGTAACAGTGACTACTTCGACACTGCAGCATCTGCTTGCGGCATCGTACGGTTTTGTTGCACTAATGGATGAATACCATAATTGCGAATTCTCGTGTTTCCACTCTTTACACCTCCTATACCTTGAAAAATGAATGTGGTCCTACAAAATATTTCCGAAATTACCACTTCATGTGTATGAATATTGGTCGATATTAGTTCTATGACCTCACAAGACAGCACTGTGTCTTTATCCTTCAGATCATCTTGCATCTGCTTGTAATAGCGCACACAAACTGCGACTAGAAGAGTAACCACCTGGGATAAACTGCTGCACGCGCCTTCCAGCCCATATGATGTCAAAATGTAGGCAAAATGCGGATTTGTTTTTATCACTTTACAGAGTGACGTGTCTTAAGGATTAAAAATATCTGAACTTTCTGTTCGCTTCAACAGTGAGACAGTACAGTTATTAGTCGTGGACTTACGCTTGTATTAACGGAAGCTATTATTCTCAGCCCAGATTCTCTTAAAGTAAATTGCGCTGAAATAATGACACATCATATGTGTTAAGATAGTCTTACATATTTTACATTCCCTGTAACTAATGTTACCTGTTTATTGCCTTGCAGCACTACGCTGATCGCCTTGTGTATTCAAACTTTTCCAAAGATCTAAACACTGCGGACATAAACACGTACACCTTCTCGTTGTTAAATCACGTCATGACAGCAGAGTAACAGGGCCAGAAACAGAAACGGAAGAACAGACGTAAAATATTGAATAAAATGGCTTTATGTACCGAAGATTAGCAAAGCGATTTAAACAGATTTATCTGAAACTCAAAAGTGAATTGGTCCTAGAATTTTAAAACACGCGGAACGGTTTTTTCTATTCATTCAATAGAGTAACCTTATATAACACACATGCAATACAAGCAACGGAAAATTGGCTGTGTCCATCCGTCCGTGTGTTTCGATTCATCAAAAGTTATGACTGGGAGAACGACTTTAAGAGATACACAGTGAGCTAAGATTCGGTTTAGAATGGTCCATCAGAAGCCCTACTTTGTAAGTGTACAGTTGTGTTAAGTCCACTTCCTTTTCCTCTCACGCACACACACTCTTTCTTTCTCTTTCTCTCTCTCTGTCTGTCTGTCTCTCTCTCTCTCTCTCTCTCTCACACACACACACAAACACAAACTCACCCACACACACACACACACACACACACACACACACACACACACACTAAATGGAGTAAGGTGTCCTCATATTTTGTCCATACCCCACAACAATTATTTACCATCTCCATTGGCTCGACAGCCCCGCGCGGGCCCCAGCCTTCCTCAGAAGCTTTTTCTATTCGTCCCTGTTTCTGGCCTGCCTCTCCTAGTCTCTTTTCCATACTCTTTCGTTCTCTGGATCCACGCCTTCCATACTACTAATTTTTGATCTTCCAGTCCCTCGTTTTCCCTTTTGGCCTGGCCAAGAGTATACACGAACAAATACTGCGTATTAAAATCCATATTATTTCGTTGTCTTGATCCATGCCTTCCATCCATCTCACTTTTGGTCTTCCAGTCCCTCGTTTTTCCTCATGGCCTTGCCAAGAATATACAAAAAAATTACAGCGTATTAAAATAAATAAAGGGCACGCGGTGGCGCAGTTGGTTGAGGCACTGCGCTACAAGCCGGAAAGTCGCGGATTCGATTCCCGATGGTGTCATTGGAGTTTTTTTATTGACATAATCCTTCCGGCCGCACTATGGCCCTGAGGTTGACTCATCCTCTAACAGAAAAATATATATATATGTATATATATAAGGCGGCCGGTGCGTAGGGCTGACAACCTTATCACCTTCATGTGCCCATTGTCTTGAAATGTGGGAGCCTCAACCTCCCTGAACACTCAGGGCCTGTCCAGGCCTGTAATGGGATTGCTTACTTTTACAATGAATGAAGGATCTTTATGAATAGTTGCGTAAAGAGAAAAAACCAACTTGATGCCACTTATTTTATTATTTAATATTCATTCATTACTCAACATGTTTCGGCCGTTAATACGACCATCTTCAGGAGTCTGCGACTAA
>Ga0123357_10006205_pt1 | contig 14508 bp, 1 predicted proteins | sample TergutEmb28metaG_FD_89873 | JGI IMG/M metagenome (GOLD analysis project Ga0123357, IMG submission 89873) | Embiratermes neotenicus P4 segment gut microbial communities from Petit-Saut dam, French Guiana - Emb289 P4 | ecosystem: Host-associated > Arthropoda: Insects > Digestive system > Gut ...
CCGGCGCCTACGGCGGCGCCATCGGCAACACCAACATGAACACCGCCAGCGTCTGGAACCTCACCGACGCCTCCTTCCTCGACAACATCTCCACCAGCGTCCTCGGCGGCGCCATCTACCAAGTCGCCAACGCCAGCACCGCCATCACCATCAACCTCACCGTCGCCACCTCCGCCACCATCGCCGGCAACAAATACACCACCGCCACCTCCTCCACCGCCAGCGGCATCGGCTTCGGCGGCGCCACCGGCGCCCCCGCCCTCAACATCGCCGTCACCGCCACCGCCGCGCACCTCGACATGCTTGACCCCATCACCTCCGCCAACGCCACCCTCGCCATCACCAAGACCGGCCCCGGCGCCTGGAACCTCGGCGGCGACAACACCCTCGCCGCCTCCACCTTCGCCATCAACGCCGGCGCCTTCCACCTCTACCGCGCCGGCGAAAAATCCGGCGCCTACGCCGCCGCCGCCGGCAGCCTCACCCTCACCACCCCCGGCGCCGCCTTCACCCTCGCCAGCGGCGCCACCCTCTCCGCCGGCGGCGGCAACGCCATCACCGCCCCCACCATCACCCTCGCCGCCAATTCCACCATCGCCCTCGACCTGGCCGCCGCCACCCCCGACGCCGCCTCCCTCCTCACCCTCAACGCCCCCGCCCTCACCGTCAGCGCATGGAACCAAGCCCTCTCCCTCCTCAACCTCGGCGACCTCTCCCTCGCCAACAACGACACCATCAACCTCATCACCATCAACGGCGGCGCCGCCAACAGCCGCTTCACCACCTCCTCCTTCGCCAACCTCACCAACGTCACCGGCCTCCTCAACGGCTATTCCCTCGACATCGCCGACAGCGGCTCGACCCTCCAACTCGTCTATTCCACCGCCAGCATCATCAACGCCGTCCTCACCTGGACCGGCGGGACTGACGCCACCGGCAACCTCTGGCGCGCTGCCAACTGGCAATCCAGCCTCACCGGCCCCGCCTCCACCTACACCCGCGGCGACATCGTGAACCTCGGAGAAACATCGCTTGCGACACCCGTCGCCACGACCGACATCAACGTCGACACCGCCAACGGCGCCGCCGCCGTCGTTGCCGCCATGTATGTGAGCGGCACGAACAACTACACCATCACCGGCAACCCCATCACCACCTCGGCCACCGAAGGCACCCACGCCGGCAAACCCGCCGCCACCGGCAAACTCACCCTCGGCGCCTACTCCTCCGACGACGCGAACACTATCTACACCTCCGATTCCACCTCACCCCTTCAGCCTTCAGCCTTCAGCCCTTCAGCCTTTTTCTCCGGCACCCTCACACTCGCCAACACAAGCGCCAACAACTTCGAAAACGGCATCGACATCCGCTCTGGCGCCCTCGTTGGCAACGCCGACACCCTCCACGCCGGCACAGCCCCCGGCGCCAGCGTGAACATCGCCGCCGGCGCCTCGCTCACCTTCGACCAATCCGCCGCCGCGGGAGACGCCACCTACGCCACCCCCATCACCGGCGCCGGCTCCCTTGTGATGGGAGCTTCCAACTCCCAAACCACCCTCACCCTCGCCGCTGACAGCGGCGCCTTCACCGGCACGACCACCGTGAGTGCCGGCGCCCTGTTGCTTGGCGCCCCCGCCGCCGCCCTCGGCGGCGCCATCCACGCCGCCCCCGGCGCGCGCTTCGGCGGCGCCGGCGCCGCCGGCGCCGTGACCCTCGCCCCCGGCGCCACGCTTCAAATCGGACTCAGAACCCAGGACTCCGGCCTCAGCCCCCAAACCGAACCACTGACTTTAACCTCCAACCTCAACCTCTCTTCCCTTTCCCTCGGCGCGGGAACGTTGCTCGACTACACCGCCATCACCAACCAACTCTTCGTCGCCGGCTCACTCACCCAAACCGGCTCCGCCACCATCAACCTCTTCACCATTTCCACGGGCGCCTATTCCCTCATCAACGCCGCCTCGGGCATTGGCGGCCTCGACACCAGCCTCCTCGACCTCACCTTCCGCGGCAACGAAATCGACCCCGCCTACTACACCCTCGCCACCGCCAACAACCAACTCTGGCTCACCTTCCTCGCCCTCCCCAACAACACCCTCACCTGGACCAACGCCACCGACGACAACCTCTGGCTCGACTCCGCCAACTGGAAACTCACCGACACCCCCGCCGCCCCCGCCCGCGCCTTCTCCCAAGGCGACATCGTCAACCTCTCCGGCGCTAATTCAACTTCAACCCTCAACTTAAACTCCCCCGCCACCCTCGCCGCCCTCTACGTCAGCGGCAGCCAATCCTACGCCATCACCGGCGCGGCGGCGGACGCCGCCCTCACCACCGACGCCGAAACCAGCGTCCTCGTCGGCAAAGCCCCCGCCACCGGCAAACTCGTCCTCGGCAAAACCGCCCCCGACACCGACACCCTCATCGCGGCATCCTTCACCGGCACCCTCGACCTCACCGGCATCGAAGGCGCAAACAACTTCACCGCCGGCGTCGAAATCGACACCGGCGCCCTGCGCATCGCCACCGCCGACCAACTCGGCACGACCCTCGACCACCTCCTCTTCACCGCCACCGCGGAGACATCACAAGCGACGCCCGCCGTGTCGCCCGCCGCCACTCCCACCCTCATCGCCGCCGCCGGCTCCACCCTCACCTTCGACGCCGCAGGTGCGTCGCTTGCGACACCCTCATCATCGCCCGCCCCCGACCGCCTCGCCCTCGCCCCCGCCACCGCCGGCTCCATTTATCTCGAACCCAACGCCACCCTCGTCATCACCAACAACACCACCCCCGCCGCCACCCCTGGCGCCGCCATCGCCATCGGAGACAACGCCACCCTCACCCTCGCCGCCGCCACCGATGCCGGAAGCGCCGGAAACGCGGGCTACATCTTCGCCACCAACACCGCCGGCCCCGGCGCCAACGGCGGCGCCATCGCCCTCGGCTCCGGCGCCACCCTCGACGCCACGAACGCCACCTTCACCGCCAACCGCGCCAACGGCGCCGGCGGCGCCATATACGGCGGCGCCCAATCCCTCACCACCATCCACGGCGCCACCTTCGACAGCAATTACGCCACCGGCAACGGCGGCGCCATCGCCATCCAAGGCCCCATGCTCCTCGACCTCAACCCCGTCACCACCCTCGCCATCGACAACGCCCTCTTCACCGCCAACCACGGCGCCAACGGCGGCGCCATCGCCCTCACCGCCTCCAGCGCCAACGTCAACGTCACCATCCAAAGCTCCACCTTCGCCGGCAACACCGCCGCCATCGGCGGCGCCATCTACCTCGACAACGCCAACAGCAGCATCCTCAACATCGCCGACACCATCTTCCTCAACAACGCCTCCACCGGCAACGGCGGCGCCATCGCCCTCACCGGCAACGTCCCCACCGGCCTCAACCTCACCAACGTCAGCTTCCTCGGCAACACCTCCGGCGCCAACGGCGGCGGCGCCCTCTTCGTCGCCGGCAACGCCTCCATCAACTTCAACGTCACCACCTCCGCCACCATCGCCGGCAACACCTCCGGCGCCAACGCCAACGCCGTCCCAGCCGCCATCTATTACACCAACAACGGCTCCCCCACCACCATCTTCAACATCTACGACGGCGCCACCCTCGACATGCTCGACCCCATGACCGCGCGCCCCGCCAACGCCGCCACCGCCGGCATCCTCAAAATCGGCGGCGGCGTCTGGAACCTCGGCGGCTCCAGCAACTTCCTCCCCAACAACGCCACCGCCCCCAACAACGTCGTTGTCAACTTCACCGTCAACGAAGGCACCCTCCACCTCTACCGCGCCGGCGAAACCAGCTACAACGGCGTCCCCGTCACCGCCGGCAACATCTCCTACACCTACACCGGCGTCCCCGGCAACGGCGGCGTCCGCGGCGCCTTCCTCGTCGACTCCGGCGCCACCCTCTCCGCCGGCGGCGGCAACACCATCACCTACCCCGTCATCACCCTCAACGCAGGCGCCACCCTCGGCTTCGACCTCCTCGGCGCCACCCCCAACGCCCCGGCCTCCTCCATCCTCACCCTCAACACCACCACCGCGACCGGCCTCAACACCTACAACTGGGCACAAAACCTCTCCCTCCTCAACATCGCCGACCTCACCCCCTACAACGGCTTCACCTACAACCTCCTCACCCTCGCCGGCGCCGCCGCCGCCGCGAACCCCCTCACCACCGCCGCCTTCAACAACCTCGCCATGCCCGCCGGCTCCCCCGCCAACTACTACCTCCAGCTCACCCCCGACAACCTCACCCTCCAACTCCTCTACTTCACAGGCAACAACGTCATCACCTGGACCGGCGCCGACGCCACCAACAACTGGGTTGCCGCCAACTGGACCGACCCCGGCAATGCCCCCACCGCCTTCGCCCAAGGCGACATCATCAACTTTGGCGCGGCCACCTCCGCCACCTCCGCCCCCCTCCCCGACACCCTCACCACCAACGTCAACCTCCCCGCCACCTCCGCCGGCATCTACGTCAGCGGCACCACCAATTACACCATCACCGGCGACCCCGTCACGACGACCGGCACAGGCAGCACCCTCACCGGCAAACCCGCCGCCAACGGCAAACTCACCCTCGGCGCCGCCGCGAATGGCGACGCCACCGCCATCGACACCACCGCCGCCTACACCGGCACTCTTACACTGGACAACGGCGCGAACAACTTCACCGCCGGCATCGACATCCTCTCCGGCGCGCTCGCCGGCAACGCCGACACCCTCGCCGCCGGCACCACCGCCGCCACCGGCGTGACCATTGCCGCCGGCGCCTCCCTCACCTTCGCGCAACCCGCCGACGCCACCTACGCCACCCCCATCGCCGGAGAAGGCTCCATCACCAAAACCGGCGCCACCCTCACCCTCACCGCCGACAGCGCCGCCTTCACCGGCACGACCACCGTGACCTCTGGCGCTCTCCTCCTCGCCCCCGCAGGGGCGTCGCTTGCGACGCCCACCGACGCCGCCCTCGGCGGCGCCATCCAAGTCGCCGCCGCCGCCACCTTCGGCGGCGCCGGCGCCGCCGGCTCCGTGACCCTCGCCCCCAACGCCACGCTCCAAGTTGGACTCACGACACAGGACACAGGACTCAGCCCGGCGGACTCGCAGGACGCCGGCTCCGGCTCCCAATCCCCAACCATAACCTCCAACCTAAACCTCACCACCCTCACCCTCGGTGACGGCAGCACCCTCAACTACGCCACCCTCGGCAACCAACTCCACCTCGCCACCCCCGCCACCCAACTCGCCGGCAGCTCCACCCTCAACATCCCCGACTTCTGGGCCACCGCCACCTACAACCTCGGCAACCTCGCCACGCTCCTCCCCGCCACCCAACTCACCGTCGCCGGCGCCACGCTCCCCACCGACGCCCGCAAACAAGCCACCCTCACCACCGCCGGCCCCGACCTCATCCTCACCGCCATCCGCGACCAATCCCGCGCCATGACCTGGAACGGCGCCACCAACAACACCTGGGCGCGCACCGGCGCCGACTGGCAAGGCAACGCCACCGTCTTCGGCGACGGCGACATCGTCACCTTCAACGACTCCACCACAGTCACCACCGTCACCATCGCCCCCGGCGGCGTCATCGCCTCCGACATCCTCGTCACCGGCGCCGCCGACTACACCTTCAACGGCGCCGGCATCACCACCGACGCCTCCAGCCTCTACGCCTACGCCGGCGCCGAACTCGCCGGCGCCACCCCCACCGGCAAACTCACCAAAACCGGAGCCGGCGCCCTCACCCTCGCCAACACCGGCAACAACTTCACCGGCGGCGTCGACCTCCTCGAAGGCTCCCTCGCCATCGCCGCCACCACCACCGCCGCCACCCTCAACGTCGCCCCCGCCACCACCCTCAACATGACCAACGGCGCCAATCTCGCCATCGGCGCCCTCACCCTCGCCGCCACCTCCACCCTCGCCTCCACCGCCAACGGCGCCATCACCGGCAACATCCAACTCGACGGCCTCGTCGCCACCAACCTCGCCGCCGGCACCCTCCGCCTCGCCGCCCTCACCACCGCCACCAACGCCATCACCGGCCCCGGCGCCTACCTCAAAACCGGCGCCGGCACCCTTGAACTCTACGGCCTCGGCGCCCTCGGCAACACCGGCGCCACCCAACTCGACGCCGGCGCCATTCGCATCGCCGGCGCCACCTCCACCGCGGGCGGCCAAGTCCCCGCCGCCAGCAACCTCCTCCTCAATGGCGGCACCTTGGCCCTCGCCTACGGCTCCGGCGCGGTCGACTACACCACCGCCGCCGACTGGACCGCCCTCAACGCCACCCAAGGCGAACTCGCCGCCACCAGTGCCATCTCCGGCCTCAACGACATCCTCCACATCACCCCCGCCGCCGCCACCCCCGCTGTCTCGGCTCCCGCTCCCGCCCCCGCCGCCGCCCTCGCAATCACCGCCGCCTCCTCCGCTGCCGGCGCGGCAGCGCCCTCAATCGAAAATCGAGAATCGAAAATCGAAAATCCCTCCCCCCTCCACTTCCTCCCCCAACTCACCGGCGGCCTCCACATCGCCATCGACGCCCTCGCCACCACCATCATCCTCGACAACCCCCCCAACAACTTCACCGGTGCCGTCCTCGCCAACTCCGGCACCCTCCAAGTCACCGACCTCGCCCAAATCGCCGGCACCGGCCTCACCGGCATCAACAAACTCGTCCTCAACGGCGGCGCCGTCCAATTCTCCACCGCCGACACCACCGCCACTCCCACCATCGCCGGCGACGTCCAAGTCGTCCCCGCCACCACCAGCATCCTCGACATTGACGACGGCCTGACCCTCACCCTCGCGCACGTCACCACCGTTGGCACCCCCGCCTACGCCTCCGGCACCCTCGTCAAAAACGGCGCCGGCGCCATCGCCGTCACCGGCCCCATGCAAGCCCCCGCCCTCGCCATTGCCGAAGGAAGCTGGCTCGCCCTCGCCTCCTCCGACGGCGCCCCCTGCAACAACGGCCCCGTCGCCATTGCCGCCGACGCCACCATGCGACTCGGCCTCGCCGCCACCACCGGCGCCGCCACCCCCATCGGCGCCGCCGCCGGCACGACCTACACCACCAGCCCCGCCGGCATCATTGCCAACCCCTTCACCGGCGCCGGCACCCTCGAAATCACCACCGGCACCCTCGCCCTCACCTCCGCGCTCACCACCATAGCCAACGTCAACATCACCGGCCTCAACACCGCCGTTGCCATCCAAGCCGCCTCCTTCACCCCCGCCGGCGCCATCACCATTGACCGCGGCACGCTCATCCTCGCCGGCGGCAAGCAAACCCTCGGCAACGTCACCCTCGCAAACAACGCCACCCTCGCCTTCGCCTACCTCAAAACCACCACCTCCGCCACAAACCCCGCCAACGGCGAAGTCACCTACTTCCAATCCATCCCCAACAAATCCGCCACCCTCGCCTCCCTCACCGCCGCCGGCGGCGTCCCCAACCTCTGGTTCAACGCGGACATCGCCCAAAAATCCGCCGACCACCTCACCATCGCCGGCCGCGTCACCGGCACCTTCGCCGTCAACGTCATCCCCACCTCCTACGCAATCCCCGCCACCGCCAGCCTCAACCTCGACCTGATCGACGCCCCCGCCGGCGCCGGCGACACCTTCATCATCGCCGACGAATCCCGCGAACTCGACATCGGCCCCTACACCTACAACGTCACCGGACGCACCAGCCGCGACGGCGCCTTCTCCATCAACATCGTCGGCGCCGGCGACATGAGCCATGACGCCGCCGCCATCACTGCCGCCGCCGCCTCGCTCCCCCTCGGCTGGTTCACCGAACTCGACACCGTCTCCCAGCGCATGGGCGAACTCCGCCTCATGCCCCCCGCCACCGCCAACGGCCTCAACCCCTGGATGCGTTTCGACGCCGACAAACTCGACTTCAACGGCAAACTCACCGGCTCCGCCTTCGCGCAACGCCACTACTCCGGCGCCGCCGGCATCGACGCCCGCGCCGGCGGCGCCGGCAGCATCGCGTATTTCGGCGCCTACATGGGTTACGGCGAAGCCCAGCGCGACAGCATCGTCGCCACCGCCAACGACGACCGCAGCACCAGCGCCTTTGCCGGAGCCTACGCCGCCATCACGGCCAAGTCCGGCTGGTATCTCGACCTCGTTGCCAAGATGAACACCTTCAAGACCCGCTTCACCACCGTCACCCCCTCCACTGGCGAAACCACCACCGCCGACTACAACACATGGGCCTACGGCGCCTCCATTGAACTCGGCAAGCACCAAGAACTTCGCGACGGCTGGTTCATCGAACCGCAAGCCCAGTTTGCGCTCACCACGATACGAGGCGCGACCTATGAAACCTCCAACGGCATGGCCGTCACGATGACCCCCGGCACGGCGACCCGCGCGCAAGCCGGCCTCCGCTTCGGCCGCGTAATCGAAACCCAAAACCACGGCCCCTTCAGCGCCTACGTGAAAGCCTATTATGGCCACGACTGGTCTTCCAACGGCCAGATAGACATCACCACCCTCGACGACCAAACCGCCCGCTTCTCCCCGGCGATAACCGGATACAACCTGAAAGCCGGCGCCGGCCTCTCCTGGCTCTTCGCGAAAAACACCCAATTCTATTTCGACTACGAATACACCAAAGCCAGCTACTACACCATCCCCTACGCCCTGAACCTCGGCATCCGCCACCTCTGGTAAGGTAGAAAGATGGAAAGAGTAAAGAGTAAAAGGTAAAGAGTAAAAGCCAAACCCTCCGCCCGCTCACTAATCACAAATTTCGAACCACAAATTCATTTCACATCCATGCAAACCCGAAACCCACACACCACCATGCACCATCGCCGCCACGCCTGCGCTGCCTTTCTTTTACTCTTCACCTTTTACTCTTTACTCTTTCTCCCCCTCCTCCTCCTAGCCAGCCCGCTCCTTGCGCAAAGCGTCCCCCAACCAGACCTCGCCGCCACCGGCACCGTCACCACCGGCACCGGCGCGGCAGCGCCCAATCCAAAATCCCCAATCCAAAATCCAAAATCCGACGACGACGTCGTCCAAATGTCCGTCTTCTCCGTCGACGCCACCAAAGACCGCGGCTACGAAGCCATGGACACCACCGCCGGCACCCGCGTCCGCACCGCCCTCCGCGACACCCCCGCCTCCATCTCCCCCTTCACCGAGCAATTCCTCAACGACATCGGCGCCTCCACCATTGACGACGTCCTCAACTACGGCGCCAACATCGAGCAAGACCTCGGAGACAACTCCGCCAACCAAGACCCCACCAACCCCGGCAGCACCTCCAAGGACAACGCATACCGCATCCGCGGCCTGTCCATGTCCACCGCCCTCGACGGCGTTGAAACCACCTACCCCACCAACCAATACAACATCGCCCGCACCGAAATCTCCTCCGGCCCCAACTCCATCCTCTTCGGCATCGGCAACCCAGGCGGCATGGTCAACCTCGTCTCCAAAACCGCCAACCTCCGCCGCAACACCCTCACCATCAAAAACGTCTTCGGCACCTGGACCAGCCCCGCCGTCAACGGCCTCCCCTACTACTCCGCCTCCATCGACTACAACCTCGTCCTCAAACCCGGCGTCCTCGCCCTCCGCCTCATGGCCCTCTACACCGACGGCAACAACAACTCCTGGCGCTACTGGATAAAATCCAACGACAAACGCTTCACCCCCACCCTCTCCTTCCGCCCCTTCAAAAACACCACCATCAACGCCACCTACGAATCCGGCCACCTCAAAAACAACTTCGCCCGCGACTGGAACGCCTCCGACGGCATCACCCTCTGGCTACCCCCCGACGGCGACCGCGGCATCTACGAATTCCCCGCCAACTCCGCCAACTACACCTTCCCCGGCCCCACCGGCAACACCATCTTCTACAGCGGTAACAACCGCTACACCATCATCCCCGGCGACCCCACCGTTTACAACACCCACTTCACCCCCATCACCGTCACCAGTCACCTCACCTCCGCCGGCGCCGAACCCGCCCAAGCCCAACGCCCCCTCCTCCCAGCCGACCTCTCCTCCTACTATTACAGCACCTTCGGCCCCTCCGCCATCCGCGACCAACGATTCGACCGCTTCCAAGTCACCCTCGACCAAACCATCGGCAAGGTAAACCTCCAACTCGGCTACTACCACAGCAGCAACAACGCCACCCTCCACTCCCCCCTCTCCAACGCCGCCATCCTCCGCGGCGACGCCACACGCTTCGTCAACAACATGGACCTCAGCGACCCCGACATCCTCAACCCCAACGCCGGACGCCTCTACATCGAAGACGCCTGGCAAACCTCCATCGGCTCCGACGCCCGCGACGCCCTCCGCGCCACCGCCGAATACACCCTCAACCTCAAAAAATTCGGACGCCACCGCATCATCGGCATGGCCGAGCACTCCGTCGAACGCGTCACCTCCGACATCCTCGCCGAAGTCCTCGTCGACCAAAACGGCCTCGCCGCCTCGAACTCCAACGACCCCGCCCCCTTCAACAACAACTACAACCGCCTCTACCGCCGCCAATACGTCACCGAAGGCGACTTCACCACCTATTACTCCGGCGACTGGACCACCCCCTTCGCCCCCTACACCTTCAACAACAACACCTATCACTCCCAATACGTCTCCATCTCCGACAACCCCGCCACCCGCGCCAGCCACACCAACAACGCCAAACGCACCATCGACACCGGCGCCGCCATCCTCCAAAGCTACTGGCTCAACGACCGCCTCGTCACCACCATCGGCTACCGCGTCGACGCCCCCACCGCCACCTTCCAGCAAACCGGCGTCTACGTCGACGCCGCCGGCAACCCCCTCCCCTACACCGCCACCCCCGAACAAATCGCCGCCGCCACCTGGCAATCCTACCGCATCAACGACCCCGCCGACCCCCGCCTCATCGCCAACGGCGGCACCAAAGCCTGGCACGAACGCGTCAACGACGGCCCCTGGAAATCCGGCAGTTGGACAGGCAACGGCTGGCGTGACGAAGTCCGCCACTACCCCGTCACCTACTCCATCGGCGGCGTCTATCACACCCCCCTCGACTGGCTCTCCCTCTTTGCCAACACCTCCTCCAACCGCGGCATCATCGAAGCCAGCACCCTCAACGTCCTCCCCGACGGCGACGTCCCCCCCCTCTCCATCGGCAAAACCACCGACTACGGCATCATGCTCAACAGCACCGGCGGCGGCAAAAACACCTTCTCCCTGCGCCTCACCCACTTTGACACACGCCAAATCAACCAAATCGCCTCCTCCAACAACACCAACCTCACCGCCACCGCCACCGCCCTCAAAAACATCTACACCGCCCTCCACGACCCCAAAAACAACATCCTGCCCGACGAAAACGCCGTCAGCTACAACGCCGGCATGTCCGACTCCTACGCCCGCGGCTACGAAGCCGAACTCGGAGCCACGCTCTTCAACAAAGCCGTCGACATCCGCCTCACCGCCTCCTACACGGACCGCGCCCGAGACAACCTCTTCAAGGAATGGTTTGCCTACTACAACGCCAAAATCCCCGTCTGGATGAGTTACGCCGACCCCGCCAAAAACGCCATTCACAACAACGGCGTCCCCACCCAGTTTTATTACGGCGGCATGACCCTCTACCAATACATCCTCAGCCAGCTCTACGACATCAACCCCGACAGCAACGGCAACGCCCTCAGTGTTCGTGACGGCATTACCAGCCTCCTCCAGAACCAAACTGGCGGCATGGGCTCGCGCCCCTTCAAGGCGAACCTCGTCATCAAATACACCTTCCGCCAAGGCGCCCTCAAAGGCCTTGCCGCCGGCGCCGGCGCGCGCTACTGGGCCCCCAACCGCTACATCGACCCCAACCGCGTCCGGGCCGACATCGAACCCGTCACCCCCGACGACCACCCCGACGACCTCCGCATCAACGTAAACGACTACATGGACACAGCGACGATGCTCAAAGGCAACTCCCTGCTCTTTTACGACCTCTTTGTGACCTACCGGATGAAACTCTTCAATGGCCACACGACGATGACCCTGCAACTGAACATCCAAAACATTTTCAACCAAGACATAGTGACGGTCTCCCAGAAAAAAGCCGCCGCCGGCAGCACCGACCTCTACCTCTTCCGCACCTACCTAAACCCCCCGCGCAGCTTCCGCCTCACCGCCACCTTCGACTTCTAAAAGTATCGCAGGCTTCCAAGCCTGCTCCATTTAAAAAGTATCGCAGGCTTCCAAGCCTGCTCCGCATTTATCCAGTCCTGTGCGCGCCGTTCACGGCGCGCCCTTATCCAGTTGCAGCCGCGGCGTTCACGCCGCCCCTCCCGCCCTCCCGCCCCCCTCCCATATTTCAATCGATCACCGCATATTTATAAAACCGATAATCCCCGGCCTTCCCCATCGCAAATACCACATTCCCCTCCCTGTCGGCCATGACTTCGCTGACCTCGCCAGTCATCAAGTTCTCGAGCCGCAGCCTTTTGCCCGCGCAATATTTCAACGCCATCGCGTGGCTCGTCTCCTTGTTGTTCAATTCGCGAAAAATCATCAAATACCCGCCCCCGCCGCCGCCCCCGCCGCCCGCTCCTTCAATATGATTCTGAAACCCCGTCCACGAGCCGTCATCCGGCTCGCTGCCTATCGGGTCGACATATCCGCGCATCATCGCATCACGCTCTTTTTTCCACACCGCCACGATGGGCCGGAGTATCTTGCGGGCGGGTTCGTCGAAATATTGCATTTCACAGAAGAATAACGGACTGCCCATCAGCGCAATCGCCGCCACATAGCCTTGATCATACAAATGGGCGTTGCTCACCTCTTTATTAATGGTGGCCACGTTCTGGATGGTTAATTGTATTTTGTTGAGATTGACGTATCGCGCCATGTGCCATGCGTCGCGCAACACCAGGTAGGGAACATAAACGCACTGGCGCGGCTGCGCCGGCCTGCGATTTTCAAGGTAGAGATTGCCATACTCACGCCCGGAATACACGCCCACGCGCGGCACCACCTCGGTCAAGTCCCAATTTATCATAACCTTGTGGTTTGTATAAAGTATGTAATCCCTTGTCTTCCTGGTCATCGTATCGATTTTTTCGCGATCGGTCATGTGAACGAAATCTATTTTGGCGTAGGCGAAACCGCCATTGTCATAGTTCCATGTCATGTCTTGCAGCGGGGCCTGCTCGGCATACCAGATGCCCAGCTCGAAATTCTTTTTGGCCGCGGCGTCACGAATGTTTTTCCACCCCTCGGGATAGAGGGAATACTCACCCTTGCCATCCATGGTGGCGCTTTTTGCCGGACGCCATGAATTGTAGGTGAGTCCCTGCCAGCCGTCGTCAACGCACACTCCGTCGATGCCTATGTCGGCGCCCGCCTCAATCTCGCGAAGCACGTTTTCCTCGCGCGCTTGGTAACGCGGGTTGCCCGGCGTGGTGCCCCAAGTGTTGGCCGTGAGCTTAAGGTGCTCCTCAACCATGTGGAAGCGCGCGCGGTCAAATTTCTTGATGGCCATCGCCGCGTCCGTGCCGGAATATACAATCGTCCAGTTGCCCCATGTGCGTGTGTATTTGTCCAACGCGACATCTTTTATATCCAAGCCCAGCCCCGTGTTGGTCAGTGATTTATTATCGAGAATGAAGTCGCCCGTGTCGCATCCGAACGAGTTGACGCACTTTTGCGACTCCTTGAGCATCACAAGTCCGTCATTGCCATCCTGCAATGTCACAAACGAGGCCCAGCCGACGCGCTCCTCCGCGCCCTCGACGGCGCCGGTGTAGATGTCTTCACGCAAAAGCGGCGTTTCGCGCAAGTTGCGCGTCTGTGTCTCGGCAAAATAGCCGCCGTAGAGTCGCGTGGCGCCGCCGCCGCCTGCCGCCACGGGCAGGCGCGCGAGGTAGCCGTTCGGGGAAGTGGGAAGATTGCCAATGCCCTGCCCGAGATTATTATAGCCAACCAAACGATAGCCCGCCGGAGCCGCGGCCACGAGCTGCGGCATTCGCCCCGGCACGGTGGACATGATTTCGCGGATGGATGGCTTGTCGCTTTTCTCGTAAACAATCACCTCCGAGGCCATCGCCACGCCGTCCCTTTTTTTGCTGGCGATGCTCAACGAGGCGGTGCTGGCGGTGAGCTTGCCGGCGGGAACGTCGAAGAATATGGTTTGCGGCCCGGCCTTTGTCGTTTTGTAGGGTTTGATTTCCACGTTTTCAAAGCCTGCGCCGGCGACAGCCCTCCTGTTGCAAGTCAGCGCAACCGATTCGTTGACAGTCTGGTCGTTGACATTGTTAAAGAAGCTCAAGCCTATTTTGTAGCTCTTTTTGGGATCGAGATTTTCGAGCGCCACGGTGACAGGCTGCCCCTTGCCGTAGCCGACGCTGTTGAACCATTCGGGTTGGGGAGTCTTGTGGCTGAACGAAACATTATATGGTTTCTTGCCGAGGGCGCGCACGAGCACGATTTC
>Ga0123357_10006206_pt1 | contig 14507 bp, 14 predicted proteins | sample TergutEmb28metaG_FD_89873 | JGI IMG/M metagenome (GOLD analysis project Ga0123357, IMG submission 89873) | Embiratermes neotenicus P4 segment gut microbial communities from Petit-Saut dam, French Guiana - Emb289 P4 | ecosystem: Host-associated > Arthropoda: Insects > Digestive system > Gut ...
GCCATCGGTGAGCACACGGGCGGCAGCCTGCTGGAGGCTCTTGCCCATTTGGGCGCGGATCTGCTCGTGGAGGTACTCGCGGATTTGGCGAAGGGCGGCGCCAAGCCCGTGCCGCAATCCGGCATCGATGTGAGCTACGCCCCCAAGCTGTGCAAGGCGGATGGGACGATCAACTGGCACGCCCCGGCGCGGGCCGTGCATGCGCGGATACGCGCCGTAACGCCATGGCCGGGCGCGCATGCCGTGCTGCGCCTGGCGCCGCGCGCGGCAGGCGGGGCGGTACGGGAGCTGCTGGTGACGCTTGCGCCCGGCCGGCCTGACGATCCGCTGCCTCAAGGCGTACCGGCCGGGAGCCTGTGGATTAGCGCGGACGGCGTCCTGAGCCTTGCCTGTCAGGACGCTCTGTATGCGTTGAACGCCTTGCGCCCGGCGGATCGCGCCTGGATGTCCGCCAGGGATTTTGCGCGCGGCTTTCTGGCGCCGGGAGCGCACGGCATCTGCGGCACGGCCCTTGATATGAGAGCGTTTTCAAAATGATGCTCTATTCGGTAAAGCCCGGAGGCAGCGCGTCTTCCGGCAGTTCTTCGCCGCCGGGCAGCAAGTCTTTCGCGTCTTTGGGCGTCAGTTCAAGCGAGAGCCGCGCTTCGCGGGCGGCTTCAATATACGAGCCCGTGCGCAAACGCAGCGCCCCCTCCGCTTCGACCACGATGGCCGGGCTTGCCGCCGGGCAATGGCATTCACAGGCGCCGCAGCCGAAGCAGCGCTCCGCCTTCACAAAGGGCACGGGAACCTGACGGTCGGGCTCAGAGCGCAGGCTGACGGCCCCGTACGGACATACTTCCTGGCAGACGACGCAGCGTCTGTTCTGTTCCCAAGCCAAGCATTTCCGGCGCAGCACAAGGGCGCCGCCTATCTTGGCCCGCTGTTTTTCCTCCAAAGGCAGGCTGCGCAAGGCGCGGCTGGGACAGACCCGTCCGCAGGCATTGCAGCCGGCCTCGCAGTGACCGCGCCTGGGCACGAGCACCGGGCTGAACATGCCGGCAAGGCCCGCTAAAAAATACGTGGCTTGCAGGCCGTTGCCCGGACAGGCCTGCATGCAGGCGCCGCAACGCAGGCACAGGCGCAGAAAATCTTCTTCCGGCACAGCGCCGGGCGGACGGATCAAGGCGGGCCGGCGGATCAGGCCGACCGCAGCCGGCTGCTGCAAGGAATCCAGCCCCAGCATGCTGCCCGCCGCGCAGGCCGCTCCGGCAAGTCCGGCCTGGAGCAAGTGCCGCCGTCCCGGCAGGCCGGGCAAATTCTGCGGAGGCGCCAACTGCGGCGCCGCCGCAATGGAAAAACGCGTCTCGCCCGGACACAGCGCTTCACAACGGCGGCAGACGATGCATTCCCGATGGGCCGTGTTGGATGTGGACGCGTCTATCGCGCCCGTGGGGCAATGCCGTCGGCATTGGCCGCAGTCCATGCACCGGCTGACGCGCCGCCGCCACAAAGGCCGGAAGGAAAAAAGACCCAGCAGCGCGCCGGCGGGGCACAGATAACGGCACCAGAAACGCGGGCGGATCTGTTCAAGCGCGAACAGCGCGCCGAAAAAAACCAGGATGAAAAAGATCGCCTCGAAGCGGCGTACGCTCACCTGAGCATAGGCCAAGGTTTGCACATTGAGCGCGTCGGCCGCGTGACGCAACGCATCCAGCCCCTGGTTGCCCGCCAACTGGACGAGCGGAAAGACAAAGGTCGCGTAGAAACGGGTGATCAAGGAGATGGGCGAGGCCACAAAGACCGCGTTCACGCCGAGCGCGGCGGCGACGCATATGGCGGCCAGCAGCAGGTACTTGCTCCAATGCCAGGGACGCGACGCCGGCGCAACGCCGGACGCATCGCACGGTCTGCGGCCCTGTGGCCGCTGCGCGCCGAGAAAGCGCGCCAGATCAAGCGTGATGCCAAAGGGGCAGAGATAGCCGCAGAATATTCTGCCAAGCAGCAAGGCGAGCGCCAACATGCCCAAACCCGGCAGCAGCGACGGGACAAGCTCCCGCAGGGACAGGGGCACGGCAAGGGCAACCAGCGGATCAAGCCGCAAATACAGATCAGGCGGCAGCCAGTCCGGCGGCCATTCGGCGCTTGCGGCGCGCATCGTCCACAACAACAGGAGAAACAAGAGCAGGCTCAGGCTTTGTGCAAGCCTGCGGCTGCTGTGTGCGGACCAACGCGACAGGGGGCGCATGGGCTTTACACGCTGAGGCGTTGTGTCCGCATGTTCTCGATATCCATGCGTCCCAGACCCCGTTCATGGGCCAGGCGGATATGCGAGACTTGCCGGGCTTGCATGGCGCGGCCGTACCATTCATAGGACGCAACCGCCGTCGCGTCCGCCGCCACCGGATCCGTGGAGGCGATGATTTCGCCGGGGGTGATGACTTTGCCGGGTCCGCCGGGTCCGCCGGTCGTGAGCACACGGCTGGCATCGATAATGGCGAGCTGCGGCATGATGTGCTGCACCAGATCCACCAGGCTGACATCCAGGCTGTAGCGCCCGTGCATCATCTTGCGCTCCCAGATCAGCCCCATCTGGCCTTTTATGGAAAGGCTCACGCCCGCCCCGCCGTGCGATTTGGCGGCCGGTACGGCGATAAGCACATCGGCTTCCAGCACGTCCTTCATGAAGGCGTTGCTGCGCATTTCCACAGCCTTCGGCAGCGCCGCTTCCTGATAGAAGCTGCGGTCCATCAGGTGGTGGCAAATGCCGGGCTCAACGCTGTTGCAGGCGTCGCGGATGCCGGAAAGGTTCAGCGCCTGTTCGGGATCCTGCAAAGAGTGATCAAGGACGCGCACTTTCGCGGCGCCTGCCTCTTTGCACATGCTGATCACTGCCTTGACGACCAGGGGATGGGTGTTGGAAGCCGCCTCAAGGGGACGGGCAAAGCTCATGTTGGGTTTGATGACCACTTTGTGTCCCGCCTTGACAAAGCGGCCCATGCCGCCCAACATGTCCACTGCCGCACGGGTGGCTGTGGCGGGATCCCCCTTGACGATGACCACGTCAGGATATGCGCCGGGCGCTTCCGCCGCGGCGTCGGAAAACTTGGAAAAGCCGAAGCCGGTGGACAGGCAGGCCGCGCCCGCAAGCTGCCACTTGAGAAAGTCACGTCTGCGCATAGACCCTCCTTGGCGCCCGGGAGGGCGGACGCCGTTTCAGAAGCCATAACGCCACTGCGCCTGCTTGTAAATATGCCGGGAAACCCATGACGCACTATGCCCTCCTCATATCCTAAAGCGAATCTCCGCACTATTTGGAGCCTTATCTGGCCCCAGACCCTGATGATGGTGTTGCAGTTCGGCATTGCCTTTGTCTGCGTCTGGGTAGCGGGACGCATCAACCCCGTGGTGCAGGCATCCTTCGGCATGCTGGCCCAGTGCATCATGTTTTTGCAGGTGGTGGCCATCTCTATGGGCAGCGGCGCTATTGCCGCGATCAGCCAGTCGCTGGGCGCCGGCTTGGCGCGGCGCGCGCGGCGCTATGTCCTGCTGGTGGGATGGGGGAGCCTGCTGCTGGGCCTTCTGACGGCGCTTTTGGGCTATATCTTGCGCGCCCAGCTTTTCGACGCCTTGATGGCGCCGCCGGAAACGCGAGAAATACTTGACAACTATTGGCGGGTCACCCTGCTGACCACGCCCTTGAACTATCTGTGGGGGGTGAGTTCCGGGCTGTTTCGGGCCATCCGTCATGTTATCGCGCCGCTTTTGGTCACCGCGCTGGTGTTTGCGCTTATCCTGTTCGGCGCCACAGGCTTGGGGCTCGGCTTGTTCGGCCTGCCCGATTGCGGCTACATGGGCATTGCCTGGGCGAATTTTTTTTCCGTGCTGCTAGGCGCAACGGGCAATATTCTGCTTTTGCTGCGCCTGGGGTATATGCACCCGCGCGATACCCCGCCCTGGCGCTGGATACGGCGCGGCGCTCCCTATCTCATCCGCGTGGCGTGGCCGGCCGGGCTTTCCCACTTCCTCTGGCAGCTTGGTTATCTGGCGCTTTTTGCCATTACCGCCGCTCTGCCTGTGGGGAGCGTTGCGGCCCTGGCTGGGCTGACAGCCGGCATGCGCGTGGAATCGTTATTGTTTATGCCTGCCTTTGCCTTCAATATGACCGTGTCGGTATTGGTGGGCAACAGCTTGGGCGCGGGAGACAAGGCCGAAGCCAGACGGCTTGCCCTTGTGCTCAGCGCGAGCGGCTGTGTGCTCATATCGGCGCTTGCCGGCCTGATATGGCCCTTTATGGGCGATCTGGCGGCAGTGCTTTCGGATTCCCCGGCCGTCCAAAAGGAGACGGTCTCGTATTTGTGCTATAACCTGCTTGCCGCGCCCTTCACCACCAGCAGCATGATTTTCGGCGGGGTCATGATGGGGGCCGGCGCAACCCGCTATAATCTGGCGGTGTTTGCAAGCAGCTTCTGGCTGGTGCGCCTTCCCTTGGCCTGGCTGTTCGGCCATGTACTCTGGGAGGAAGCGTCCGGCATCTTTTTATCCATGTTCGTTTCGCAGGCCGTGCAGTCCTGCATGATGCTCTGGGTGATGCTGCGTCTTGACTGGACGCGCTTCAGCCTTGTGCGGCGCACGGGCGCCCTTGCCACATAATCAAAAACGGGAAATGCCATGTCACAGGAATGCTATACGCGAATCGACCTTGCCAGGCGCGCGGAGTATGACGCCTTATGGGCAGCCGCGCCCAGCCGCTCCATAGACTACAGTCTGGTCAACCTGTGGGGCTGGGCGCACTATTTCGGCCTGAGCTGGCGTTTTTCCGGCGGATTGTGCTGGCTGCGGCAGATGCACCCGGCACCCTGCCAATGGGCGCCCATCGGCCCCTGGGCCGGCATTGACTGGGAAACGCTGCCGGAACTTGCCGCAGGCATAGAACTGGCGCGCGTCCCCGAGGCTTTGGCCACCCTCCTTGAGCAGCGTTTGCCGGGTCGCGTACGCGTCGAAGAAAACAGGGATCATTGGGAATACCTGTACGCCACCCAGGACATGGCCCAACTGCCGGGCAACCGTTATCACCGCAAACGCAACCATGTGAACGCCTACATCAAGGCCTACGGCGAACCGGAGTACCGCCCGCTGGATATGGACGTCATGGAGGACATTCTGGCGCTGAGTGAAGAATGGTGCCGCTGGCACGAGTGCGCGGATTCCTCGGCCCTGTCCGCCGAAAATGACGCCATCAATCATGTGCTGGCGCATTGGGGGAGCTTTCCCCATCTCTTGGGCGGAGCGCTGTATGCCGAAAACCAGATCGTGGCCTTCGCCGTGGGGGAGGAACTCGATCCGGGCATGGTGGGCGTACATTTTGAAAAAGGACGGCACGGCTACCGGGGCGTATACCAGATGGTCAATTGCTGCTTTGCGCGCAGCCAGAAAGCGGGAATCGCGCTGCTCAACCGCGCCCAGGATCTCGGAGAAGAAGGCTTGCGCCAGGCCAAGCAGAGTTATCTGCCCGTGGATTTTTTGCGCAAATACACAGTGCGGATCGCGCCGAAGTAGGGGAGGCCAAGACCATCAAGCCATCGATCCGCCGGGCCGGCGACCTTCCGCGAACCACCCCGCCCTTCGGGTGCCCCTCCACAGGAGGGGAATGGGGTTGCGGTGGCGCGTTGCGTAAGCGAGTGGCCTTACGACGCCGGCTCCGAGGGAATTTCCTCCATGAGAGCTTTCTACTGAACAATCCTCGGCCATTTACGTGCAAAGTGCATAAGACGAAGTATTTCAACTTGCTCATTTTGTATTAAAAAGACGAAAAAATATGGCAGATTCGGTACCAGCAGTTCTCTGGCGCCTTCAACTAAGCCGGGTCTGCCTCGATTCGGCAGCTTGGCGAGGCTTTTCGCGGCAGATTTGATTGCAATGGCGATGTCTCTGGCCGTGTCCTTGTCGTCTATAGCAATATAGCCAACTGCTTCATCAAGGTCATTTAAAGCCGCAAGCGTCCATCTAACACGCATCTTCAAGCACCATACTTGGCAAAAACGGCTTCAACCGCTTCTTCCGTGGCGAACTGCCCTGCTTGTGCCTGTTGCATCCCTTTTTTTACGGCGGCCTCATAGGCCGCTCGCGTTTCCAGCGCATCTTTTACCGCTTGCTGCAGGAGCCAGTGACGGCTTCTACCTTCCGTAACGGCGATGGCATCGATTTGGCTCAGTGTTTCTTGATCAAGGCGAATGCTTGTAGGAAATAGCATTTTGTCCTCCTGTAGTTATAGTAACTACACAGGTTTTTCCAAAAAAGCAATCGTATGGAAAAGCATTTTTGGCCATATTTTGACATGTTGCCGACGCCTGTCAAAATGCGTCGATGCTTCGGAACACCGCGCCGGTAGCGGCGGAACTGACCTGGCTTGCGTAACGGCGCAGGAAGGGGGAGTCGATCTGCTTCGTCAGGGGCTTGTGCGCCGCCCTGCGGCGGGCGAGTTCCGCCTCGTCCACCAGCACATCCAGCCTGCGGTCGGGGATGTCGATACGGATGCTGTCGCCTTCGCGCACAAGACCGATGGGGCCGCCATCCGCGGCTTCGGGCGAGATGTGCCCGACCGCCGCGCCGTTGGTGCCGCCGGAAAAGCGCCCGTCAGTCAGCAGCGCCACATCCTTGCCGAGCCCCATGCCGGTAATGGCGGCGGTGGGCGAAAGCATTTCGCGCATGCCCGGCCCGCCGCGCGGGCCTTCATACAGGATGACGACCACATCGTTTTTGACAATCGCGCCGCCGAGGATGGCATGCATGGCTTCTTCCTCCGAATGGAAGACACGGGCGCGGCCAGTGCGCCGCATCATTTCCGGGGCCACGGCGGATTGCTTGACCACCGCGCCGTCCGGGGCGATGTTGCCGCGCAGAATCGCCAGGCCGCCTTCCCGGGAATAGGGGACGTCCAGGGACCGGATAACGGCATCATCCAGCACCCGCGAAGCCTGTTCCACAAGATTTTCCGCAACGCTCCGACCGGTGACGGTCCGGGCTTCGCTCTTGATCAGCCCGCCTTTGTCCAGGACGGCAATGACAGCCTGAATGCCGCCGGCAGCGTCAAGATCCTGGATATGGTGCTTGCCGGCCGGAGAAAGCTTGCACAGGTTGGGCGTAGAGCGGCTGATCCGGTCAAAAATATCCAGATCCAGACTGAGCCCGGCTTCGGCAAAAATGGCGGGCAGATGCAGCACCGTGTTGGTGGAGCCGCCCAGGGCCATATCCACGGCCACGGCGTTATGCACGGCCGCCGGGGTGACGATGTCCCGCGGCCGGATATTGTCCTTGAACAAGCCCATGACGCGCATGCCCGCCTCCTTGCCCAAACGGACGCGCGCCGCCGAAGTCGCGGCCACAGTGCCGTTGCCGGGCAAAGCGAGACCGACGGCTTCCGCCAGGCAGTTCATGGTGTTGGCGGTGAACATGCCCGCGCAGGAACCGCAACCTGGACAGGCGCCGCCGGCCATTGCCTCAAGTTCCTCCTCGCTCATGTCGCCGCGCCCCACGCGCCCGACCCCCTCAAACACGGTAATGAGATCCGCGCGTTGTCCCCGGTAGTTTCCGGCGGCCATGGGACCGCCGCTGACCATCACGGCGGGGATATTCAGGCGCAGCATGGCCATAAGCATGGCCGGCGTGATCTTGTCGCAGTTGGGTATGCAGACCAGGGCGTCAAAGGGATGGGCCGTGGCCATGAGTTCGATGGAATCCGCGATGATTTCGCGTGAGGGCAGGGAAAAACGCATGCCTGCATGGTTCATGGCCAGCCCGTCGCACACGCCGATGGCGGGAAATTCCATAGGCGTGCCGCCGGCAAGGCGTATGCCGGCCTTCACGGCTTCGGCGATGCGGTGCAAATGCGCATGGCCGGGGATGATTTCATTGGCGGCGTTGACAACGCCCACCAGTGGGCGGCCTATTTCCTCACGGGTCAGACCCAGAGCGTACAACAAGGAGCGATGGGGGGCCTTTTCAAGGCCCTGCGTCATGTTATGGCTTCGCATGGACTACGTTCCTGTGGGTTGCAAGATATGTCGGGACAGCAAGAGCGCACAAAGTCTATGCCAAAGCGTCTGAAAAGCCAATCAGCAGGACTCTTGCTTTTTTTTCCGCTTTGCCCCATTGCATCAGGCATGGGAAAAACGGCTTCACAGACTTGCTTTTTTCCGCTTTGCCCCTGAAATCCCCTTGGGGACGCCGCCGCACGAACTGACACGATGAGAGTACTCCTGTGGATACTGAACAAAGAACATTCAGCACCTTCAACATGATGGTGCTTTGGTTTGGCGCTTCCATTTCCATTGCCGAGGTGCTGGCGGGCACACTCCTTGCCCCGCTGGGCTTTCGGGAGGGTTTCACCGCCATCCTGATCGGGCATGTGATCGGCGGGGTCATTCAGTTTTTGGCCGGGCTCATCGGCGCCAAGAGCGGTCTTTCGGCCACGCAGACGTTTCGCATTTCCTTTGGGCGCTACGGTTCTTACTTTTTTTCTATCCTGAACATCATGCAGCTTCTAGGCTGGACCGCCGTGATGATCATCAGCGGCGCCAAAGCCTTGGACGGCATCGCCGGCGTACTGCTCGACCACCGGAACGAAGCCTTATGGTGCCTGGTAATCGGCTGCCTGATCCTGATATGGATTGCGCGCGGGATCAAAGGCATCTTTAAGGCGCACGCCCTGGTGATCGCGGCCTTGTTCATCTGCCTGCTCATCCTGGGCTACAAAGTCTTTACCCTGCCGGGCGGCGCGCACACTGTGACATCGGCCCCGCTCAGCTTCGGCCAAGCCGTTGAACTCAACGTAGCCATGTGCCTTTCCTGGCTGCCGCTGATCTCAGACTATTCGCGCATGCTCAAGCACCCGTTGCGCGGCGTCCTGGCCGGCGTATTTTGCTATATTTGCGGCGGCGCCATCATGTTTACCATCGGACTTGGGGTCGCCTTGTATGCAGGCGCTACGGAAATCAGCGACATGCTCTTGTCCTCCGGCCTGGGAGTGCCGGGGCTGTTCGTGATCGCCTTTTCCACCGTGGTCGGCACCTTTCTGGATGCCCATTCCTCCGGCGTAAGCGCCGCGAATATCAACCCGAAGGTGCGCGAAAAGCCGGCAGGCATCTGCGTGGTCATCCTGGGCGCCGCGCTGGCCATCTTCGTGCCCATGAGTCAATATGAAAACTTTCTTTACCTGATCGGCTCCGTCTTTGCTCCTCTCTTCGCCGTGCTCCTGGTCGACGTGTATGTATTCGGACAGCGCGATATCAACTATGCGATCAACGTGAAAAATCTGGCCCTCTGGCTGACGGGCTTCATCATTTACCGTGCCCTGAAGGATTATGATTTCGTTATCGGCATTACCTTCCCGGTCATGATCACCATCGGCGGCATCTGTTTTCTGGTGAACAAGCTTATAAAAGTGAACGAGCCTCTATGACCTGTATACACAGCGAGAGGGCGGTTCTTGCTTTTTTTCCGGCTTTGCCCCATGAATCAGGCATGGGAAAACAGGAAGAAGCGTTGTCTGTGGAACAGTGGCACGCCTCGCCCGGGGGAAGCTTTGCCTTGGCGCAGCAGAAGCGGATTTTGCAGCATCTCATGAGCCGCTGGCCGCGCCGCGGTTGTTCCATGCTGGATGTTGGCTGCGGCACGGGACTGTTCAGCGAGTTTTTGTGGGAAAGCGGCTTTGACGTCACATGCTTGGCGCACGACCAGCCCATGCTGGAAAGCGCCCAAGCCCGGCTTGGCCCGAAAGCTTCTTACCAGGTGGGAGTTGCCGGGCATCTGCCCTTTGACGACCATACCTTTGACTATGTAGCCCTGTTTGGCGCGTTTGAAGAACCGGACGATCCCCGCGCGACGCTGGAAGAGGCCCTGCGCGTCGCGGCCAGAGGCGTCATACTGGGATTCTTCAACGCCTTTTCTTTGGCGCGGCTTGCCCAAGCTTTCCCCAGCGGCGACCGTATGCCGCATACGCGCTGGTATGGTCCGGCGGCGATCTGGCGTCTGTTGCGCCATCTGCCCGACATCCGAAGGGCGCGCTTCGGCTCTGTGCTGCTGGGCCCGCCATGTACGTGGCGGGCAGGGAAAATATGCGGCTTTTGTAATGCATTGCGTTTGCCGTTGCCGGTGGGGGCCTATGTAGCCCTCAGCATCACGCCGGGATCGCGTTTGCCGCTTACCCCGCTGCCGCTGCGCCTGAGAAAAGGCGGACTGAAAGAGGCAAGCCCGCATGCGCTCCGAGAAGGAAGGTGTTCGTGAGCAATCGTAGTTTTTTCCGGGAGCACCGGAAGCTTATTGCAGGGCTGGGCCTTGCGCTTGTTCTTGCGTCGCTTGCCGCCGGAGCTGCGCTGCTGTACCGTTACCGCACGGGGCCGGATTCTGTTTTTTCGTCTCTGCGCACCGCCCTGGCCGAAGGCGATAAGGCCGCCCTGGCTTCCCTGATGGATTTTCGTTCGCTTTCAGCGGATATTGTTCAGGCCGTGTTCACCGTGTATCCGCAAAGCGCGGCACAGGAAAAGCAGAAAACGGACATGCAGGACGAAGCGCAACGCCTGGCGCTCAAGGCGTTGACGGACGGGAAGGATGCCAAGTCTGAAACCGCCCAGCCCCGCAAGCTTTTTGAAGCTGCGCCCTTTGTGCCGGCGGATGTCTTCGCCCAACTCGCGGCAGGGATGACGTTAGAAAAAGCCGCCGACGGCGCGCAAATACTGTCACGCTTCACCCACCATAAACTGCAGACGGATTTTCCGGTGCAACTGCGCCTGGAACGCCGGCAGGGCGAGTGGAAAGTGACGCGCTTGCTCAATGCCCAGGAACTGGTCAAGCTGTACAAGGACTCCATGGCTGCCCTCCTGGCGGCCGATGAGGTCACGCTTGCGGAAAAAAATGAAAAAATCATGAGCAGAATGCGCGCGCATTTCCATGAGCCGCAATGCTTGGCGTCCGCGCAGCAGATGGGCAGCAAGCATGAAGTCATGCTGGTCATCAAGGTCACAGCGAACAATAAAGAAACGACAACGCTGCATAGCGTGAACCTGCTGTGCGAGTTGCGCGCGAGCAACGGAGCGCCGGTGTATTCGCGCCAGGTGGAGGCGGTGCAGCGCGTATTCGGCGGCGGGGCCTTCTCGAATACCTGGACCATGGTGCTGGACGCTGACAGCGGGGACGCCGTAAAACTTTTGCAGGCCGGTCCGCTTTCCTGTACTGTGGAACCCAAGGTCATGAGCGTTGGCGTAGGTGAAATTTTATACCCGCGCAAAGATTAGCATCGCGATATAAGAGCGGATGATCTTGCAGGAGTTAAGGAGTTGCTGATGAAGAACCGTAGCCGTTCCATCCATCTTACGCTGCATATCCATAAAGACGCTGCCGCCATGGCTGAGCGCGCGGCCCACCTCTTTGCCGGCGCTTGCGAAGAGGCTCTCGCCGAACGGGGCGTGTTTACCGTGGCGCTGTCCGGGGGACACACCCCGATTCCGCTGTTCCGCCTCCTTGCGGGAAGCGACTGGGCCGAGCGCCTGCCCTGGGGGAAAATATACATATATTGGGTGGACGAACGCTGCGTCGGGCCGGAGCATGCCGACAGCAATTACGGCATGGCGCGGCGTGAACTGCTCTCCCAGGTTCCTGCCACGCATTATTATCGCATGAAGGGCGAGGAGTCGCCCGAGCACGCGGCCCTGCTGTATGAGGAGATGCTCCGCGATCATTTTAAGCTCGCGCCCGGCGAAATCCCCAGGTTTGACTTCATCCTGCTTGGCATGGGCCACGACGGCCATACCGGCTCGCTCTTTGTCGACTCGCCGGGGCTGCACGAGAAAAACCGCCTGGTTCTCGACCAGTACGTGCCGGAACGCAAGGCCGACCGGCTCACCTTAACGCTGCCGGTTCTGAACAACGCCCGTTGTTGCCTCTTTCTGGTCAACGGAGAGGACAAGCACAACGTGCTCGCCAAAGCGCTCGATCTGCTTGCGAAACCCGGCATGCCGGCGCAAATGGTGCGCCCCGGCTTTGGCGATCTGATCTGGATTGTGGACGAACAGGCAGCCTTGGGGGGGAACCCGGCATGATACAGCGGCCGCTTTTTATACAATGGCAGGCGCGCAATGAAATAGGCGTTGCCATTCTTGATGAGCAACACAGAGGCATGGTGTCCATCATCAATACCTTTTACTATCTGCTGGGCCTGGGCATCGGCAGCAGCACGCTGTATGCCAACATCAGCGAAACGCTGAAAACCTATGCCCGCATCCATTTCCTCACGGAAGAAAAACTGCTTGAAACCGCAGCATATAAAGATATTGAAGCGCATAAAGAACTGCACAGCAAGTTCATGCAAGAATTAGAACGCGTTGAGTGGCGTGCTGTCAGGGAGAATGAAGCAGAGCACCTGCTGGATTTTCAGAAAAAATGGTGGCTTGAACATATCAATGAGCGAGATAAGCGCTTCGTGCAGTATGTGCTTGCCGACGGCAAAGCCGCGCAAAAAAAATAACACGGCGCTTATCCCTTTTTTCGCAGCGCCCAAAAAAAGCGTTGCGCGCCGTCCAGTTCGTAGGCGTATTCCGCCGCAAGGCGCCAGGGTTCAGGGAGCAGTCCCGGCGGCGGGCTCTTGGCCGTGATGCAGACGACGCCATCCGGCGCAAGCTTGTCCGCCACAAAGGGCAACAAGCGTTCCCACGGCATGAAGGCCCGGCTGAGGATGCAGTCCGCCGCTTGCTTGTGTGCGCGCATGCGGGCGAAAAACCGCTCGGCGCGTTCGCACAGGGCGAAGGTGCGGGGCAGCGTTAACAGCGTCAGCGCGGTATGCAGGAAGATGGCGCGTTTTTCGCGCGCCTCCACCATGTGGTATTCCCCGACCTGCCAGACCATGCGCAAAGGGATGCCGGGCAGGCCCGCGCCCGCGCCCGGATCCCAGGTCAGCGGATCTGCGGGCAGGGGCAGCCCTTCGAAAAAACGCGCCAGAAAAAAGCTGTCCGCAACAAGACGCAAGGCCTCGCGCCAGTTTTTCGCGCCCACAAGATTCATGGCGCGGTTCCAACGCATGAGCAGCAAAAGGTACGCGCCCAGGGGCGCAAGCGCGTCTTCCGGCACAGGGCAGCGCAGGGCGCGGCATGCGGCGGCCAGCTCGGCGGACGGAATTTCCGGAACATCCGGAGAAGATGCATGTTTCATGGTCGTGTGCGGGGCTTGCAGTCTGCCTGGAAATCGTCTAGAAAATATCATGACATAACACTAAGGAGTCGTTATGAAAACGCCGGCGCTGCTTTTCCCCGGCCAAGGCGCCCAGGAACCCGGCATGGGGCGGGAACTGGCGGACGCCTCTCCTGAGGCGATGTATATCTGGAAACAGGCGGAGCAGGCAAGCGGCCTGCCTTTGCGGGCCATCTCTTGGGAGGGGGACGAGGCCGCCATGGCCGATACGCGCGCGCTGCAACCCGCGTTGACCGCCGCGAGCCTGGCGCTCTGGCAGAGCATGGCGCCCAGCTTGCGGGTGGCGGGCGCAGCAGGACACAGTTTGGGGGAATATGCCGCTCTTGCTGCGGCCGGGGCGCTGTCCACGGGCAAGGCGCTGGAATTGGCCGCCCTGCGCGGGCGTTTGATGGCCGAGGCCGATCCTGACGGCAAGGGCGCCATGTGCGCCATCGTGAAGCTGGATCAGACGGCTGTGGAGGCGCTGGTGCGCGATGTCCTGGCCGAGGGCGGCGAGATGTTGCGTATCGCCAATTACAACACTCCGGCCCAGTTCGTGCTCAGCGGAAGCCGCGCGGCCATTGAACACGCCTCGGCCCTGGCCAGGGAACGCGGGGGCCGCGCCCTGCCGCTCAAAGTCAGCGGCGCGTTTCATAGTCCCTATATGGATCGGGCCGCCAAGGAACTTGCCAAGGCTCTGAACAAAGCAAGCTGGAACAAGCCGCGTTTTCCGGTGTATTGTAACGCGATCGGCCGGGCCGTGCACAGCGGCGAGGGCATAAAGGAGGCCATGCTGATCCAGATGACTTCTTCCGTGCGCTGGATTGAAACCATCGGCGCGCAATGGAACGACGGCATCCGCCATTGGCTGGAGCTTGGCCCCAAGGCGCTGCTTTCCAAGATGGTCGCGCCCATCCTGACGGCGCTGCCTGTGCCCGAAGGCGCCGACTATACGGCCGAATGCGTGAGCAGCCCGAGCCGGCGCACTAAAACAGATCGAGCCCTTGATGTCTGAAGCTGTGATAAATTTTACAATGCCGGTTTTTAATCGGTTAACGGCAACACAGAAGGCCTTAGTAGCGCTTTTTAAAAGCGACAGGTCAATTCCATTTTCGATTACAGTTGTTGATAACGGATCTGAACAAGCGCTTGTAGACAAATTGAAAGTATTTCATCAGGATAAAATTATTGACAAACTGTTTCTCTTGCCAAAAAATATGGGCATAGCTTGTGCTTGTAATATTGGATGGGAAATGACTCCCGCTGAGTTTTATTGTAAAATTGATAATGATACAATGCCTGTCAAAAAA
>Ga0123357_10006209_pt1 | contig 14504 bp, 14 predicted proteins | sample TergutEmb28metaG_FD_89873 | JGI IMG/M metagenome (GOLD analysis project Ga0123357, IMG submission 89873) | Embiratermes neotenicus P4 segment gut microbial communities from Petit-Saut dam, French Guiana - Emb289 P4 | ecosystem: Host-associated > Arthropoda: Insects > Digestive system > Gut ...
AACAATCCCTTACACCGGTGGCTGACCTGGCTGGACCCGAGCAGTCCGCCGGAGCTGGCAGAGGAGGCATTGGAAATGGATACCGCGATACAGAAGGCGCAGGAAAAGCAGGATTATATATTGCGAGACGAGGAAGCGTTACATCATTATCAGATGCAGCAGATGGCTTATTGGGATAATATCAGTGCCAATAAGTACATGGAGGAAATAAAAAAAGAAGCGGAAAATACCCGTAAAGAAGCGGAAATGGCGCTTGAGAAAGGGCTTGCAAAAGGAATGGAAAAAAGCAGTATGGAAATTGCCCGGAGAATGAAGGCCCGCGGACGGCCGACAGACGAGATCGCGGAAGATACCGGCCTTTCAAGGGATGTTATTGAGATACTTTGAACAGGTGCAAAATAAAAATTGAAAAAGGCCAAAAAATTTACTATAATTTTTTATTTTGTTTCCCGGCGCCCATTCGTTACACTCCCCTGCCATGTCCCAAAATCTCCCTCAGCGCTTCCCGGTTGCCGGCCAGATGCGGGTCTGCTGAACCTGTTGCGTAGACTTCATCGAGTCTGCTGCGGTACTGGCCGCGGACTTTTTGGCGGACAAGCTTCATTGTGGAGTTGACAAGACCATTGCTTTCGTCAAAGACGCCGGGGATGATTGCGAAAGACGCGGGCCGCCATTGAGCCGGGATGCCTGCGTAATCGGGGTGTTTGGCAAAGGCAGCGATGTCATCGCGGATTAGGTCGATTATTTTGTCGGCATTTTTATCGATGTCTTTGTCATTTTCAATTGAGATTCCCTTTTCTTTTACAGCGGCTTTGAGTTCTTCGGCATTGATAGTAAAAAGGGCGCTGGTGAACTTGCATTGCTCGTTAAAAACCATAAGCTGGTTTACAAAAACGGAAGTATTCATTATTGCTTCTTCGATGGTCTCGGGGCTGTATTTTTCGCCGTCGGCTGCGATCAAAAGCGCTTTCTCGCGGCCGGTCACAACCAGGAAGCCGTCAGCGTCTTTGTAACCAAGGTCTCCTGACCAAAGCCAGCCGTCAATTAATGCTGCGGCTGTGGCTTCCGGATTTTTGTAATAGCCTTTAATTACCGAACCGCCGCGCGTTACGATCTGGCCGATTTCGTTGGCTGCGCATTCATGGCTGCCGCCGCCGGCAGAGGACGCGCCGGCAGATGTTACATCGGCAGATGACGGTTCCTTCATTATGCGTACATCGAGGTTCGGGATGATAACACCTGATGTGCCGAACTTGTGTTTAGCCGCGGAGTTAGAGCTGATGATCGGCGAGTTCTCGGTAAGGCCGTAGCCCTGGTAAACCGGCGCGCCGATCGCGTTGAAGAATTCCTGCTGCTTGATTTCCAGAAGGGCGCCGCCGCCGATGCAGAACTTGATGTCTTTTCCAAAGACTTCCCGCAGTTTTGGAAAGATAAGGGCGTTGGCAATTGCCCACGGAAAGTAATTGCGTATTCTTGTTAATAACGAAGGTTTGTTGTAACCGTTCCCGGCTCCGGCGATCCCGGCTCTTAGCCCGGCTTCGAAAAGGCCTTTGATTAAGCCGCCTTTTTCCGCAATGCCGGAGATCATCTTCTTCATAAAATTACCGGAGAGGGCCGGTACTGTGAGCAGAAAATCCGGATTTACTTCCTGCAGGTTTTTTGGCATATTGCGGAGCGAGGCGAGCGGCCCGCCCTGGGAATCCGGGAAATACATGGTCATACCCCGGATCAAAAAGATGTAAAGCCCGACGGTGTGCGCGAATGAATGATCGAGGGGCAAAAGGATCAGACTCTTCCAGCCTTTTTCAACCTGCACTATCTGTATCGAGTTTGCCGCGTTATCGATATAGTTGCGGTGGCTCAGCATTATCCCCTTGGGATTACCGGTAGTCCCGGATGTATAACTGATAGTAACCGTATCGTCAGCGGCAAGATTTTTTTCGATCTCATCAAGTTTTTTTTGGTAATCATTACCCGGATTACCAATGAGTTTTTCGCCCTGGGCAACAAGTTCGTCATAAAAAAACGCTTTAATGGAAGCAGCGGCTTCTTCGATTTTTGGATTGCGCGGGGAAATAATTATTATAAGCGGTTTTATTTGTACGTTCTTAAGTGAATCCAGCGCTCTGGGAAAACTGTTCTCCGATACAAGAAGCGCTTTTGATTCAGAATGATCCAGTCTGAATACCAGTTCGTCATCAAGCAGTTTGGTTGACAGGGGAACAGAAACACAGCCGGCTTTCAGAATACCGAACTCAGCGATAACCCAGGACGGCCGGCCTTCCGAAAGGATTGCGATGTTATCGCCTTTTTTAAATCCCAGGTTAATCAGGGACGCTGCGAACGCGGACGAAAGTCTGTCAGATTCTTTAAAACTGAAAGTTTTCCATTGATCACCGGATTTACCGCCCAGATAAGCCATATCGCCGTGATTTTTGGCTCCATCATGGAGTAATTCAATTACTGTGTTCATAAAGTCCCCCTAAATAAATGGTTTTTATCAGTAAGGTTTATATCAGTATGACATAAAATGCAGTTTTGTCAAGTATAAAATAATGGAAAGTATGCTTGACATTTCATTTTTCATGATTTATAAATATATGTAAAGTTAACTTTCCATTTAAATGGAGGCTTTTTTTTGCGTAACAAACTGGAGGAAATCCGGAAACTGCAGAACATTACGCAAGAGGAACTTGCGCTTGCGCTGGAAGTATCGCGGCAAACAATAAGTTCACTGGAAAGCGGACGGTATAATCCGTCCATTCTGCTGGCTTTTAAAATTGCGCGGTATTTTGGAATGGCGATTGAAGAAATATTTATTTACGAAGGAGATGAAAAAAAATGAAAAAACAGGCCAAATCCTTGCTTTTATTCATCGGGATTGCCGTCCTCGCGGCAGGTTTATTAACAGCAGCATTTTTTCCGGATGCAAACGGAGTAATGCGGCATCTGCCTGCGGTATTGATCGGCTTTGGAGTAGGTTTAATCGTACCCGGGGCTATTTTTATGGTAATGTTAAAAGGTACGAAAAAAAATCCGGAAAAAGCCAGGCAGCTTGAAATTGATGAAAAAGATGAACGGAATATCAGGCTGCGCGAAAAAGCGGGATTTACCGCATGGTTTATAACATTATTTGTAATTGTTGTCCTTTTATTGACTTTTTTATTAATCGATAATGAAACCGGTAAGTGGCTGGCCCTGGCAGCATTGTTTATCCATGTGGCAAGCTACAGGATTTTTTATGTAATATACAAAAATAAATATTAAGTATAATCTGAATCATTATTATGAAAAAATTAATTCCGGCTATGCTGCTTGCAATAATTGCGGCAGGTTTCTCGTCCTGCCAGAGGGCTGAAGCCTTATACAATGACGGTATTTTATATCTGAACAAGGGAAACTATACTGTCGCGGTTACCAATTTTACCGAGTCAATCAGGCTTGACCCCAAAGTAGCGGACGCTTATTTGTACAGGGGCAACGCGTATACATATAAAAAAGAATTTGACAAGGCAATAGCGGATTATGAAACTGCAATAAAACTCGATCCCAAAAATCCGGTTATTTATTACAGCAGGGGAAATTTATTCAGCATTCAGGGTGATTATGAAAAAGCCATCGGTGAATATACCCAGGCGGTGTCCCTTGATCCAAAATACACGCAGGCGTTTTTGAACCGCGGCACTGCCTATGAATATCAAAAGGAATATTTGCTGGCCTTTGGAGATTGGGAAACTGTACTGGTGCTGGATCCAAAAAACGTATTTGCAAGCCAGAATATAGACAGGATTAAAAAAGTCCTTGACGCGCAGGAATGAGTGCAAACCCATTAACCTACCTTGAACCTGTACTGACGGAACTGTCCAAAGCCTGGCCGGACAATAAAACGATAAACATCGTATGCCACGGGCACAGCGTGCCGGCCGGGTATTTTGCGACGCCGACAGTAAATACTTTTGAATCATATCCGCATTTGCTTCATAAAATAATTAAACAGGCGTTTCCGTTTGCGGCAGTAAATATAATTGTTACAGCAATCGGCGGGGAGACATCGGACCTGGGAGCCAAGAGGTTTGTAAATGAAGTCCTTAACCACAATCCCTCGGTTGTTACAATTGATTACGGACTTAATGACAGAAGGATCAGGCTGGAAAAAGCTTATGCGGCGTGGTGTTCCATGATCGAAAAAGCATTGTTAAAAAACATAAAGGTTATATTGTTAACGCCGAGCTGGGATACATCATACCTGATCAATGATGATAACTGGAAAAATCTGGTACTGCATGCAGAACAGATCCGTTCTTTGGCGGACAAATTTGAGGTTGGTCTGTCAGATTCATTTTTAAAATTCGGCGAATATATCGAAGCCGGTAACGATCTGAACTCCCTGCTGTCCCAAAGCAACCACCCAAACAGTATTGGCCATCAATTAATTGCGGACGGATTGTGCGAATTTTTTAAAAAAATTCCTTGACGATTTAATATATTACCCTGATAATTTTAATAAACGGATTATTTGGCAAACGCCGGAATTCCGTAAAATAAAATCAGGAGGAAAAAGTGGAAGTCCTCAAACTTATCGGGGTACTCATCGTAATTGTCGGGTTTATCTTTAAATTCGACACCATTGCCGTGGTAGTGGTTGCCGGTATCGTAACCGGTTTGGTGGCTGGTATGGGCCCCGAACAGATTCTCACGGTGCTGGGCAGTTCCTTTGTCAGCCAGCGGCTGGCAACACTGTTTGTACTCACGCTGCCGGTAATCGGCATTTGTGAGCGGTACGGCCTTAAAGACAAGGCCGTAGATTTGATTCGGAAATTCAAGATGGCAACATCCGGAGGGATCATATCCATCTGGCTTGCCGTCCGCTCCCTTTCGGCGGCGTTTTCCGTACGTCTTGGCGGCCATCCCCAGTTTATCCGCCCGCTGATTGAACCGATGGCCAACGCGGCTTCAGTCGCGAGGTATGGTAAGCTTGAAGAAACTACCATCGACAAAATCAAGGGTTACTGTGCAGCAAGCGAGAACGTCGGGAACTTTATGGCCCAGAATTGTTTTATGGGCGCTTCCGGTACACTGCTGATTGTTTCAACCCTGGTTGAACAGGGCCAGCAGGTAGACGCCCTGCAGATAGCGTTAATGTCCATTCCGATAGCGGTGCTGGCAGTCCTTGTCGGCGTCGCTCATGACTTCCTTTTTGACCGCGCACTGGACATGGTATACGGTTATAAAAAAGGAGACGCCAAATGATTTGGAATCTTAATACAGTACTTGCCGAAATTTTTTACTGCCTTATAGGCGTTATTTTTATTCTGGTAGGCCTTAAATCACTGCTGGACAATAACGCAAAACGCCGCGTTACAACTGTTTTGTTCTGGTTCATCCTGGCGTTCACCTTTATCGCCGGGCCCTATATACCAAAATGGATAGTCGGGTTATGTGTAGTGATCATCGCGGCTCTTACCGCTTCCGGCGGGGTTAAACAAAGCGCCAGCGATGTGCCCACTCCGGAGAGCACAAGGAAGGAAGCGGACAGGATCGGATTTAAAGTTTTGATTCCGCCGCTTTGTCTCGCGCTGGTAGCTGTCTTTGTCGCATCGTTCTTTATCAAATGGATTAACGCGAACAACGCCATCGGAATTTCTGCAGCGGTCGCGTTAATTGTCGCGTTCGTGATAACCAAAACCCACGTTAAAAATACGGTCACGGACGGTTCAAGGCTGATGGATAACGTAGGTCCTGTAGGAATACTGCCCCAGCTTTTGGCCGCATTGGGTGCGCTGTTTACAGCTGCCGGAGTCGGCACTGTTATAGCCAAAGGCGTATCCGCCATAATCCCGGATGGTTCGCATTTTATTGCGACCGCGGTTTACTGCGTAGGAATGGCGCTCTTTACCATAATAATGGGCAACGGTTTTGCCGCGTTCTCCGTAATTACTGTCGGCATCGGACTCCCCTTCCTTATCCTGCAGGGAGCCAATCCTGTAGTAGTAGGCGCACTGGGACTTACAGCCGGTTACTGCGGAACCCTGGTCACACCTATGGCCGCCAATTTCAACATAATGCCCGCTGCTTTGCTTGAAGTAAAAGATAAATATGTGATCATAAAATCCCAATTGCCGATTGCCGGCGTATTGCTTATACTCCATATTATTCTGATGTACATTCTGGCATTTTAGGAAAGTATTATGAAATTACTATTAACAGCCTTTGATCCCTTTGGAGGCGAAAAGGTTAACCCTGCCCTTGAGGCGGTAAAATTAATTCCGGAACGAATCGGAACGGTAAACATTGTAAAACTCAAAGTACCCACTGTGTTCCGCAAGTCTATCGACAATACCGTCAAAGCCATTAAAAAAGAAAAGCCCGATGTGGTTTTATGTATAGGGCAGGCAGGCGGCCGTTTTGAAATTACACCGGAACGTGTAGCCATCAATGTAGACGACGCGCGGATCAAAGACAATGAGGGAAATCAGCCTGTAGGTCCGATTTACGAAGACGGAGAGAACGCCTACTTTTCCAGTCTGCCGATCAAGGCCATAGTTCAGAAGATCCGCAAGGCCGGACTGCCTTCAAGCGTTTCCAATTCAGCAGGTACCTTTGTCTGCAATCATTTAATGTATGGGGTGCTGTACCATATCGCAAAAAGTTTTCCGTCCGTACGCGGCGGATTTATCCATGTACCGTTCATCCCGGCGCAGGTAGCTGACAGGCCGGCGCCTGCGCCCTGCCTTTCCATGACCGACATAGCAAGGGGCATAGAAGAAGCCATCAAGGCTATCGAGGAAAATAGCCGGGACAAAAAGGGCCATGAAGGAAAGGAATTCTGACGGGTGGCCGGAATAGATAATTTGACAGAGAAACAAACTGCCGTAAATATTAATGATGATCCCAAACGTCTTTTTGTTTACGGCAGCTTTTTGGACGGTTTTTTTAATTACAAAAAATGCCTTGAAGGCAGAGTAGTATCCCGCGTACAGGCCAGGGTGCGGGGTTCCCTGTTCCACCAAAACAACAGGGGATTCCCGGCCATGGTACATGGAGACGGATGGGTAAGCGGTGAATTTCTGGAACTGGAAGATTTCGATGCGTTAATATTAAAATGCGACATAATCGAAGAATATTACGGCCCCAATTGCCCGGACAACATGTACGAACGCCGTATAACCGAAACAATGCTTGCGGACGGCAGCAGACGCAGCGCCTGGGTTTATTGGTATAGCCGCGGTGACTTGGGCAGCAGAGAGAATCCGGTAATCCCGGTACTATCCGGAGACTGGCGGGAATTTACAAAAACTCTATAAAATATTTAAAAAATCCATAAATGTTATAGATACTCTTTTAAAAATTTGAAAAAAGTTAAAGCAAAATAATTTTTTTGTATTTTATACAGCCGCCATTGTTGCACCTTTATTATATTTTCTACCACTTATTAAAATGGGTGACTTCTTCGGCCGGAAGACGCGGTCTGGGTTTTGGTGATTCATCAGGGAAACCGATAGGTGACATGGCAATGATTTCTATGTTGTCCGGTATATGTAGTAGTTCTTTAATCTTATCGCTTTTCCAGCCTGGAGTACCAAGCCAACAAGTGCCTAAACCTTCCGCAACAGCGGCAAGCATGAAGTTTTCCAATGCTGCCGCAACACTGTGGTGTGCCCATTTAGTTGTCCACTCTTCGTAGGGTTCATTTAATTGCTGGTTTCTTATGTTCAAGCAAACAATAAGAAAAACCGGTGCGCTTATCATTCGTCCATAGGACGCAACCGTCTTTTCAAGACGCTCCCCTTCGATGTTGTCTTTACGTGCTTTACCGAAATATTCTCCATGTACGTCTTCAAGTATTTTGCAAAGCTGGCTAATAAGTTCAGAATTAGTAATAAATATGAAATCCCAGGGCTGCGCGTTGCCGCCGTTTGGAGCTGTAATTGCAGCCTGAACCAATTTCATCAGGTTTTTATCTTCGACTTTTGCGGATTTATACTTTCTTATACTTCTGCGCCCGTTAATAGCTTCATAAATGTCCATGTTTTTTACTCCTTATTACTTAGTTTCTCAAAAATGTTCAACAATACTTTCCGAAAAATCGTAATTTCTTCATTGGTACAAGCTTCAATCATTTCCGCAAAAATACTATTGGTGATTTGGATAACTTTTTCTTTGATCTCATGAGCCCTTGGCTGAAGAAAAATTTTATAGACTCTGCGGTCGCCTTCAAGCGGTTCACGGGAAACATATCCCGCCTTTTCAAGCCTGTCTATTACTCCTGTAATAGTGGCGTTATCAAGATAACATCGCTTCGCAAGCTGTGTTATACTTTCACCATCCTTTTTATAGAGAGTATATAGAACAAGCCATTGCACGGGAGTTATATCAAGGCCTTCCTGCAAAAACCGGTTTCTCGTACACTGAAGATGAACCTGTTCTGCTTTAGCAAGCAATATACAAGTGTTTTCCAATATCTCAAGCATTATTCCCGCCGCCTCCTTTAATTAAAACATATTACTTGTATACAAAATATATGTTATCATAATATTATCATACATAATATATGTAGTCAAACATAATTTTTTTATTTTTCTTTCCTGGCCCAACCTGCAAAAACCAAAACAATCGGCTTCCACTCCAGAGCCCAAACCATGATTGAAATCTTTTTCGCGGAAAGCTCCACATTGTTCCCGCGCTGTACGTTCCCGCGCAGAGGCATCGCGCTGTATTGCAAATTAAGCTATTTTTTGATATTTTAATAAATCATGGTCAATGCACCGACAGGCACAGCCCAATATTTGGCAAGGTTCAGCGAGCAAAGCGTCGCGTGTAATCCTTATGCCATTGCAAAACTGGGCATAGACCGATCTCATTGTTCACTTAAAATTGAAGACTATGTCATTTTATGCGCGCCGTTCCAGCTTGGTTTTAAAAAATCCATTTTTATGGCGTCGCTGTCGCCGCAGGAACTCGCGTTTTTTCAGAAATACGCCAATACGACAATTGGTTTGTCAATTGCGTTTAACCCTAATAAAAAACCTGAGCCTGTCAAATTTTTTATACGCAGCCAGCTTAACACCATAGGTCAGATGAAAGGCCGCGAAAACGTGGGCCTTTTTGTGCTTGAATACAAAACCACACCGGATCAGTTGATATTAATGATGGGCAATTTCCTGGAAAACCAGGAACGCATTAAGATCCAGTACGAAGACTACGGGAAAAACGGCATCAGGATGACCCCGGAAACCGCCAAGCTGATGGGCTATAATATGTACGCCACAATTCTGCATCCCAATCCCGAACCGCGCAGGATTCAGATTTTTGATATTTCAAGCAAAACTGTTGAACATCTGGAAGCGGCCGGAGCACCTGTTCGGGCCGGCGGCACAGCTGTAATATATCAGTTCTTTTTTCAGAAATTCCGCATAACAGTTACCGGATCAATAACCGAGGCGTCTGTTCTGCCCCAGGGTATGGTAAGGACAAAATCGTCCCTTTCGCTGAGCCCGGAACTGGTGGAAATAATTGATGATTATTGGTACAACAAAAGAAAACAGGCTTCGCTGCCGCTTTTATAATTTAACCGGAAAAATTTTTACAGGGGATTCCGATGGCAACCTATATTGAACCGCGCGTACTCAAGGGCTTTAGGGATTCTATGCCCCAGGCCGAAATCGCCCGCAAGGGATTAATCGACAGTATTGAATCTTCATTCAAATCATTTGGTTTTGTTCCGATTGATACTCCCTGTCTGGAGTACGCGGAAATCCTGCTGGGCAAGGGCGGCGGTGAGACAGAAAAACAGGTTTACCGCTTTAAGGACAACGGCGGACGGGATGTCGCCCTTCGTTATGACCTGACAGTTCCGTTTGCCCGTTTTATGGCAGAGCACCGCGCTGAACTCCCCCTCCCCTTTAAACGCTACCACATTGCCAAAGCGTGGCGCGGCGAAAATACCCAGCGCGGCCGTTACCGTGAATTTATTCAATGCGATTTTGATATTGTCGGCAGTCCGGGCCCGGCCGCGGATTTTGAAATTTTGCTGGTATTAAAAAATACACTGGAACCGATATGCGGCGGCGGCGTAAAAATCCACTTTAACCACAGGGGCCTGTTCAACAGATTCCTGGCGCGCCTTGGTCTTACGGACAAATCGGTTGAAGTACTGCGTACAGTCGACAAGCTGGCAAAAATAGGAACACAGCAGACTCTGGATCTGCTTGCAGTGAATGCCGGAGATAAGGCAAACCAAATAATAAATTATATTGAAGCTAAAGGAACTTTTGAAGAAAGATTGGGCCTTATGACAGAAGCCGCGGGAGGCTCCTGCCCCGAATCCGAATGTCTGGCCCGTATTTACAGTTTTATGAAAGATACAGGATCACAGGATTCATTTATTCTTGATCCGTCAATTACCAGGGGACTGGATTATTATACCGGCATAGTTTACGAAACACTGCTCAACGATATGCCGGAAATCGGATCTGTGGGATCCGGCGGGCGTTACGATAACCTTGTTGGTTTGTACACCAAACCAAATTCAGCCGAACAAGTGGGAGGCGTCGGCGCTTCCATTGGAATTGACCGCCTTATTGCCGCTTTGGAAAGTCTTGGCCGGCTGAACGAAAAAGCGACTTATTCAATGGCCGCCATTGCCTGTGTCCGCGAAGAAGATGCAGGCCTTGGCCAGGCGCTTGCCGGCAAACTCCGCAAAGAAGGAATCCCCTGCGAAGTTTTTGCTGATGCGGCAAAACTTCCCAAACAATATATGCTTGCGGAGAAAAAAGGAATCAAGTGGCTGATTATTCCCGGCGAAAATTCATTTACCGGCGGAGCCGGCAGCGCGGTTTCTGACAGCGGTACATTCACTGTCAGGGACCTGTCAGCAAGAGATAACAGGGAACTTAAGGCCGCGGAACTGGTTCAATTTCTTAACAGCCAAAAAAATTCAGGTTAAATACAGCTCAATGATGTGATCATCGTCATTAGGTTTAAAAGGTTCCTGCGGATGGGCGTCTCTCCCGTCAATGATCATTTTAGTCACCTTGCTCCCGTTCCCGTAAAGACGCAGGCTTATCTTTGAATGACCGATCCTGATTTGGTCAACCGTAAAAATATTACCCAGCTCTTTTGGCAGGAACGGCTCAAATGTAAGCGCACCGCCGCTGAACTTTATGCCGCAAATAAAATCATAAATTACGGTTAGGTAAGAAGCCGCTGACCACAGGTATCCGTCTCCGCCGGCGAAACGCCCGGTATTGTATTCAAGGATCTCGTTGAAAGTGCCGCGCAGGCTGTGGCGGCAAAGTTTGGCAAGGGTATGCAGCAGCAATTCAGAGCTTCTGCTCTGTTTCCAGCAGGCTTTGGCAAACAATGTGTCCGCAAAAGGCCAGGTACTGTTGTTGTGGTAAACTTTGGTGTTGTCAAAAAACGGCCATATCAGCGGAGCGCCAAAATCACCGCCCTGGTAATCAAGTACATTTTTAAATTGATCCGGGCTTACAACATCAAATAAAACCAGGAACGCGAGACCCAGAATTTCCTGCCTGTCAGAATGTTTGCCTTCAAAATCAAGGAGGTACATAAAACGGCCGTCCCTGTTTTTAAAACGCGCATTAATCGAAGCCCGGAGTTCCTGAGCACGGCGGCCGTAAGCAGCGGCTTTTTCCGGATTGCCGGTTAATTCGCAGGCTTTTTTTAACCTGTCAAACGCTGCAACATAAAGGCAGTTTGTCGACAAAGCCTTGACCATTACCGACTGGTTGATTGTGTATCCGGGGTAACCGGAACCGCCCACATCAATAAACGTGGGCTGTCCGCGGTAAAGGCCGTCATCGCTGTCATAAAAATATTTATAAAAATGTTCGTCAAAATATTCAAATTCTTCGATCATCCAGGTAAGGGTATCAATACGGTTTGTTGTTTCAAAATATGCCCACCAGCCCAATATCCAGACAACATCATCGGTTCTCCTGACATAGGAATTTGTGTTGTAATAATCGGAAACTTCAGGCTCGGTTAAATTTATTATTTCTGCCGGAATTTCCTTAATGGAAATTTTATGCGACTCAGGAATTTTCCATCCAAGACTTCTGCGCAATTTGCGGGTATATTCCAGGTGGCTTCTTACTATATCCGGATATAAAAAACAGCTTCCCAAAAAAGCGGAGTATGCGATATCGCGGGTATAAATAATGGTATTGAATCCGCGCCCTGCCCAGAAGACTTCTTTCTCCGGTATGGGCATGGGGTGTGCGCGGTTCATTTTATCTTTGGCGCAGGCCGCGTACAGGGAAGTCTTGTTGTCAATTATACAGCTTTGGTGATCCAGCGCGGAAACGCGGTACATGTTTTCCAGCATTGAGCAGCCTGAATGAATTTTTGGCAAATCCCGGGGCAAAGGCTCGGCATGGTATTTGCCTGCGGCGTCAACAAGAGCGTCAGAGCCTATAGCCACAGCGCGTTTATCTCCCTCGGTCAGTGAGCCGTCAAATAATGTAAAACTTTTGTTTTGATGAATAATCATAAGTAATCCTTTTTAGTATTTATTCGAAGTATTTAAATAAATCGGCTTTATTTTATCGGTTTCGATTTTACCGGATTTAATCAAACCTGCCGCGTCCAATATTTTAATGACGCGAACTTCGCTGGGCAGCATGTCAAAATAATCATCTTCCGGGTGCACACCCGGTTTTAATCCCAACGAAACCGCGTGGCTGTATCCGCTGCTGGCAAGGGTAACTGCCGCGTCCCTGCCTGCGGTTTCAACTTTTTTAACCGTAACAATACTGGCGGCTGCCGCGTAATCCCTATAGGCATTTGTCCGTAAAACTGCAAGCGGCGCTTGTCCTCCCCTGGCAAAGACAAGACCGTTTTTTAAATCGCCCTTTGGCATATCGAATACAAGGACAATGCCTTTTGAAAAAGCCGGAAGGTCCACGATTTTTTTAACAGTGTCATATTTCCCGGTAAAACTTACATATCCGTATTCAAGTTCAATCTTTTTATCGGCATTGGTGTCATTGCATCCCATTACGAGTATTTTCTTTTTGTCAGCCGATCTTCTTAAAATAAATTTGACCGGAGCAAAAGCGCGTTTTATATAATAATACGAAGGTTTGCGATCCAGATAATAATCGATAATTGTCCAGCCGACTTCTCCCCAGGTATCGTTGTACATCCAGAACAGGGAGCCGTTATTGTTTGGGCAGAACCTTATCGATTCAAGCGAATAAGAATACATCAGTCCCTGAACCAGGCGCGCGTAACGCAGATAATCTTTTAAAGGGAGTTTTTCCGGATCAGCGTAATGCTTTCTGATCCCTTCCGGAACTGTCGCTTTTTCAAATGTATTATTGTGGAGATCCCAGATACTGCCATTGCGGTCTATTGGGTTGTCTCCAAAGTATTTTTTAATGGAAGCGTCCGAACACGGGCCTATATAACCGTATTCGCTGATGAATCCTGATGTAATTTTATCGTATTCCTCAGGGGTAATTCGTTTTTCCATGTCAGGGTTCATTGTGCAGTCATCCCAGTGATGGCGGTCGCCGGCGTCATTTCCGTTGGGATCTTCGCCGCCGTAGGGAGAAGACGGCCAGTAAGGGATTTCCGGGCAATTTGATCGGATTATGGACGGAATGAGTTCGTTATACAGATAATAACCGCCTGTAATACCTGATTCCAAAAATTTTTTAAAATACCGGTTGTAAAGCATCATTGGGTTTTCGTTATTGCCGCACCACAGGGCCAGGCAGGGATGGCCGCGAAGACGTTTGGTCTGGTAATCAATTTCGCTGCGTACAAGTTCGGTAAACCACCGCTGATCATCGGGATAATGGGAGCAGGCAAACATAAAATCGTGCCAGACCAAAATTCCTGATTCATCGCAATAATCGTAAAATTCATCGCGTTCGTAAATGCCGCCGCCCCAGATTCGCAGCATGTTGAAATTACATTCCCTGGCCTCGCTGATTAAAGTGCGGTATTTTTGCGGACTCACCCGTGCGTAAATTGAATCCGCCGGTATCCAGTTGCCGCCCTTGCAGTAAATACGGATCCCGTTAACGATAAAAGCAAAATTACGTTTATTCCCGGATTCACTGCCAGCGCTGCTTTTGCCGCTGACGCTGCTTTGGCCATCAGCGCTGCCTTCGCCGCCGCCGTTGCACTTTGAAGTGTCCAGTTTAATTGTTCGGATTCCAAACCTTACAGGATCAGTTTTAACAGTTTGTCTTTCTCCCTTTACAGAGAGCACAGCGGTATACAGCGGCTGTTCCCCTGCCCCATTGGGCCACCAAAGTCTGGCTTCAGGCAGCGTTACATCAAAATCAACATAATTAATTCCGGACAGCGCCAGTACGTTTCTGGTTTCGGTATATACAATCCGGTCTTCAAATTTAAAATCCAGAGTAAGGTAAACTTCCTGGGTTGAAATAACAAGCAGATTTTCAAAGGCAGTTTCAAACCTGAGCTTTGCGCCGTAGGCCGGCTGTTTACTGCCGGAAGCCGGCGGT
>Ga0123357_10006212_pt1 | contig 14500 bp, 6 predicted proteins | sample TergutEmb28metaG_FD_89873 | JGI IMG/M metagenome (GOLD analysis project Ga0123357, IMG submission 89873) | Embiratermes neotenicus P4 segment gut microbial communities from Petit-Saut dam, French Guiana - Emb289 P4 | ecosystem: Host-associated > Arthropoda: Insects > Digestive system > Gut ...
TGTTTTTATCGGGGGGGTTGTAGGTTTTGAAAATCGGGCCTTATTAATCAAGGAAAGGGATTCGTGTCCCTAAATTAGGGGGAGGGGGGGGGGGGGGGGGTGTTCCAGGGCTGGTTTGGCCTTTTCAGAGAAATGTATGTATATACTCCGTCGTCAGTGCTGAAGAGCCACATTTGGTGTACACAGAGTGATGTCTCGTCTGTCATACTGCACAACTGACAATCAGCTGACCTACGAGAATAGACTTTCACTTTGTAGGTGCAAGCAGAGGGTGACTTAATCAGCCAATAGGCTGCAGGTCATTACAATAAAGAATATGACAATACAATTATTAATTTGCTAAAAATCGCAAGTCCGTATAGTTTCATTGTTTAATTAATCTGTCATAAGTATAGTCAGTAGGAGGGGCAGAAGTAAGAACAGTTGCTTAGTGGAGTCAGTGGCTGCCCTGCTGACAGATATTGTCGCCCTGACATTCATCTGTTTTTTTTTTAGCGTAAAACGAAATACAAACTGTTAAAATCTGACAAGAGCAAAGCGTTGTGAGGCGGAAACTAGCGCAGAGTCAATTAGTGTCGGTCGGTACCAAACGGCAGACCACAGACATGGGGACATATCGACAGAATCTACTCCAAAATAAATACAGTTTTACAGAAATTTCAACGGGAATTCTACGTCTTTTAAAGCTGGACGGCACCAACTACTGGGTTTTTCCTATGTGTGTGGTGGTAGCACTGGTAACCACGACCATGAACTTCACGCCAAGACCAAATAAGATGACGTAGTATGCAGTAACTCGGTATTCTCTTTCGTGAAATGCGGAAATTCACACACTCTTTAAACACGCTGTATCATTTACAGGGTTTACGTTGCGTTGAATCGGGTAAGGGGATATACACCAAAGTATAAACATAAGATCATTGGAAATAAAAGTCACGACATTCGACTATCTACACCGAGCAAAATCAAAACTGTTACCTGAAGGTTTCGAGTAGGAAAAATCTAAATGGTAATAAAGCATTTTATGCCATGTAATCTTCGACGTGACTGAGAAAACTGTCACAATAATAGTTAATTTCCTTCACTTATCACGAATAATATAAATAATTATCCAACTATTGATAAATTGTTGTTGAATCATTAGAATGATAACAAAATCCAATCAAAGTTCCGAAACTTCAGTTTTCTTCGTCCGGTTAAGGAAGACCTGGAACTGTGGACTGCAGCGGTGTACAGCATAGCCTGTGATTGTGGTCAAGTCTACATCGGACAGACTTGCCGCTCTGTAGAGACCAGAATAAAAGAGCAGTACCTACACAATCGACTTGGACATACAGACAAATCGGCGTGGCAAAACATAGGTTTTGTTTATTATTTTTTCATTCTTAAGTGCAATATTCGCTGAAGGGTACAAATCTTGAAACTTCTTTTTATAAAATTTTCTCTTGTTTTCCTGGTATTTATATTTTCATTGACGATTCAATTGTGGGACGTGATACTGTGTTGCTGGGTTAGTGATTTGCGATGTTTCGAATGTACTGCTTTGCATCGGAATGTTGGGAACCCTGCTACACGATTTCACATTCCAGAAGAGACAAATTCTTAACTACACCGCCGTGAGAATCTCAGATCTCGTACTTGTTCATTCTACGTAAAAGGGGAAGAGGCGATGCGTATACAGAAAGTTCAAGTGAAAACCGCGCCGAGACGCATGGTAAGCTTAAGCCTTACACTCCTTGTAATATAACTTAGTAGTCGATGGAAATGACCTCCTTCATATCACAGATATGCGTGACAGTTGGTGAACAGATTATGAAGTAGTGTCTGCAGTTATATCTAGAAGCTGCAGATGCATGACGTAATACAATGCCGGTTATATCGCTGCTTGTACGGGGCACATTGCATCACTGTTCCACACTTTTTTCTCGTATTTCAGATAAAACTGGAATGTGTGACTACAGGAAGACACACTATCCTACCCACCAGACTGCTCACACCGATGCATGTAAAACGTACCATACTGCATATACAACTTGTCTTCCTGAGGACGAACCCATGAGATTCGAAAATTATATGAGATATAATAATTTCAATATTAATTTAGAAAATTGAACATTTGTATTGTAAAATTATATCAAAATGCACGGTGCAAAAACAGTCAGTAATACTGTAGAATACGAACAGCAGAGTGAATGGGTTGACAGAGGTAGATGTGCATCCATTTAAGGATTCTGCGCATGTCCAGACCCTGGTGTCAAAACGAGCATGGCCTGGTGTCAATAGAGACCTATATAATTTTACTGCCCTCACATCTTTTCCACAGACGCGCTCCTCCTGTGTCTTTCTTCGAAAAAGTGAAGGGCTTATTCGTCTGTAAATGATATGGGAGAATGTGGCCTTAGGTATTTTTCACCCTTACATTCCTGACAGCGACGTTAGTCTCCCACTGCCTTGCGAGTAGTCTCGTCATCGTCTCCACGCAATTTTTTGGCTTTTCTGCTGTGTCGAAATATTCGGTTAGACGAAAGTGAAGAATTGGCACGGCATTCTGCCTACACATTTTTCCGCGCAAGAAGAGACTATGTGACCGTGATTCATAGAGACCATTCTTTTCCACAAAGTTTAAAAGGAGTTTATTCTTGGCACTGTTTGTATTACAGACTATTGTCTAAATAAATGACTGTTAAAGTCACACGTAAAACACGGTGTTAAGAAAGTTTATGCAATAAAACAACGTATCCTATAAAACAAGGAAGAAAAAATTCATAACGAGAAAAAAAGAGAAGTTAGGTCCTACAGGCTTTATCATAACCACACTTATATATATATATATAGTGTGTGTGTGTGTGTGTGCGTGTGGTACTTTACGATTCTTAAAAAACTTTCTGGTACCAAGTTGAATTTTCAAGTCACTGACTTTAACGTTTAGCGTCTTATTTCCCCTAAATGGCAGGTTAAATATTAAACACATCCACAGATTTCTAAATATATCTAATTCTGTACATTTAGTGAAGAGAGCTTTCAGTTATGAAATTTCTTCGCAACACTTCACATTATTTTCCTCATTTTCCGAAAACCTAAATAAAATTCAATCATATAATTCAAAATTATAAGCACAAAACTTCATATTTCTGGCTATCATATCGACGATGATAAAGATTCAAGTCTATTACTACATGATGTCATGACAATTGTTACATACTAACCGCCGTTTCGGAGAAGTTTGCTACTTTGACATTCAAAGGACTGTGCATCGTGAAATACTCTTATAATAAAAGCCAAAAAAATGCACTATTTCTCAAATTTATTTTGATAAAGAACTCTGTATATTTCGGTCAGACCTACCGTCCATCATCAGGAATCTCAACACTGTACACACAGCAATAGGTATTTGTCATGCTAGTTCTGTTAGCTGTCTGCTAGCAGACAGATAACAGAACACATAACACAGCATTACCTATTGCTGTGTGTACAGTGTTGAGACTCTGATGATGGACAGTAGGTCTGTCCGAAACATGTGGAGTTCTTTATCAAAATAAATTTGATAAGTAGTGCATCTCATTGGCTTTTATTATAAGAATAAACTTGCTACATCCATGTACAAAGTCTCTCCAGTCTAAGATGAGTAGACGCTCAGTAAAAATTGACATGTTGAATAGTTAAAAAGCGATCGGGAAAGCGAGCAAATGTGAATGATAGTATTGCAGTATATTAACTAATCTAGACAGTATAATATCTTAAAATATTTGAATCTGCATTATGAAGTTCATCTAAACAACATATGAAAATTTCAATTGATACTATACATTAACAGATAACTGCAGTTCAGCTACGTGATTACTATTAATTCAGAAATTTATACGAAATCATAAACATGTTCTGTGGACAGAAATACATGGAATTTAAATTTGCAGCTCTTCCCACTTACAGTAAGCACGATGCTTTAAATGCTTAATAAGCAATGTGTGTACGCAAACAGTATGGGTCTACGGAATTATTTTTATTGAGCCCTGTATTGTAGCTATATACTTCAGTAATTTATCTGGCTAAGAACGTGCCACGTTACATTTATCTGGTACTACGAAAACACTTTAATGTAGAACTCTACACACACATACACACACACACACACACACACAAAAAGCCACACACACCCACGCACCAACACAAACATAAACCACACACACACACACGTACACAAATTTTGTCTCAGTTACCTCCCCCAACACGTAGGTGTGTTCACATAATACGGTCATCAATAAAGTGTATTTTGATACATTACATTTAAAACGGGGCGAAAAAACGTTTACAGTTTTGACGGCTCCCAGGTAGTGTCCGTTGTTCCTACCTGGAGGTAAAGTCACGACGTCAAGAAGGTACAATGACAGGAACTGAAATGTGTGATTGTGGCGAATTTGGGTTGATTTTTGTGTTTGATGGTTGGAGGACTGCTGTAAAACGAAATTTAATAACGTTTGGATTACTGATTTGCGGTGGTAGACTTTCAAGTTGTTGTGAATAAAAATCCAACAGATGCAACAATATGCAGATATTTATTCACAGCAAAACTACTCTACATGTTTCGGGTGTCACAGCACCCATCATCAGGAGTATTAAAAACTGTACCCGCAGCCTCCGGTACAGGTCCTACTACATGTACCGCTACTCCCCTCCAACGTGGTCTGATCGGGGAATGGCTGTGAAACCCGAAACATGTACAGTAATTTTGCAGTAAATAAATATCGGCATACTGTTGCATCTGTTGGATTTTTATTCACATTGAATTACGATGCACGGAACCACGAGCTTAAAATTTCAAGTTGTTATTCTTTGGGAGGTGCATGAAGTAAGCAGTGCAAAACAAAATTTTGGTACCAGCTCAGCAGTTGTTACAGGACGGAGGAACACAACGTAAAACCTTAATCGAATTTGCCAGAAGAATGAGGCAACTATTTCACTCCATTCCTCACGAAAGAACATCGTATTATTAGACGGTTAAGGGACATCGCCCGATTGTCCTTCTGGTAAGAGTAGCATGAGTATAAAAGTGATTATGGAGCAATGAGGGAATTAAATACACAGTGAAAGAGTAGCCAGAATTCTGTCGTGAAAAGGAAGAGACTTGAAATGAACAATGGGGCCTTCGTGGAATGATACCTACAAGGGAAAACGGAAATACACTGAGAAACTTTCACAAAGCCACTTTGTCTACCACAAATCTCACAAGTATCTGCGTCTAAATAATATTTTAACAAGACAGGCGCTGAACTTATAACGTAATATTGAGGCGCGGTCGTGAAACAATTGTTGCAGTGCAAAAGCAATTAGTGTTACGTGTTCTGAGTTTGTGTCTCTAGCCTTAGCTATCCAGCACACCAAGCGCATGCGCCGTATTGTATTATCATCTGTGGCGTCTCCGTCTCTAACACATTCTTCCACATTTTCCCATATACGATACACCTTTCGCAAAAACGTTATCGAATATAAAATATGTTTTGACTTTCCCTTCAAATTTTGTCCGAAACATTTCCCATTTTAAGAATTCAGAATTATACCGTATTACCATAAATGTGCATAGGTCTTCACGTAAGAGCTCTTTATTCTTGTCACATCACAATGCAACTTAAATTTCTTCCAAAGATTTTAGAAACGTACCCAAATATCAAATTCCATGAAAATCTGTTCAGTGGGAACTGAGTTGTTCCATGTGGACGGGCGCACAGACGGAAGGACGGAGGGACATGACGGAGCTAAAAGTCGCTTTTCACAGTTTTGCGAACATGCCTAAAATTTATTTCCTACGTCACAGTGAACATTCTACACTAAAGAAACGTACGTTCTGTGACAGGGATGTGACAGCAGCAATAAGATATGATATTTTATATGGATCGTAATGTTGACGATGACGCTACCTCCTGAACGGTTATATTCTTCTTTCTCGACTGCTTCTTTCACCAGGCGTCGCGGTCATCCAGGAAGTACTGTCACTTCGTAGTGAGGAGGTCATGGTTTCAATTCTAAGAGCAGAGACCGCCTATAATGAAATGCTTTCTCCTCTGATCCTCAATGCTTTTACGAAGGTACTGGGATAGTATCTGCAGTTAGGTCACGACTACTTCGTTCCACTTCTTTTGCACTGTATTATTCGCACATTCGCTAGTATGTAATGTGTGAATGAATTTTCCGTTAATGTACCATAAATAACAATTAAATGAGCGCATATTTATCTTCATTGTTGCCTTCTACTGTTCAAGGAAAGTCAACATGCTTGTTACTGTTTCGGTTTACTTACTTACTCCATGGAGCAAAGTCCTTCTTGAGAAGCTAACAGGTTTTCAGCCAGTGAAGAAATTACCCGCATTTTATGGAACCCGAAGGTTCATTAACACATTCACAAGTACCCACCACATTTCCCTAACCTGAGCCAGCTCGATTCAGTCCATAACCCCACATCGCACTTCCTGACGATCCATTAATGTTATCCTCCCACCTACACCTGGGTCTCCCAAGTGGTCTCTTTCCTTCAGGTTTCCCCACCAAAACCCTGTATACGCCTCTCCTCTACCCTACACGCGCTACAGGTCCCGCCCATCTCATTCTTCTCGATTTTATCACCCAAGAAAGTGAGGTGTACTGTTCGGTTTAACTTTCATAAATCTAACCAAAAAAACTTCTTCGTCCTGAACTGCGTACGAAATCTTTAGAGATAATTTGACATTTCGGAATTATTTTCAGGCTTCACTTTACTATCGAACAACCTCTTCTAGCATGAACCTTTCCCTACAGCACAGACAAGTATCATCACATCGTCACTCGTGCATAATCGTTAGTCTGATTAGAAGGTTCCTTTCTAATCATGGTTTCCCACTTCTTTTCCTGTAAACATGAACAGTGTCGCCCTTTTCAGTAAATTTACATTTGAATATGTAATTATATGTAGCTGATAATCCGGTTAAACAATTTATTATCCTACTAACGCACAAATATGTAATTTGTAGATACAATTAAAATTATAAAATATTTAGAAGTGCTCCAGCATGTTTCGGATTACAGAGAGCCTTGTACAGTGCTTTGCTAAAATTACAAAAAATGGTTCTATTGTGTCCGTTAACATGGACGTGGTCGGTGTTATGGCAGCATTTTCTGACTACCTTATCTTGGTATGGTATACAGTGAACTGCACACACGCACAACAGGTCTGATTATGCTGCCGTTACACTGACCACGTCCATGTCAACGGACACGATAGAAGCATTCTTTGTAATTTTAGCCAAGCATTATACAAGGCTCACTGACGATGGATTCTCTGTGATCCGAAACATGTTGGAGCACTTTTAAATATTTCATAATTTTAATTGTATCTACGAATTATATATTTGTGCATTAATTGGACAATAAAGTGTTTAATTTTCATTGGTGCACGATGCAAACCTGAAGATTGATAATCCGCTATTTATTTTTACGTTTATTCTGCTTGTCATGTCTCCCTGAGATAGCAACAAGTTTGTGACGTCATACTCCCGGAAGTGATATACAGCACCTTCGCCCTACATACACGCGTGGACAAGTCACAGACAACTTGTAGTAGGCTCCAGAAACACTAACACCATCCGTGAGAAGCATGAAAAATCAATTCGGTTTACCTCACTGTAGATTTGTTACATTTTTTTCTAATAACGTTTGGTGAAGACTCCACAGTACAGAATTCTTGTTAATGCGGGTTTTCCAGCCACCCTTTACTTTCTCTCTCTTTGATCCTAGTTTTCTCTTCCGAATTCTACACTCAAACGCTCTCCATTTTTAGGCGCATTCGCAAAATTGCGAAAATCTTTGTCATGTCTGCTTGTCGTCCGTCCGTATGCAACAACTCGGCTCCAAGGGAGCGAATTTTTGTGACACTTGCATTTGAGTACTTCTGTCGAGAATACACAAGTTTGATTGAAACATGACAAGAAAGCTGGTACTTCGTGTAAAGACCAATGTACACATACAATTATACCTGGCTGAATTCTTCTTAGAATGAGAAGTGCTTCAGAGAAAAGTTGTAGAGAAAATCAGAACATGTTCAGTATCGTTTTTCCGAAAATCATGCGCTTTGCATGCCGGACAACTAAAGCTACAGACACACACTCAGAATATGTAATACTTATAGGTCTTCCACTACAACAATGGATAAGCTAACGCCCTTCGTTTATACGTTATACATAAATTACCTGCCCTGTTTTATCTTACGTTAGGGCATGGGTCTCCAACCCGCGGCCCACCAGGTTGTATCGTTTGTAAATTGTGTGTAAATTATAAAACATACACAATAATTTAGGCGGTTAGATTTACCACTTATTATCATTTTACCACGTGAGACTTGCGAACTGGCCCAAAGTAAGTAGTGAAAAGTGCGAAGGCATGTGGCTGAGGTTGAGGTGTCAATTTCAAAGGCCATGTAGGCAGAACAGACAAAATTTGAATATTATCACGTTTTGGAATATGCTGCACTGTAACGGCTACCAATATGTAGGACGAAACTCAACCCTCCATCTGTCATCGAAAGAACGCACCAGATTCTTCTGTAACAGTGATACATTTTTGCTAAATTACACGGCGTCACAACCCAGAGACCAACAACCTTAAGTATTATCGAAGTGAGACAGTCAACTTGAGAAGCAATTTTATTTTCATACAAGGCTAGAACTGGGAACAATGAGGAAAATCTTGTAAATACGATGCTTTAATTTATTGCTGTTGTATCAAATGAAAGCATTACTTTACTCTATCAACTAGAATGTCGTTGTGGTGCGTTCCTGCCCCATTTGAACACCGATTTAGTACACATCAATGTTTCTGTTTTTAGATACATTATTCTAAGACGTAGAACCTTTTATGTGAAAAACTGTCATTTAACAACCCACATGTAAGTCACGTTTAAAGATGAGAGTTCAGGTCGCTTTGCCCCTTACGATATATTTCCTTCTATCAGTTGCTGAGAATACTGGGGTTCCATTGGAAATTCCTTCGGTTGTACACAGTATGACGTCACGCGGTCGTGCTCGCCTTACCTTTATGAGACGAGGGACTGCCTAGCCCTCTGGTTATATCATTAGTATGTATTGTCCGCCCGAGGCCACTAGGTGATTAATGTCCTGGACAGGGCCTGCCTATGTTACACACCACAACAGAGCCTGATCCTCAAAACACAGAGGCTCTAAAACTGCGGGGCATGTCTCTGACTTCGGCGACTTGTCGACAAATGAAGACATGCTTGTCTCGAGTCATTAGGGATAGTGTATTCTCTGGGGGCTTTCTGCACAACATGGGAAAGACAGCTCTTGAAAAAAACAGAATGTGTCAACCGCGAGATGGAATATTTGTTGATGAATATCACTATTTTCTTATTTCCGGTCATAAAACGGCCTAGTTATCACATTTCGGGAAGTAGCCTAATACACTGTGTCATATACAGTGGGTAATACGTGTAAGTTCAAGAAATTTTTTATGTCTCGCTTAATTTCTTTCCATTAGTATTTTTATCTTTATTTCTCCACCTGTCGGATATGTGTATCTGTATCTACAGTTTATTTAACGATATTGTCAGCGAGTGCCGTTTGACGATTTATATATCTTACAGGAAACACTGCTCATCTGTTATCGAAATCAAGGGGTTTATACTATTTGGGATAACAGTACCGCTCTGGGAATAATATGGAGACAAAAATACAGGACATTGTGTGTGTAAAATTCGGAAATTTTTAATTTTACCTCATGTGGTGCAAAAACAGGTAGTCCTAAAATTTGCTTTAACGATGTTACAAACACGTTGCAGGGAAAAACTCTTACCTTCTTTAAAACCACGACAAACAATTGAGTACACACCTCACTGTTACAACAGATGACAGGAAAAAGAACTAATGTTGCCACGCTGTTTCAAAATTCTGCAAATAAAATCTAAATCCAAGTGGTGAAAAATAAGTGTTCAGTACTCCCATGTCTCAGTAAAACGATTTCTGAGACACACGCTATATTAACCTCATTGCCTTAGTAAGTGAGGAGGATCCACGTATTTCGCCCATAAATAAACAATCGCATTACGGGAATATTTATTTAAATGGAACATTCCTCCCTTCTTCTGTGGACAATAACCCACTAAGTTATATCAAATAACACAGATGGTCTAAGTGTGGAACGTCAACGCTTAACTAAATTCCTTGGCCTTATGGGTTTTATGGTGGAATGCACTCAACTAAATGTAACTAAGGCCGAATTCAATAAGTGTTTTATTACTCTACCACTCCAGTCAGCTTTCCATGTTGGCGGAATGTTTTAGTTCCAAGAAGAACATGTGTCAATGCTCAACTCCGTTCCTTTTACACTTTTAACTAATTTTCTCACAGTGACAGGCTCTGGTAAAACAGCTGATGGCTGTCATGCCTGCCTGCCAGAATAATCGATACTATATAAAATAAGGCGAATTGCAATTAATGTGATAGGTGCATTTGCGTCTTTGGGAAGCGCCTATTGAAACCACTCTGTCATCAGTCCGTCTGTCCCTGTGTATGGATGAAAGAATTCTAGAACTACTCAACGGATCTTTGTGAAATTTAATTCTGGACTGTGGGCCCATTTAAATTGTGACTAAAAAGAGCAGGCTAGTGACCGAAACTTTTATACAAAGACTACATATGCATTATTACGCGCATCTGGAGGGTAACTTGTTTCACATTCATAAAAAATGTTTGGAAGAAACGTTTAAAATAATAATACGTATCTTCACTCTTATGTCCAAAGCCGTTTCATTCTTTAGTTTTAAAATTTTCCAAAAAATTGGACACAAGGACAGAATTGCGACAGAACTGATGCTATGAGTACATTTCCTAACATATACTTTGCAGCACCTAATTGAAACTAAGTCTCTTGCTACTGCTATACACTTTATTCCCCGTGATGCTAAAGGATTGCGGGGCACTTGTGAAATAATAATTAAAATGGGAAACTGAAATGCCTTGAAAATAGTGTCCTTCATTCCTAGCTTGTGTGCTAAAATTCCCTATATGCATTAAGTTGGAAATGAACCTGAGTCTTTAGAGTAAGAAGTTGTGGCGCCGCCCCGTGCCTCACATAATTAGGTTCTGTTAGTCATAGCGTTTAAAATGATTTTTGTCTAAACAAGTTATCTGATAATATGACATCATGGCGAATTTGAAATCTTTCAGTACATATTTATACGGAATCAGATTGTGCGGTTCAGTTAACAAGACTTTAAATACTTGATACTATAAAGCAAGTAATAATGTGATAAGGGGTGAATAATGAATTTGGAAAAATGTGGACAGAAATTTGTGACCTCATTTGACGCACTGTCGAGAATATACCGGGAGAAAGAGAGTATAATCTGAGAAAGAGAGTATAATCTAAAAACCCTTCAGCCAGAATACTTGGCCTCTGGGCTTAGATTCAACACGGGCCCTCCTGGAAATGAAGCAAGAGTCATAACCTATTACAGTGATCTCCGAAAGTTTTTTTTTTCACGTGTGTTAATCTCAAAACACAAAGAGGTACCTTACCAGTAGGTACTGATAATTTGAATGCCTAATTTCAGGATACTAGTTTTCCGAGTTTTTTTTACTAGAGTCATCGAATCTGCCAACCAGCGAAACAGTAGCACTATGTACACCTCAAATTTTGCAGTTGCTACTTTCCTAATATAAAGCGATTAGACGGCAGAGGAGAGTCTGTATTTATATTCGAACAATGAAATAGTATCTTCGTGTACAATTTACGAATTTTTTCTCCATATTCCAACACATTTAAAGCAATATTTTTAGTGCGATTAACATTTCTAAATTTTAATTACTGAAGAAATCTGAAATTTCTTTGTGTACCACACTTTGAAAAGGACTGCTCTATTGCACCTGCAACAACTGTGCGGCTCGCGCCTGTCACTGGCTTCGCTGGCGCTGGCTTCGTTTCCTCAGACAGGAATTAGTGTTGCTACCGTACGTTTGACTTGATGTTTCAAGACAAGGTACGTCAAGGCCGTTAACCATGATCTCGTGTGACGCTTGTTTTAAATCCATGGTACATTACAATACGAGTATGTGATGTCAAATGTGCTTTAAGTGATATTTAAAACGTGTATCCGTTTCTGAGACACGTTTATTAAATTCTAAACTACAGCAATATACCCATAGTTGGTAACTTCACACACCCTACCAAAAGAATGGAATATGTACTGCATGAAACTCTTCGGTCTTTATCACTTTGCTCGAAGTAGCGGCCTGTCAGTTCTTATCCCGTTTCGAGTTACATGGACTATCCTGTCGTATTGATCGTTTTGATAAATCACCGTAAAATGGGTAGCAAAACAAAGGACTGCATTTGTCTGAAAGTGACATAAAGGACACGTGCATTCAAAGGGCGAGCTTTAGTTGGTGCAGTCCAATTTGTTCTGGCCGGCTTCATCACAGGTGAATGCGATCGTGTAGTGAACAAAGCGCTGAAATGTCTACTGAATTCATGCCTTCCACATTCCAACATGAATACCAAAACCCTAATGGACACAAACTGTTTCACATAGTCTATCTATAAGCTCCAATTCATTATTTTTTATTCTTGTTAAGACCGCTCCCTTTTGCGATAAAACTGTAGGCTTGTATTTGTAAGTTATCACTTTAACGTTTTAAAGCCCACCGGTGATTTTACGTAACGCTAAGTTTAACATTCAAAGGTTTTACTTGGTGATCACATTGGCTTTACGTGTTTTGCATGAATATCAGAACAAACAACAACTTTTATACCTTACACAAAATTAGCAGACTGGTTTTTATAAACGAGATGGAGGGTATTTACTGCGCGGTCCGCACTGAATTCTTGTACATAACACAGATACATTTCGTCTTTAAAGGGTCAATATCGACGGGATCATCACTATCATGACTGAGACTATCATTTGACTTAATTCAAGAACAATATCTCAACTAAACCACTCAGTGTTTCTTTTACATCATTTCAAATTACATCATCAAGCCGTTTGGTGTTACGTAACTTGGGTAAATGAAAATCGTCAAATAAAGCGTCGATTCTTGTTCCTTGTTTCAGTCGCTACATGCACAGTCATCACTGCGCAGGAAAGAAATGTTTTTGTGTTCAGCGGCAATTAACTGTACAGTAGACGGAATTGTAGGTTTACCGACGGCGAAAATTCTAGTATTTTTAAACATGTCATAAAACTCCAAATATTTATCACGGTTTTTGGCACGCCAATATTGATACGGCCTGAAATAGTGCATTGTTTCTTCCTCTACCTTAATCCTGAGTCCCTTACACACAAAAATAAATGCTAGTATTATTCGAATCCATGTAACTTAAGTAGCTCTTGTAGTAAACACGCAGTGAATAATTCAGAATTTAGCTTGCTAATCTAGGTACACAACACTTCAGAACTAAACTTAAATGATAGTTAGCCTTGCATTGTGGCTGCTTTGAGTCCCGAAAATAAGCGAATAACAATAAGCTGACAAATGAAGTCACGCATGGGTTATGGTTGTAATGAACATAAAGGTAACAAATCTTTTGACATTTTGGCTCTGTAGATTTTGATGCCGTGTAGCTTGGTATGTAAGTTCCACCATTATTAGAGTTATTCCTCTGAAATGTTTGTGTAACCGGATGCCATATTTCACTGTCACATTCCCTAACACGAGGACCTTGATAACTACAACAGTGAGAACCTCAAATCACTCTATGCCAATGTCGGGGATCGAACTCGGGCACTATGTTCTGGGATGTAGGCCAGGCTAACTGCAGCTACAATCCAGCGCGGTCCAGGGAGGCATTACAGGCATGTGTTTGATTATTTTAAAGTCCTACTAATGGATCTACGTTTGATGTCCTGTTAGGGCAACGGCTTATCTCTAATTGCCGGAGATATGAACACAAGTTCCGCCTCACTTAACATAAGTGCTATTCACGCTACAGTAGCGTAATACGTATTAATTGATCAAGATTTGACTTTAATCAATATTGAACTGGATACAGCGTGGGACTTACGTATGGTTTATTTAACGATGCTGCTAGTATCTCAGATAGTATATTTTAGAATGAAGAGTTCATGAGTGAAAAATAAATTTGAAATAATGTTTATTATCATACCAACTTCTTCTTCTATGGCGCTACAACTCTGAAAGAGTCTTGGCCTTCTCGACAATATCCTTCTATTTAGAGCGGTACTGTACTTGTTCTGCCCACTTCACAAGCTTCATCTTCTTCAAATCATTCCTGACATCATCATCCCATCTAGACTTGGGCTTTCCAGGTGGTCTTCCTGTGAATTGTTTCCATTTGTGTATTCTTTTTACTATGTTGGTTTCGAGCATTCTATTTAAGTGTCCAAACCAACTCAAACGTTGGGCTTTAACATAATTTATTATGTTCCGGTGTTTAATTAATTCATCCAACTCCTTATTTGTTTTAATTCTCCAAATACCGTTGGCTTCCTTAGTTGGCCCAA
>Ga0123357_10006213_pt1 | contig 14500 bp, 13 predicted proteins | sample TergutEmb28metaG_FD_89873 | JGI IMG/M metagenome (GOLD analysis project Ga0123357, IMG submission 89873) | Embiratermes neotenicus P4 segment gut microbial communities from Petit-Saut dam, French Guiana - Emb289 P4 | ecosystem: Host-associated > Arthropoda: Insects > Digestive system > Gut ...
GGCCTGTGGAAACGGTATCGTGGTATGATGCGGTAGAGTTCTGCAACGCATTAAGCGTACAGGAAGGCCTGCCGCCTTACTATACGATCTATAAAATCACCGATTCCGATACGAACAATATAAATAATCACGAAGACAATGATCCAAAATGGCTTGTAACAACGAATGAAACTTCCAATGGGTATCGTCTGCCTACCGAGGCGCAATGGGAGTATGCGTGCCGCGCGGGGACAGCGGCCATGTACAGTTTTGGAGATGATGCTGCCCTGCTTGGACAATATGCCTGGTATAGCAGTAATAGCGGGGGAATAACCCATGAGGTTGGGAAAAAACTTTCCAATGCATGGGGCTTGTATGATATGTGTGGTAATGTTTTTGAATGGTGCTGGGACTGGTGGAGTTCATCAGCATATACAAGCGGTCCGCAGACGGATCCGCAGGGTACGCCCGGGGGTGGCATCCGTGTGATACGCGGCGGCGATTGGAATGAAACGGCCGACTTACTACGTTCCGCGTTTCGGGGTACTGATTTCCCGAACCACCCAAGCGACTATGCCGGCTTCCGCGTTGTGCGCTCCAGAAATTCTGAGTAATAAATCCAATGAGTATGTATAAATTTTTACAATTTGTTGTTCCCTTAGTATTATTTGCTTCCTGCAGTCTTGGGGGGAATCTTGGGGAGCTGCAAGATTCCCTGGGAAATACGGACCACCCTGAAATTATTACAGGAAATCCCCGGGTAGGGGAGACACTTGAAGCAGATGTCAGTCCCCTTGGTGGGACCGGGATTGTAAACTATCAATGGAAGCGCGGCGGAACAAGCATTGGTACTGCCCCCACCTATACAGTAAAGTTCGCTGATAAGGGTGCAACCATTACCGTTACCCTGACGCGTTCCGGCAGCCAGGACAGCGTTACCAGCGCTCCCGTAGGCCCGGTACCGACACCTTCGGTAACTATTAGCGGAAATGCCGAAGTGGGCCAACAATTAACGCCGGGTACCGGCAATCTTGGCGGTACTATTTCTTTTGAATGGAATGGGGCCGGCAGCGTTGTTACGGGTAGTCCATATACCGTGCAGCCTGCTGACAGTGATTCAGACATAACAGTAACCGCTTTTGTATCGGGCGACAATACAGGCAGCGTTACCAGCGCTCCAACCAGAATCGCGCTTTACAGCAGTATGGGTATCAGCCTGGTAAGGATTCAGTCCGGGACCTTCGCAATGGGTAGTCCCGGAACTGAACTTGGCCGTTATGACGATGAAACACAGCATCCGGTAATATTGAGTGACGGCTTTTACATGGGCATATACCCCGTTACGCAGGATCAGTATGAAGCTGTAATGGGGACAGGGACAAATCCCAGTCATTTTATAGCAGGGCCTGACACGGGAGAAGTACAGGGAAGACGGCCTGTGGAAACGGTATCGTGGTTTGATGCGATTGTTTTCTGTAATAAATTGAGTGAGAAGGAACACTTAAACCCGGCGTATGAAATACAGGAAAGCAGCGCCGATGCCGGAAGCTGGACTATAGATACCACAAAATGGGGAGAAGTACCAGACAGTACAAGCCATGCGAATTTCGCAAGATGGAACGGAGTACGAATGGTATCCGGCGCCACGGGTTATCGTTTGCCCAGCGAGGCGCAATGGGAGTATGCGTGCCGTGCGGGAACGGTGACAATGTACAGTTTTGGAAATGACGCAGCGCTGCTAGGTCAATATGCCTGGTATGGCAGTAATAGCGGAATAAAGACGCATGAGGTTGGGAAAAAACTTCCCAATGCGTGGGGCTTGTATGATATGCATGGCAATATTTGGGAATGGTGCTGGGACTGGTACGGTTTATACAATAGCAGTTCTCAGCCGGATCCGCAGGGCCCTTCCGTGGGGTCTGACCGCATACGGCGCGGCGGCTGCTGGTATAATACGAATATTAATGTCCGTTCAGCGTTACGGGACGCTGATGACCCCAGCGGCAAGGATAACAATATCGGTTTCCGTGTTATGCATTATTGACCAGGAGTCCGCCAGCCATACTGAAAAACATCATGAGAGCGAACCCAAATTTTTGAATTTTAGCGGCAATAGGGATCGGACCTATGACACTACGGATATGAGCCGTGGGTTTTTCCGTTAAAAACTAGGTTACCTCAACAGGATATATACTAACATAATAGATCAATTTTGTATAGCTTTTCTTTATAAATTCTTTGTAGGTAACCTAAGGTAACAGGTTACCTTTTGGTTACCTTTTCGTATAGGTTTTTATGGGTTTTCGGGATTTCTATTCTTTACTTCCTTTGATTGATCAGGTTGATCCTTATAGGTTTTATGTCAAAGGGTATACTGAGGCATTGAAGTTATTTTCTGGTGTGCGTGTGGTTTTGGATGAGGGGTGGCTTAATGGTGTTCCTCCTGATTTACAGGATTACTTCTTTCGTGTGAAGTTTCCATGTTATTTTATTCCAATTTTTAGGGATAGCAATTGCTTTGGTTTTGTGGTCAAGGGTTTTCAGAAGGAAACCCCACGCTTTTGTACTAATAATAAGTATTTGCCAGGGTGTGAACGTATTCATGGTGGTGAGGTAGTTGTATTAGTTGAAGGAATAAAAGATAGTTATCTGCCATTTTTAGCTTGTAAGGGGCTTCCTGTGGTCGTGATTCCAATGCTTACAGCCATCCCAAGTAAGGATTTGTTAGGGTTTCTTAAGGAGATGGGGTGTTCTTTGGTTTTTGTCCCGGATAATGATGTTTATAAAGGGGATCATGTTTCAAGGTTTTATGAGTTGTGTGGTAAGGTTGGTGTTAAGGGTTTTGTCTTTGAGTTGAATGGGATTAAGGATTTTGGTGATTTTTTCGTTTCGGAGAGTAGGGGTTGGGTTTTGGGTGAGGGTAAACGGTTACGTGAAATGGTGAAAGGAATGAGTATATTTTAGGGGGGGTGTATGGATGTCAAGGTTGTAGATGAGTCTGTTGAGGAGACTTTGATAACAAGGGTTACAATTATAAATCCCTGTGTTAAGAGTATTCCTTTGCCACAGAAGTATCAGTGTTTATTTCATGGGTTGGATTCAATTCGGTATGGAAGGCATGTTTTTCGTTTTCCCATAACTCATATGGGGTATAAACGGTTGGTGAGTTCTTTTCAGTCAGACTTTATGGGGAGGGTTGTGGTCCAGTTTGGTGGGGCTGACTTTGAAGAAGTTTAGGTAGTTTTGTAAAAAACTTTTGTTTCGTATAGTAGAGCGTTGTGGGATGGGGGACGTGTGGATTTAACAAAAAAATATAGACCAGCCACTTTGAATGATATCTATGGTCAGGAAAAAGTGGTTTCCTTTTTTAAATCAGTTCAAAATCACGTTGATATGGCACCTCACTATTTTCTTCTTTCTGGTGGATGGGGGACGGGAAAGACAGTCTTGTGTCGGGCTTTTGCACATGACTTGCTTGGTTCTCTGTCGGCTCCGAACTATCTTGAGATTGATAGTGGGGAGAAAGTACTTCAGACAAACTTTGATGCTGTCAAGAATCTTTTGTTTCAGGAAGTTTCTGGTTTCAAGGTAGCTGTGTTGGATGAGTGTCATATGATAGAACCACACTCACAGGAGCAGCTTTTAAAGATTGTAGAAGATTACTATGGCCCTTTGATTATCTTTTTTGCTACAACTGAACCTCATAAAATGATGGATACCCTGCGGTCTAGGTTGCATCCTTTTTCACTGTCATTATTTTCTGAAGAGCAGTTGAAGGAGTATGCAAGGTTTATTTTAAAGCAGGAGGATAAGGTTGTTTCTGATCAAGCTTTGGGTTTGGCGGCCTTGAACTCCCAGGGGCATATGCGCAATATGGTTAAGCAGTTGGAGTTGATTCTTTTTCAAGGGGAAGAAGATTACCTATCTTTTTATGCTTCTATTTTGAAGGAGATAGTAGTATTTTTTACTGATTTTTCAGTTGGGGATAAGGTTTCGGTAGAGAATTTGTCGAGGTGGCATCCTTCTGAGTTGCGGGCTTTGATGGGGTATTTCTTTCGGGAGGATATTATCAACCCTGATGGTAGGTATAAGGATGCTGTCCCACGGCATCTTGTTCCTCGGTGCTTTGCAAATTATTTAAGGTTGATGGGGTTGGTTAAGGAACCGGATGACTATTTTAGCGCGATGCTTGTTTTTCGTCAGCAGTTGAGGTCCTTAAGAGGAGTTTGATGGAGAGGATTCGTACTGGTCTTACATCGTATTTATCCTCTGGTGATTTTACACCTGATTTTATTGATGATGTTAATATGATGATCTCAAAGATTTATGCTAGTTGGACTTTGTATGAGGATGAAGATGAGTTTAATGCTTCATGTTGGACAAAGATTGTAAGCTCCTTAAAGATATACAATAGGGATGGTAATTTAAGTACATATCTGTATCAAGTAATTTTTAACGAAGCTCAGAGAATTCATTCTAAACATAAGCGTATGTCTTGTGATGATATTGATGAGTTGCCAGGTAGGAATCCGGTACTGTTTCAGGTTTCTGCACGTGAAGATGATTTGATGGTTAGAGATAGGGTACATGAATTTGCTTGCATGGCTTATGAGATGGGTGTTTTTGTTAATCAAAAGGAACTATATAGAAATTACCTTTTATCTAATCTTACTCCGGCTGTTAAGGCTTTTATGTGGAGTTTTATTCTTGGTCCTGATGGTTGACGTGGGTTAGGCGTTGTTGTGCATATTGATTTGACTTCTGAGGAAAAAGTAAAACTTCTTATTTCTGTCTGTGATAAGATGGGTGTATCTGCTGATGAAGTCTTGTCTTTGTTTTTAGTTCTTGGTGATGGAATCTTTTTTCTTTTTGATTTATTTCAGGATAGAACTGTTAAGTTTCCATCGGTTAGGAGTTTTCATCATGCGGTATCTTTTACTAAGGGTTTTAATGTTAAGAAATTGAAAAAGTATCATTATTTAATAAATGGTGTTGACTCGTACAGTAAAGATATAAAGCGTGGTGATGTTGTTCGTGTTGATGGGGTGGATGTAGTGGCTTCTGGTTCTCCCCAAGAGATTCTTGGGGAGACTTATCTTTTATGTGAGGTTAAGGAGTGATTATGGGTGAAGTTGAGAGTAAAGCTCTTGTTGCACCGCAGGCGGCTTTGGATATTTCATTTATTCAGAGAAATATTAGGGACTTGTCTAAGACAGCGGAATTTTCTCATATGTCTGAGTTGGAAGAGCTTCATCAAATGGCGTATGTTAATTTGAAGAAGCAGCTTGCACCAGGGAAGCCGTTAGCGGAAGATCCTTCTTTGGCTTTGGAGGCGTATAAAACGCTTTCAGGTGTGGTTATGCAGATTGTGGAGACAAAGCGGAAGGCTGCTGATACTTTGATTAAGGCACGGACTTTGATTGACGTACCTGATGTTGATCGTGGTGGGCTTCTTGATGAAGAGGATGATTTACCTGAGGAAGCTATTGCTGAGGCTTCTGTTAGTGAATCTGGTATTTTTGGGAAGTTGGTTAATCATGATACTGGGCAAGATGAGGATCCAAAAATAGATATGGCTGTCTGATTGAACAAAAGAGACCTTCTTTGGTCTCTTTTGTTTTATATAGGTATGTGTCTTTAAAGTTAATCCGTCCTGTTGTTCCAATTGATAAGTGGCTTGACTCAGAATATTATTTGGGGAAGGAATGTTATACCCTTTTTCCTTATTGGAAGGAAGCAATTATATCCTACTTTAACGGGGATAAAAGGGCTTTTATTTTTTCTGGTTCTTCGAGGTGTGTTCCTTTAGATACTATGGTGGCTTTTTCTACAGGGTATCAAAGAATAGGAGATGTTATATCTGAGAGATCTGAAGGTTTTACTGATAGTACGGGTTTAAGTGTTTTCAATGGTGAATCTATTGTTCCTGTTTCTTCTATTTATTTTAAGAAGAGTGATAGTGTCCAACATTTGCATATGACTTGTGGGCGAGTTGTTTCTGGCACATTAGACCATCCAATTCTAGCTGTTAAAAATGGGGTAAAGGGGTTTTATAATATTGGTGATTTAGATATTGGTGATTGGGTTTGTTTTGATGATAAGCCTCTTGATGTTGGGGTAGATCAGTATCCTGTAGACCAGTATTATTGCCTGGGTCATTGGCTTGGAGATGGGTGTGCTGTTCATCATGGAAAACGTAAGGATGGAATGGGTAATGGCTTAATAAGTTTAGATTTTTTAACTAGTTATAAGTGGGTAATTGAGAAAATATCTTCGACATTAGGAAAAAATTATAAAACAGATTTTACTAAATGTAATGTACCTATGTACTTTATACGAATTTGGAATGTAAATGACTTAAGTAATACAATTTTTTCAAGAGTACATTTAGGTAATGCTTATACAAAGGAAGTTCCTGATTGTGTTTTTTCAGCTTCCTTAAAAGCACGTGTTGCTTTTTTCCGTGGTATTTTAGATTCTGATGGATCTTTTACTTATGGAGGTTTTAATTTAGATGTTGCATCTAAGAAGTTACGAGATGGGGTAGCATGTGTAATGGAAACTTTGGGTATTCCTTATCATCTTTCTGAAAAGATTGCTCATGTTCCAATCAGTAGTAAGAATTTAGATGGTTCTAGGACAACAAGGATCTATAGACTATCTTCACGTTTAGGAAAGATTTCCCAATTTGATGTCTTACATTTATATGAGGGTTATAAGCAAGTTTCTTGGTCATCAGATTTTACAGTTCATTCTTTGCAAAGATGCAGTCTTGTTCCTTTAAATGCTGAGGAAAAGTATTATTTAAGTCATTTACCAACTAGGAATAGACCTAGATATTTACGAGGTATGAAGAAACGAGGCTCTGTGTATGCTTCTAAGGTATATGCAAGGGACGGGCTGGCTAACTATATTAGGAAATCTGTTTCGTTGGGTTATGTGAACAGGGAAAGTATTCTAAAGTTACAGGAAGCATATTACTGGGTACCTATAACTTTACTGGAAAAGTGTTCATCCGGGTATTACTATCAAATAAAGAGTAAATCTAGGACTGTCGAGGATGTTTTAGATATTTGTGTTCCGGATAAGCATCTCTTTTATGCACAAGGTTGTATTAATCATAATTCTGGTAAATCGGTAGCGGCGGCTATTATTGTTATAAGGTTTATCTATGAGATTTCATGTATAGAAAACTTTCCAGGTTTGTTTGGTTTGTCTGCTACTACTCTCCCCAAAGGTATTTATTTTTCTTTTTCAAATGATGCGGCTGATTCCACTGGTATAAAACGTATTCTTAGGATTATTGATCAGATTCCATATTTTAATCATGCGACTATGAGGCGGCGTCTTGTTTCTACGGTGATCTCTTTTCCTTATGTGGAGGTTTATGGGGGTTCACGGTATCTCCATGCCATTGGCTCTGACTTGTTGTTTACTATCTTTGATGAGGCGAATGAGCGGGGTAATGTAGCTAAGTCCAGTGTGGTTTCTGATGCGGTTAAGATTTGGATGGAAATAAGGATGCGTTCAGAGACTACGTTTTCCATCAACGGTGTTTGGGGTGGTTGTGCTGGCATTATTTCTACTGCTGGTATGAGTTCTTCGTTTGTTGATATGGAGTTGGAGAAGGCGAAGAAGCATGGGAACTACTTCTATCGTGAGGCGGCTTCTTATGATGTAAGGCCACAGTCATATTCCAAGGAAAGGTTTTTAGTGTATCCGGGGGATGGTGGAGTTCCTGCTTTTATTACTGATGATCCGGGGCCGGAGGTTATTCAGTCTATAAATGCTTTGGGAATATCTGTTGAGCAATTTCTTTCTGAGAAGGATAGTTTAATAGTCCATCCACCTGTTTCTTTACGGCATTTTTATGAAGAGGATATAAATACAGCGTTACAGAATCTTTCAGGAGTTACCCGGTTGGGTTCTTCTTTGTTCATTTCGAATAAGTCTTATATAACTCGTATGTTTGATTCTGTTCTTAAGTATCCTACAAAGTTAACATTACATGATAAGATTCCTCATTTTGGCATTTATGATGAATTGCTACCAGAAGAACTTGTAGATGAGGATATGATTAATGAGGTTTACAATGGGGAGCGGTGTTACATTTCAATGGATTTGTCGAGGGTGAATGATCCTACTGGTTTCTCGGCTATTTTCTTTAATGAGGAGCAAAGGAAGATTCTTCCGGTTTTGGTGACTCCAATTTATCTTGATAGGTTTAAGCCGGGGAATGAGATTGATCTGGTTAAGATAATGGGTTTGATAACACATCTTCATCGGCTTGGTGTAAATATTCATATGGTTACGGCTGATGGTTATTCCTCTGATTATATTATTCAACGGTGTAAGTTGCTTTTGGGGAATGATAAGGTAGAGCGTTTTTCGGTTGATAAGACGCCCACTGGTCATATAACGATGCTTAATTTTATGAAGCTGGGTATGTATAGGTTGTATCCAATTCAAAGGCTTCAGTATGAGCTAGAAAATCTCATATATGATCCAGTGGCTGGTAAGGTTGATCATCCAGTGAATTCTGATGCAACGAATCCGGTTTACTATAAGGACCTCTCAGATAGTCTTGCTGCATCCTCATTCGAGTTGTCGGTGTATGAAAACTTGAGCTATGAAGACTTGATGGTTACGTCAGAGGTTGAGAAGGCCAGGATGTTGCATAAGGTAGATGAAGAGGAAGAAGAGGATTTCTATGGGGATCTAGTTGATGGGGAGGATTTCTATGGGGATCTTTCTGCGGTTGGTGATGTGGAGGAATTAGACCCATTGGATCAAATGATGCACGATATTATGCCGTAGTTGTAAATAAAAGTTATACAGACTTGTATTCTAATTTTTATGGTTTAAATTGGTTTTGTCATGTGGAAGGTTTTACAACTCATTTTTGGGTAGTTGTAATCGTATAGGTATATTGGAGGTTTTTATGGAAGACGGAAGAATTCGCATTGTGTGGAATGGTAGGGTTGTAAGAGGACATGCTGAGGTTTTGGGGTGTGTGGATACCACGGTTTCCAATGTTCTACAGGTTTTGAGTGGTATGGGTAGACAGCCCAATGATTTTAATGGTTGGATTGTGGATGCGAAGGCGAAGCCACATCTTCCGGTTCCTTGCATTTTGTGGGTAAAGGGTACTGAGGTTGGTGAGGTTATTTATAACTTGAGGGAAAAGGGGCTTTGCCGGGATGTTGTCTCTAAGTAACTGTTTTATATGAAGTAGGGGTGCTTATGAGTTATTTAGACTTCTTTAGTTTTGCAAGGGGGATACAGGATGGGTATTCAAGGAATAACTATCCTGTATTGGTTCCTACGGATCTTAATCCTACTAATTCTATTTATTCTAAGGCGTTGGATCGTCTTTGTTCTTCATTTGATATTGAACGGGATATAATGGCCAGGTTGTCGCGGGGGGAGATTGATCGTTGGGAAGCGATTGAAGCTTTGGAAAATGAGCTGGGTTTTTCTTATGATGCTGCGGTGAGAAAGGTATCTGGTTCTATAAAAAGTAGTACAAGGTCCATTTTCAATGCTAAGGAGATGGTTTCTGCGGGGGTCTGGATTTCTCCATCAGGGGATGTTTTTGGGGTTCCTCTTACTCATATTCGTTCTGTAGTTGATAATCCTGAGCGCTTTGGTTTGTCTGTTAGTCAGGTTAAAGGGGTATTCAATAAGCATGGGGAGGGGGTTGGTTCTGAGGGTGATGCGCGGGATGAGATAATATCTTTGCTTGTTTCGAATGGCTGGACTCGGATAAGGTATCATCCAGGGGACTTTGGTTTTCATGTAGAGTTAAATAGATTAGATTCTTCTCATAAAGACTTCATTTCTGCATGGGCTTCTAAGGTATTAGATAGGAATCCTGAGCGTGCTGGGTTTAAGGTGGGGGTTTGTGAGTCGTTGGCTAATAACTTGGAGACAACTTTTAAGCTTCAGGATTTGATTGATAGCAGGGAGTTTATTGAGTCTTCAGGTTTAAAATTGTATGATAGGCAGATAGTTTTATCTGCTCTTGAGGTTGTTGATGCAGATGCTTATTGGATTAGTCCAAGTGGTCAAATTCGTCCTGTGGTTGAATCTCATATAGATGATATTGTTAATAATCCAGAAGATTTTAATCTGACAGAGAAGTATGTTTTGGATGTTTATGCTAAATATGGGGAGCCTATAAGAACTGAGAAACATGCTAGAGATGAAATTTTAAATGGGCTATTTAAGAATGGTTGGGTTAGAGTCAGGTTTTATCCAGGCATTAGTTTTTATTCTATTGAGGTTGGAGCTTTTACAAATAGAACTAAAGAATACTTATTTGAATGGGCATCCAAAACTATAGAAAAGGATCCAGGAAAAAAATATTGTAAGGTGGGTGTAGTAGCACACCTAACTGGTGATAGGTTGGATTCAACTTTACTTGGATTAACTGAAGATGCTTTGCTTAGTAGCAAGGAATTGCTTTCTTTTGTTTCAGATTATTTAATTCCAATTTCTTCTAATGCTAGTTTTAAGGATTTAGCACCAGTTTTTAGTTTTCAACGTAGGTTAGAAAGTTTGCAGTCATCTAAGAAACGTAAACGATCAAAATATAATGGTGCGTTGGTGAATAATACTTTTGACAGCCCTCAAACAGGGGTTTCTACGGTGGTTGTTCCCGGTGCTGGTGGTGTGGGTTCGGCTATTTCTGCTGGTGTTGAACTACGGGCTCACCCCTCGGTTAGGTATCTTGTGGTTAGTAATATGGTTCATTTTTCTAAACGTAGTCTAATAGCTTCTTCTCTTTCTGGCTCACTTGATACTTTTTTGTATCAGAATTATATGGCAGGTTTTGGGGACAGGAATCCAACATCTTTTGGTTCTGATATAAAGGATGTGGGGGATAATGGGCGTGTGGTTCTCCGGTTTGATACTAACTCTGGCCATTCTACTGAGGTGGACTTGGGTGGGAGTTTGGAAACTGGGTATGTGGTTGAGTCTATAAGTGATGAATTGGGTTTGTTTCCTGCTGGGACTGTTGAGGGTGATCTTTTGGATCGGGATGTGGTGAAGGAAATTGTGAGGTCTCAGGGGGAACGTGATAGGCAGGCACGGATTGACGCAAGTGATCCACCTGAATTGGATGGGGAGTTTGTGGGTTCTTCTTTTGTTTATTCTTCTGCTCAAAGTGAAGATGCTTTTTGGATAAGTCCTAAGGGTGAGGTGTTATCTGTTCATGGTAATCATATTGATGAGATTCAAAAATGGCCAGAAAAGTTTGGCTTAGGTGAAGACTATGTGGGACAGAGTGATGATGTGTTACTTGATGGGGCTTTGAGGAACGGATGGGTTCGTATTAGGTTCTACAAAGATTATGAGTGTACTTATTTTGTTGATCTTTGGGAATTAAGTAGTCTGGTTAGGAAGTATTTATGGGAATGGGCTTCTGCAGTGAATAAATGGGCTTTTCAGGTTATTATAAGGGAGAAAGAGAGTGGTGTTAAATGGGAGTACTCTTTGAAGGAGCTGGTTGGGGGTGCTTTGTTTAATGGTGTGGGGTTGGTTAGAATTCCTAGAGGTTTAATATGGGTGAAGTCTGTTTATGATTTGAAGTGAGGGTGGGTTAATGGCAGAGTTGGAAGAGTTGAGTATTCTTGATAACAGATATTTAATAGAGCAGTCAGTGTCTTTTGACAAATATGATTTCTCTTGTTGGATTTCACCTGATTATACAATTTATCTTCTTAATGGGGGAGCTCATATTTCTTTTTTACTGGAACACTTGGGTTTGTTTGGTTTCACTGAAGAGTATGTTAATAAGTTACATAAAAAATATTCTGATGGGGGGATTGAGGATCTAATTGTTTTGAATAAAGTAGGTGATCATTTGTTTATGGATGCTTTTTTTCGTGGTTGGATTCGAGTAAGGGATCAGAGTAAATTTAATAACTTTAGTATTGAGTTTCATAACACAAGAATTGCTGAACAAAATCTTTGTTTTTGGGCCAAGGAAATGGTTCAGAATGGTTTTGGTTCTCGAGATGCTTTGATTTTTTGTTGGGAGTTAGATCGACGGTTTAAGTATAAGATAAAATATATGGCGTCTGATGGGGTGCAGTTGTTTCAGTCTTTTAGGAGGGGAATGTGAAAGAAAATTATGAGTTATCTTTATCTAATAGGTGGGGTAATGATAGCAGGAAGCCTTCAGATGAACGGGATAGTATCTGGGCTGAGTATATAATAGATCTTGCCTTAAGGGAGGGTTTTCTTAGTTGGAATGCATATAATCTTGCCAAAGAAAAAGTTGATAGGGTTTATCATGGTTCGTGGATGTTTGATAATGTGAGTAGGAGGTAATATGAATTTTAATGAAAAGGAAAGAGTAACTATTAAGGAGCTGTACGCAAATGATTATATTACAAGTGGTATGGCTTCTATCAAAGTGCAGCAGTATTTTGGTATGTCTACGGATGATGCTGAAAATCTTGTAAAGTATTGGAATCATAATTCTGATGTTCTTCATTCTTCTGCTGGTCCTAGGACTTTGCAGGAGTGGCGTTTATATGAACGAGCAAAGAAGATGCACGATGGTGGTTTTAGTTATCGTGATGCTGTTGGGATTTTGGCGCGGGATGTTGGTGTGATGCCTAAGAGGGTAAAAGAGGTTATAGGCACTTCTGAGGAGTGGAACCTGGGTTATTTTGATGATGGTCTGGCTCCGCTGAATCCAGAAAAGGATTACAAGCCATCAAAAAGACCATCTATTTCACAAAGCATGGGGTTGTTTCCTTTTGAGAATGCTACTATGCCACAATCAGCAATTTCACCTTTTGGTAAGGATCTCATAGAGAGTGAGGTTGAGTCTTTATGGAGCATGGCTAATTTTCGGAAAGATCGCAGCGGTCTTCCAGTTAATGTGTGGCTTGATGAAGGTCAGACGTATAGGAAGGGTGGTTATGGTTATAGACTAAAGTTTCAGATTAACAAGCAGAATCAGGTAACAAATACTGAACTTGCTACGATGACTATTTCAGATGACCCCCAGGTTATTGGGAAACATGAACTTTCTGCTAATGAGATTCAACAGTTAAAGGATTTTATAAAAAGAAACAAAACTCTTCTTATGCAGTTATCTGATATGGAGATTGACTTCTTAGAGTTTAGGGAGAGGATGAGGTGAATGTGATTTCTGATGGTTCTGTCCATTACAGGTGTTTTTTGGATCAGAATTAAGGTCTTTGTTTTATATACATTTAATGGAAATTTTATCAAGGAATTCTGTAGATACTGAAACAAAGAGTCTTTTTGATGAAGATATCACTGAAACCCAGGAAGTAGAAAAGCAGTTTGAACAGAAGAAGCCATCTCTTGTTCAACCTGTTGAGAAAAAGAAGCCAGATGTTGCTCCGGTTCCTCAACCTACCAAAGAAAAGAAAATAGAATCCCCTGTCCCATCTCCACAGAAACAAGTAGCTTCCCCAGGTTCTCGGAAGTCTACTCAAGATTACAAACATGAAGAATCTGTTGAAGGGTTAAAGGATAAATATTCAAATACTTCTCATGGCATTGACGGGTTTGAGGATTCTATTTATTTACCTAGTGGTGAGGAGGTTTCTGGTGTTTGGAAGCTGATAGATGCTTTTTCTATTTCTCCATCACATGATCCCTTCTCATTTCATACTACGAAAGGTTTCCCACGGTCAACTGAAGGTGGCTCTGCTAATACAAGGGATTACTATAATGAACCTGAAGCCCAGAAGCAGGTGGTTGAGCTGGCTGGTGATTTTGATGGGAGGGCTTTGGGGTTTGATTCTGCGGTGGTGGTTACTAAGGATGGGGTGGTTATCTCTGGGAACAATAGGACTATGAGTTCCCAGTTGGCAGCGCGGAAGGGTACTGATAAGAAGTATGTTGAGGCGTTGCTGAAGCGGTGTCGTTCTTTTGGTTTTTCACAGGATCAGGTTCAAGAATTTGAGCATCCAAGGGTGGTTTTTGAGATTGACTCTCAGGATTATTCCCCTGAGCATTTTGATAAATATAACCAGTCTGATAAGAAAGAGCAGACCGAGGAAGCCCGTATAGTAAAATTTTCTAAAATTGTAAAACCGAATGTTCTCCGGGGCATTTCTGATATTTTCAATCGTTTTGAGACTGGGAATGTATATGCAATACGTGAGGCTTGTGCTGAATTGATGTCGGTTTTTGTAAAGAATGGGGTAATAAGTCAGGCTGAGTTACCCAAGTATTTTAATGGGGATAAAATATCTGTTTCGGGTAAACAATTTGTACAGGAGTATATTTTAGGTGGTGTTTTGTCTGAGTCGGTGATTCGGGCTTTGTATGCTGAGGGGATGGGTGATATTAGATCCACGGTAACTGCATCTGCTCCGTTGTTGCTGGAGAACTGGTCTAATGGTAGTTTTTCGGTTCTTGATGAATTGAATAAGGCTGTTGGGTATGCTATTTCGTTTCAGAATGATATCAACTCTGGTACGTTTTCGGTTCCAAAAATAGATAAAGAAGCGGCAAAGAATATGAC
>Ga0123357_10006214_pt1 | contig 14499 bp, 5 predicted proteins | sample TergutEmb28metaG_FD_89873 | JGI IMG/M metagenome (GOLD analysis project Ga0123357, IMG submission 89873) | Embiratermes neotenicus P4 segment gut microbial communities from Petit-Saut dam, French Guiana - Emb289 P4 | ecosystem: Host-associated > Arthropoda: Insects > Digestive system > Gut ...
ACAGAGTCCTTCTTGAGAAGCTAACTGGTTTGCAGCTAGTCAAGAAATTCCCCGCATTTCACGGAACCCGAAGGTTCATTACCGCACTCACAAGCTTCCGCCACCTGTCTCTATCCTGGGCCAATCCAACCCAGTCCATATACCCGCATCTCACCTCCTGGAGATCCGTCCTAATATTATCCACTCATCTACGCCTAGGTCTCCACAGTGGGCTCTCTCCCTCCGGTTTCCCCACCAAGACCCTATACACCCCTCTCTCCTCACCCATACGCGCCACATGCCCAGCCCATCTCATTCTTCTCGATTTTATCAACCGCACAATATTGGGTGAGGAGTACAAATCGCAGAACGATTAGAAAGTATAAATACACTGTGTGGGCATAAAAGTAGAATTTTTTATTGTTAAACCTGGCCTTATATGAAGCAAACAGAAGGCTTTACGGGTTCATATTACTATCATAACATAAGTTTTGTCTGATCTTTTCCTCTATATTTATTACAAATATGATTAATTCCTTTTTTGCGTTCCGCCTACAACATTTCAATTGCCAAAGTAAACATATTCCAGCAGTGTGACTTTTCGTACCAGTGTTCTGAATTATGTACCTTCCCCTGCTCTTCAGGCCTACTAATCGGATCCTTTGAAGGCCGAAATGTTAGCTGAACAGCGGTTCCATAAGGTTTCATACGTAATTGCATAGATTGGTGGAAAAAAATTGGTACTGGCATGTAAAGGCTGTAGACCACAGCAGTTTTCTAACGCGAGTTAATGCATGATATTTCATTCATTGCTGCGACAAAGCGGCAGTTTTCTCTACTGTTGCTTCTTGGTTTTCTCAATGACTAATCACCAGTTGTGTAGGTTAAATGGGGTAGAATATCAAGACGGTTATGAATATAGATTTGAGTACATTGTACGAAGTGGCCGTGACCTGTTTAAAGGTACTGTCTCAACTGTCTTGTGATATAACGCGGGAAATTACAACAAGCCTACCTCAAACAGAATAACTGAGATTCGAAGCAGGAAATTCTGAAAGCGAAAAATTCTGGTACACAGCGACGTTCTGCTGTTTTTACAGTAAGCCTACAGTGGAACTTAAATAATTGTGGCACTAATATGGCGACAGCCTGACTAACTGCTCATCCTCAGCACGAGCATGTATTTATTTATGTAGTATTTATTTATTTATTTACTTACATTTTCCTTTCTATTCTCCAAAAGCGTCCAGACCCGCTCGAAGGATCAACCAGCCTCCCTCTGAATGATGTAGGGTTTCTATCCCGGGTGTAAAGCGGCTGGATCTTGAGGCTGACCATGCATTTCCATTTAGTGACAAGGTTAAGATGAGTGGAGCTGTACATCTTCTTCCCCTATACGCCTTCAAGCGGCGGGGACAGCTTTACATTTATTTATGGTTTAATTAGAGGTGGTTTTTAATAGTTAAGATTACACAGCGTCGAATATTAGACTGAAAATTAATTACGGTATAAAAGAAAGCGGCCGTGACTGCAGTTGAAATACTTGAATGCAGGGACTGAGGAAAACGAGGGAAACTTCAATAATTACATTCGGTGACCCGATCTAAATTCGAATCGGGTTTCTGTCCATTACAAATTACAAGTGTTAACCACTTAACTAACTTGCTCGGTATGAGAACAGGGAGGAAGCGCACAGAGTTATTTGCTGAAATAAGTTACATTAAAATCATAACATCATAAAAAAAACACAACTGCATTTTCACATTTTCTCAAAATGAGTTTAATTTTTATGCACTAGTTCACATAAAGAAAGTGCAGTACGAACACAAACTTCCGGTGTTTAGAGCCTCTCTTGTTTGCAGTATTTATCAACTTGCGGTAACCAGCGCACGACAGAAAATAACTGATTATCAGATAACTGGTATATGCTATTAAAATTAGACAACATACATATTCCTCCTTGTTGTCTTCCGCGCCAACTACTTTTTTTTTTTCAAGTTTCGGTAGGTTTCTTGTGACAATGTAACGAAATACTCTGTTACTTACAAAATAAAAATGGCTGAATCTGCTATAATTGTAATGGGCTCTTTCTCTTCTTTAAGCTCAATTAACAAAACTGATATATATATATATATATATATATATATATATATTAAAATCTAACCCAGCTCATCAGTCATTTCATATGTCTTAATTTCAGGGAATCTAAGTGTTCTAAGTAACAAATCGGGAATAAATAACCGTACACCACAAAGTATTCTTCGTATTATTAAAACAAATCCACCCCATCTATCAAATAAAATACTTTAACACCTCATAAAACGTTAACTGTAACGGTTACAATATACACGTCAGCACTTTATGCATACGGCGTTCTCTGCACACCTGAGGCTTCTGATACCAGTATTCGTCTTTCTTCTTTACAGAAGTTTGCGTGGAAACTGCACAATGCGAACTGACAAACAGAAATGCTATTTGATGAAGTTGTCACTTGCTAAGATTATACAGCGAAGATGACGAATGAATGAGTACGGAACGTTAATGGAATGGTACCGACAGGAAAATACCGAAATACTCGGAGAAAAACCTGTATTTTTTTTTTCATGGCCCGACAACCTTTGTGGGCCTGGAACTTCCATCGTTGAGGTTTCCAGATCACACTCAGATACACCAAACTCGGTAGGACTGTTCTGGGCGGGTAATCGGCCCGACGCAGAGACTTATACCTGACAACACACAATGCTGCCATGAGACAGACATCCACGCTCTCGGCGGGATTTGAACACGTAATCTCAGCAAGCGAGCGGCAGCAGATCCGTGCCTTAGAACGCGCGACGAACGGGATCGGCACCCATCGTTACTTTTTCAACCACAAATCCCATATAAACTCTCCTGGGATCCAACATCGCTTCCGCGTCATGTAGACACACAATAAAAATAAATTATTCTACGGGAAAGCCGATTCATGCTGCACTGTTAATGCATTGAACTACATCGCGGATAATTATCCAGTGTCTTGAGAAGCTATGCTTTGTTAAGGGGGATCTCACCCATGAATCGGCACAATACGTGCATCTTAGAAAAATTCTAATCATGTTAGCATAAAACGAAACTTATCAAAAACCTTAACTACATTTCTAGAGTTGGTCCTTGGTCCTTCCTTTTACCTATTTACAGTTTATGTAATAACCCTGTCTTTATCTCAGCCCACGTAGCGTGAAATGAATTTACGGTGTGCTTATTAATAAAGTTCTGTTTGGCTCAGCTTAGGTAGCATGAAATGGCAACATAATTAGTGCATAGTGAATGGGAAAAATATCCAACATACGCTCGTGCTATAGTTTGACGCACAACTATCGCATTTACTTGGTGGGAATGAGAAAACCCCGAGCCGAGATTTTACCCTGAAACCTATGCGCAGATAAGGTCAACGCAGCGCGGGGCTCCCTGAGAAATGGGGGCTTTCCAACGAACACACGAACAAGATAACTAACTGAATAACTAACTATCTAACAAACAGACAGACTGACCAATCAACTAACTAACTACATGAAGCAGAGTCTTTCTTGAGAAGCTAACACTTTTTCAGATAGTCAAGGAATTTCCCTCTTTTTATGGAACCCGAAATTTCACTACCGCATTCAAAAGAGCCCTCTACCTGTTTCTGTCCTGAGCTACAGCAGTCCAGTTCATTGCCTCATTCTACTCCGTAAAGATACATTTTGATAATATCCTCCCATTTAGTCTAGGTCTTGGGAGTGTTCTCTTTCCTCAGGTTTTCCCACCAGAACCCCTCTGTTCCTTTATTCTCCCCGATACGTTCTTCATGCTCCACCAACTTCTTTCTTCTTGATTTCTCCAGACGTACACAATATTGAAATTTGTGTTCCGTTCTTTCGGACTGGATTCCGTTCTTATGACAAAAGGCAGCATCCTGGGTCCCTGTTGTGAGATCAGGATGTAACTTCGCTAATGGTTAAAAGGGGACCAAATTATGGAGTCGCGTGAGGAAGGGGACCGCTTATTTACGTTCCTGACGAAGCAGTGTCTGCACGTGAAGCAGGACTGTTTCAGTAATGTTCATTTATGTTTGAATACAGTCCCGTTGCCGGCCAGTTACAACTGATCTATCTTATAATAAAATCAACTAGATGCACTAATCTCTCAATTTTATTTTTGGAATAAAATTCTACATGTTTCGGACAGTTCCTCTGTCCATCATCAGGAGTTTTTCACTGTACACACAGCAATGATATATGTCATACAACTTGCGAACAGGATCAGGACGGAACCAGATTGTGATCTTCTGACATGTGTTACCGTGCAGTCTGGTGGGTGGTTACCAACATTTCGGAGGCGAAGGCTGCTTCTCTCATCAGGATATTTGTACAGAAACATGCTAATATTAATGACGGGCCCAGAATACGGCTGGCCACAGTAGACTAACAGTCGAGCAACGCAGCAAAGAGCTGAAAAACTTCATGTAATAGGGAGTTTTCTGGAGAAGCTGGTAGCCATTAAGCTTGTGTACAATCTTTTTGTCTTGTATGGAACCCATACGTCCGTTATTGCGTTCACAACAGCAGAAGTGGAGCGTAACTAAAACGCACAAATATTTTCTCTGCTGACATAAATTGGGCCCTTTTATTATTCTTCTCCTATTTTCCTTAGTGCATGCGATTAATTAGTTCCGAAACTGGCCCATGACAATTTCTTTCTTCATTCCGTTTTGGTCCCTACTTTTTTTCCCCATGTGCAAGACGGTATAACTAATGGTTTATTGTTCACGCGAATGTTGCGTTTGTTTCTTTTGATTTGATTTTCACATTTCATACTTAAAAGTTCACATGAACTTCATTCTTCTTTGCACCAATTCATATGGACTTAGAATTGAAATACGTCACGTGTGTGTACATTGTAAAATTTCGTACGGTGTCCACAGATACCTGATGTTCGTACATTTTCCGCAGCTAATCTCTGTCATAAATTACAGCTCTCAAGATATACATTAAAGGCATAACGCTGTGCAAACTGCTTGGATAAAGATCGAAATTGCAGTACTGAACGAAGCACGGGTACGTATCACTGCTCGTAATTGCCTTCGTGTAACTCGTATTGATTCATAACACGCACACCGTAAATTATAAATCTTATTCTATTATATGATTCTGATTCATTTATTTCTCTATTGTTCTGCTATGCTTTAAATCTTATCGCAGAAAAGAGAATAATATTAAAATGTACTTTAAAGAAAGAGGCTGTCAATTTAGAGAGTGTATTTAATTGATTTAAAATATAATCGACTTGTAGGCTTCTGTTGACAAAGTACCGAACCTCGGATCCAATAAAGACAGGGAATTACTTGAACCGCCGAGCGATTTCCAGTTATAGTTACACTGTATAATTTGTTGGGAATAATTAAATTATTCTGATTAAGATAGACTCTTTTCCGCAGGAACGTGATGTGGTACCTGGATAACAATGCTTTGGAGAAATTTACTGCCTCCATGTTCAGATTTATCTAAAAGGGAAATACAAGTATAGGCTTTTACTAAGTGTCAGTGTCACGGATTTAAGTATCCCAAAATTTTCATAATCACCTCGAGAACTTCAAATCTCGAGTCGTTTTAATACTGACGTCTGATTTCATTGGTTGTGTGAATTTAGTTTGCTTGTTAGCATTTAGTTTGTAACAGCGGTGACGCTCTTGCAACGTGGAACACAAAGTGTCGCCCTTATAACACGATATTCTATTCATTTCAGCATGTCTTACAGCGAATTCCATATTCCTATCAAAGGTAAAATTGTCCCTGTGCGGGCCACAAAGGCAAAATGGCAGAATTAAGGTATAGCTCCACTATTTCTTTGAACTCTGCAGCAGATGATGAGTGAGTGGTCAGCTTCACGCTCTGGCCGGTTCACCCTCTAGAATGTGCCTTATGTAACCATCAGGTATGAAGTTGTGTGAGACCCAGAGACGGTCCGGACATTTTGTAAAAAAAGAAAAATATCTTGTCGCGGCCGGGAATAGAGCCTTCATTCGCCGATGTTCAGCCTTTCGCCTGGTCACTTTATCGATTACGCGATACCGGCTCCCCCAGATGTTTGTTAACGAGTTTCACTTCGGCCTTGGTGGACACTGTTCTGCACGACTGAACAGTACCTTCACAATGTCACGTGGAGGTGGGCCGCAGTTTCCAGTCGGGTCATTGTCCATCTCGATGGAAGGGTCGTAACCACTGACGATAGTATCAAGTAATATTCAACATCTGTCACACATTCCAAGCCTCACAAATAATAACAATACAACAATTAGCATTAATCCTAGTGTCAAAAAAAACAGTGGGAAATTGCATTACGTTATCAAGTACTACGTGTGATGTTCAGCCTACCATACGATATGTTTAAAACAGAATTTTATGGAAAATATTAAATGTAGTGTAATATCATTAAAAGCATGAGGGGATGTGTTAGAACCGCTATCGAACTGACCATCGATAGGATGGCATTGAAATCGCAGGATGTTTAATGAAAGCCCCGGAAATTCGTGTTGGAGATTCGCAACGCCGGTTTATTGGACTGGGAACCGGAGGCCAGTGGCCTGTTACACCTGGAGCTCTTTCGCTCATTGATTGTGTGTTAGTGGGCACTTTGTCTTGTTAAAGCTGAAATATTCTGTTTGGGAAACTAATCGCTCTCCGTCTTTAAAGGGACGAGTTACTCGTTTAATGACGTCACTCTCAACAGTCAAAGTGATAAGAGTGAACGGACTGTCCTCCACAATGTAGTGACTACATACAATCGCCGAAAGAGGTCTTTAAAGTTTAATATAATTACTTAAAACTGGAAGTAACCGAATAAAAATTAGCAATGTTCTCCCACGCCGCATTAAACAAACAACTTTTGGAAGGTTTATGGACTGCATTAAAAAGTCTGTTTGTGGTGTTGTTCCTACCGGACGTCATAACGAATTAATAACGTTAAAAATCAGATATTTAGAACTAATTTTAGAGGAATTCTTGCATATCGAATTTCAACAAAATACGCGAAACGCTTTATGAAATGCGCGATGAAGTCACTTACGGCGTTAAGAAAACATAGGTTTGTTATACATTAATATACCTAACAACTTGACTACCAACGACATATAACGGAAGCCCCCTACACCGAATCTTGATAAAGTACACTTTATTTAAATATTCAGACTAACACAACTAACAAGAATATTGCATATTCTTTATGCTCAGAAAACATGTTTCGGTCGATATTTATGGCCGTCATCAGGTAGTTGCACAGTTTAATTTAAGAAGAAATTATAAAAGATAGAGACATCCCCTTTACAAGCAGTAAATACCGTAATCGCTATTAAAATTATTATTCCAAATAGTGCAACAATCTTAAAGTAAGATAAAAATTAAACACTGGTTAAATTCCAAATACTTGTGTTGAGTTATTTTCTTCCTGTGATTTTATTCCTCAGAGTGTTCTGTAGATCGAAGGGAATCTTGAGATGTGTGGTGGATAAAATCGTGTGACTAGTTTTCACGAACACGACCTTTGGTACAGTGTCCAGCTGTGAACCTAACAAGAAGTGAACAGTTCAATTTGGTGCTACTCTAAATTGAAAAGTATGTACGTCAATTTACATTTTGTATAATAGCAACGACTTACTTTTAGTTTCTTATTACGTGTGATAAAATATAGGTAGCTCTTTACACTTCCAGGATACATGAAGCAGTCCATAAAATATCCATCCAAAACAATGCTGTAAGTTCGGCCATAAAATAATACAAGCTACGGCTTTCGTAAGTCGAATATTAAGGTAAACTTATTTATGAGCGATAGTCACATAATGTTTTCTAGGAATTGCTACCGACTAGATACCGTGATGACTGCTTTGCAGTGGTTAATATTTATGCGTGACACTCGATGACTATCAATCGTTGTAAGCGAAAACAGGGGAGTACTTTGTTCTAATTCACATCTACTCGACAAAGAACCCTTCAGATTTACTCGACAGACAATCCTTCACAGCTACTCGAAACAGAATAACTGAGAAATTAAGTTGCACGTAATCTTCGTTTCACTCGATAACACAGCTATTAATTTTGGTACGATATCACTAAATAACAAATAAACCAATCTGTTTTGAAAATGTTCTATGTTTCAGTCCATCGCAGCTTAACTCAGACAATGGCTTTTACGTGCGAATATTGCAACAGTTTCATTGGTGTAATAAAAAACTACCTACACTACAAACGATATTTCTATACACATTATCCTTGTGAACTGAGAGTAGATTTGAAACAATTTGTTTTTATACAAACTTACTTTGTGCACGTAAGTCCAATTTACCACGGATAAAAATACGGCAAATAAGAATTAAATAAATCTGTATTATATCTCCGTTAGAAACAAATTCCTTCAAACGTTTGGTACAAAATACACATATACAGTTGAGAGACACGTGGGTCGGAAGGTAGCGAAGTGCCACGAATAACCTTAAAGAGTGATAGGCAAAATTTCTATGGGATAAGACGAAAGAAAAATGACTTCTTCTTAAGTAACAGCAACAACTTTACGTGAGTCGAAATGTTGTAAGGTAAATAGATGCAGGGGTAACGTTAACGTATTATTATAATGCTAAAGTTCAATAACCGAAATATAATGCAATTCCCGACTGTAATTTGTTGCAGGCGTCAGCTGCCTTTTCTTCCATCATGCTGTTTCTCTGGACCTTGCTGGCACTGTTTCCGTGTCTTGTGACTTCCGCTTCTGTGGGAGAATTCTTGCTGCCGAGAAACTCTGAAAGACACACATCGCCTGCTGAAGATCCACCACCCACGTTATCAAAACATCGGAGGCTAATACCAAGCATTGAGCGTCTTAACACACATAATTACGGCGAAGATATAGTCGACATTGAACCGTCTTTCCATTACCTGGATGAGGTAGCAGGTAAAGAAGGGTCCTCAAATAGCCGTGAGGCATTTACAGCCCGCAGACGTAACTTGAGCCAAGACGCATTTACCGTGAAGCCAAAAAGCAGTATACAACTCAGGCCACAGCAAGACGCTCATGATGCCAGCAAACCATTTGGCAGCTTCCGTCGTCACAAGGCGTTCAGTTTTATACCTGACAAACAAGACGTAGAGCTAAGGCGTCGGACAAAGAGAAGTATTTCATCGCCAGCAGTGGACGCTGTGGATGAGAACCCGACACAGTGGAAGCGGTTTGATAGCACGAAACCCCAGTTTGTGACATCTCGTAACCAACCAGCGACAGGAACTCGAGATTATAATTCAGGCGTCCCCCAGCACAGGTCAAGTCATGCAGTGGATGATAACGACATACACAGTATGAAGTACAATGAGATACCTGTCCGGCAGAGGGAACCCGCTAGATACACCAGCGCTTACAGTCGGGAACCTGTCGCCTACCGGCGCGAGGAAGAGCCACCAAGGAGGATTATATACTACGCGAATCTGCCAGAAGTAATTCGAGGCAGGCCGGTAGATGATATAGCTTACGGACGTGAAAGAACAGGATACGACAATCGATACGATTATAGCAGATCGTACAACAAGCAACCCCGAGAAAGCCGATATGAGGACAATCCTATAAGGTCATCTGGCAGAGACAGGTCGTATAGTTATCGTCAACCCGGTGCTGGTGGCAGCAGTTACGCTATCATAGACGCAGAGAAGTCTCCTCCTCAAAGAGCATGGCTTCCACCACAGGAATATGCGTACCGGGAACCTGATGTTCTGTCGAGGTACAATCGGATACCCGCACCGTACCAACAACCCCAGGGTGGAGGAAGATACCCTAATGATCTGCGCCATGGACTCCCACAGCCTCCCCCTCCTCCTGCTCCTCCTCCTCCTCCTCCTCCTCCCTCGGATGGACCTAATGCAGCGCTACAACCGTCTCGGTATAACCCGTATGGTCGCACCGGAAATCTTCCCCGCAGTCAGCTGACTGTCACACCTTCACATTCTTCAGTGGAAGATGAGCCGTACAGAGACTACAACCCGCGGCAGCCAGCACCCTGGTCGTTGCAGATAGGCACCAAGCTCACAGTGAAAGACGATGGACGGCAGATGCCATCTCCAGGAGGCAAACGTTTCTATGTACAGAGTCAGCAGGAATATCCATCGCGATATCTGAGGTCTGAAGAAGATCTGGACATGCGGCAAATGAAGTGGCAGATGTAAATACTGCTCCACTACTGACATGATCCAGAACACAACACTGCTGATAACTGTTTATGCCGTATAGTATGGCTTCTTAATTATATTAGAATACCCTGCTGCATAATTCGTAAGATGTGATGTAGAATTTATTGTCCTGACAGCGAAGAATTTGCTTAAGATTTTGGAAGTCCAGACGAATCCAAATTTTTTAAGCCTCAGTCTATTTCATCATATAAGTATTTCTTATGTTTCAAAAAATATATTTAGGACCAAGAAAAGAGAAGACTACACTTAAATGAAAGGCCGTTGTTCGTTTCATTTTTAATGCCAAAATTTATTACAAATTCACAGCGTAAAGATGCGTTTATGATTATAGATCATTAAGAAATATGTGAAAATAAATTATTCTTTTAAATATATAATTTGAATTATAATGAATATACGTATGTTTAATTCTAGAACGTCACATTAAGCAGAGTGAACACCAAAGTTTCCCTTCATCCAGAAAATACAGCCTGCTGCAGTTGCGGCAATAAATCAATGTCAACTGTCTACTATATATCATGTTAGTGAATATGAGATTTATTGTTAGATCTCTTGGAAAACAACTCAAATGTTCATAATTACAGTATCAACATACTGCAGAATGAAATAATATCAATGTTACACGATGACAAATATCTGGAATACCAACATTTGTTTTTTAAACTTTGCCGTATAAAATCTTTGTGACTTAAGCAAGCATTCTGCTTAACATTTGTGATCTGTTATATAAACATTTATTATATAGGTGTTGTGGTTCCTAAAACTCGAAAGTCATAATAATTTATCAGTGGAGTTTTAAAAGAGATTAACATGTGGTTAAATAATTCAAAAGTTAAATATATAAAAAAGAAGATCTCAAGGCCTTTCTAACATTGCCGACTACGTGTACTGGTATTTCTTTTAGCGACTTCGAATGTGAAATACGTAATTGTTTTCTTATTTTAACAGAGTAGGAAGTATTTTTTTAATCTATGCAGGTTGAAGTTCAAAAAGTGGAAGTTTAATATATTACTAAGGCGTTCCATTAGTGTTACCTGCAGCATATTTCTTTACATTTAGAGAACAAATAAAATTTCAGCAGTGTTAATCATGAAAGTGGCATTCTTCTCGATTGCTAACAAATTAAAGACTACGCAGTATTTCTTGTATTACATAATTTTATAACGATTCGAACAGTTTTCAATGGTTATAAAATTAAAGATTCATGTCTTTTGGGATGTTGCGTCGTGACGACAGTTGAATATTTAACGACACTTCAAAGGGTCGTAGTGACTCATCTTCAAGGTCAAGCAGTTCATTGCTTGACCCTGATAACGAAGGCTCTGTACTCCTCCGAACTTCGGTAACCTTTCAGCATGGAGTGATATTAAAAAAAAAAGATACCGTTGTCAGAACTTCAAACATCATATTTTACAGATTTATTTGATTTTTGATGGCAGAAGATGAACTTCCTTTAATATGATATTAATTCAAGTTAATATGTGAAGGAAAGGACATATAACTTGAAGCCAAGGGCTTCAGTCAGACTGTGTTTTGTACTTATGAAATGTCTGGTGTTCTCTTCAAAACGTATGTCTTTTAGACTAAATAAAATTAAGCCTACAGATATCTCACAATCCAAAATTTGCTACACCCGCAGAATATGGTAAAGAGAAAATTCGAAATGTTATTATATTTCATGTAAAAAAGGTTGGTGAATGTTCAGAAAAAATTTACTTGCACATTTGATGTTGTGTACACAAATATTAAGCTGCATGTTACCTCCTCCTTTTTATAACAGATGGTCATGTTAATTGAAGTGCACAATTTTTGAACTATTTGTCAATACACGTTTGAAGCAAAAAGATTTATATATTTTAAATCTGTGCTGAAAGTAGGTGTAGGTTAATATATAATATAACAGGGGTAAAGTGCGAAAAATATTTCAGTATCGCTGATTCTATAATAGGTGTTTGGAAACCTGTAGTCTCACTAAATTACTCATATAGTTGCAGTGTGTAACATCTGCTTACATCCATCAGAGACTCATGAATTTCTTTACACTTATTTCATATGTATGTGAATTGGCGTTACTGTGCATGATTAATTGTTTACTAAATATTTAATTTGACATAAATGCAATTAAGCATAATGTATAATGTTTTATTTTGAAATAAATCGTCTTTCATGACTTTTAAAAAGAAGTCAAAATGCACGATTATGTTAATATTTAAGTTTGCGTTCACTACATTAAACAACAAATGCACTTAAAATACATTTCATGATAAGCATAAAATTCCTACACATTTTGGCTGCGGGTACCATCCTCGTGGAGCAACAGAAATTTCTGTAAACTTTCTAACCCCAATACATATCTGAAAAGTAATAGGCCCTACTGAGCCTGTGATACGTGAAAACCACTGATGCATTTGGGGACGGTTTGTCTTATTTGGAATCACTCTTATTTCCTTAGACTTTGTACAAGGTCAGTTATATAAATGAAACACTACGTTTTGGAAGCAGGTTCTGTTTTCTTCCTGAGGCGCCAACTTTCTGGTGGACCCCTCAGATATTGTCAGTCACTGGTCCAGTGCTGACGGTAATTTTATCTAAGGGCAGTGCTTCCAAATATCGATCATGTGCGGCTGTGTGCCCTCTAGTGTGCCGGACACAAAAGCTTGTCGACGAAAACATTGAAGCAGCGTACCGATAAATCGGGAACATTAATTCCTAATACTTGTAAATATCTCGTCTTACTGCGTTTATTGGACAATTAATTTGTGTAATCGATTTATTGCTTTATATTTGATAGAATGTGCCACTTATCCTGGACAGAGAATTGGGCAGTTCTTGCGAAACGGAATCTCATGAAATAAATTCTGTATTCTTGCCCAAAATACTGGAGCAGGAGCCAAAGGGAAATTTTTCAATGAGGCTAGTAGTTTTATTTACATTTCCACAAAACAAGAAAGCAATTAAAAAAAATTGAAGAAACTACTGGCACGTGACACCATCTGATTTGGTAGATAAACACTAATAGTAAAAAAGACACTAGAAAGACAAACACTTTCCTCCGGTCATCCAGTAGACAATAAGTGGATACGTCTTCAACTTTACCTTTTAATATTACCTTCCGATCTACAGTTTTGATTTTTCGAAGTTGTCAAACTGTAGGCGTAAGTGAGAGAATACACGCTTATAATCTAAAACACAGTATGTTATGTGTCTGTATGCTTTGTGGTGGTAAAGAGGCTGGCTTGGAAAAAATTACAACATGGGTTGGCGCAACTGGTTCGTGGACAGATGTCTGGCGAGTAGATTGCTTGCCAGAGTGTTAAACGGGACAGCACATGCTGATTTATGAACTTCTATAAATTACAGAAGTTGGAATCAAATTATTTACAGGCAACAGACTTAAATTTGAGGATTAAAAATCATATTACATTTCCTTAGAAGTATATTTTGGGACTTTCAAACGTTACTTAAGTAAACTCTTGTGTTTAATTCGCCCGACTGCAAGAGAAAACGCACGAGACTTAGATCTGTTACAACGATATTAATGACGCAATAAGTGTATCCGCGAAACAAACCCATTTGCGTTTTACTGTCTTAACATTTCCTCACCCTTAATATATTTCCAAATGTATTTCCCTTATTTCCTAATACAAACTTTACGTTCCCTCGTAGCTAACACTGACAATAAATAAATCCAGGTCATGTTCTCAAAGGTGAAGGCTGTCTCTCTGCTTACTGAGGCACCACAACATGAAGATACTTGAGGAGGAAACGTATCTAGAACATGCCAACGGACTGCACTACACTTTCTTTCATCGTGCAACGTTGGATATAGGCTAGGGTCAATAGAGTTACGAGCAATAAAACACTGGTATTGTAGAAAGCCCCTGGACTCCTGAGTTGAAAAATTTCTACAATGTATTAACGTTTTCAACACGGGGAAAAATCCCGGTGGCCGTGCGGTGTACAACATAATTCTGTAGCCGCTCTCTTGCTGGGATTGTGGATTCGAATGAATGTTTGTTTCTTGTGAGTATTGTGTTTTGTCAGGTAGAGATCTCTGGGACGAGTTGATCCCTCGTCCCGAAAAACCCTACTGAGTGTGCATGTGTCCATGCGTGTGAATAGGCAAAACAACCCCAACAACGGGTAGGTAGAAGAAGTATAACTGAAAAAAAAAAAAAAAAACCAAACAGGGAAAGAATTTTTTTACGAAACACTCCCCGCCTCCCCCAATTGCTTTGTTTTTTGGAAGATTTCAAGGTTCGGCCGGTGGGGCTTCGGG
>Ga0123357_10006215_pt1 | contig 14498 bp, 11 predicted proteins | sample TergutEmb28metaG_FD_89873 | JGI IMG/M metagenome (GOLD analysis project Ga0123357, IMG submission 89873) | Embiratermes neotenicus P4 segment gut microbial communities from Petit-Saut dam, French Guiana - Emb289 P4 | ecosystem: Host-associated > Arthropoda: Insects > Digestive system > Gut ...
ATGGCGTAATGGAGGTGATGGACAAAGAGCATCACGATAATCACCACGCCCATCGCCGCGCCGAGCGGCAGAATTTTGACCGAGTTGCGCAGCGATACCATTTTGGCGGCGAGGATGGCGCCGATGGCCACGCCGATGGCGACAACGCCTTGCAAGTTGGTGGCTTTCGAGAGCGAATAACCCAGCGAATCCGCCGCCCAATCCAGCACGACAAATTGCAGCGTTGCGCCCGCTCCCCAGAAGAGTGTGGTCGTCGCCAGCGAAATTTGTCCGAGACGGTCGCGCCACAGCAGCCGGAAGCAGTGTGAAAATTCGCGCACCAGAAAGAATGGATTTTTGTTCGGGATGCGATGATCGACGCCGGTGTCGGGAATGAAAGCGTTGAAGGCGGCGGAGATGATGTAGCCGACCATGATGACGAGCATCGCCGCTTGAGCAGCGGATGTGATGAACGGCGGCATGACGCCGATCAGAAAGTGCGAAATGTGATCGCTGACCAATTGCCCGCCGATCAAGGTGCCGAAGATGATCGACGCCACCGTCGTGCCTTCCATCCAACTGTTGGCGGCGACCAACTGATTCGGCGGCAACAATTCGGTGAGGATGCCGTATTTGGCCGGCGAGTACGCGGCCGCGCCGAAGCCGACGACGGCGTAAGCTGCCAGCGGGTGCATGCCGAAAATCAGGAGCAGACAACCGCCGAGTTTGATCGCGTTGGTAATCAACATCACGCGGCCTTTGGGCATCGCGTCGGCAAACGCGCCGACGAACGCGGCGAACAACACATACGACAGCATGAACGCCCATTTCAACATCTGCTTCATCCACGAAGCGTCGTCCGGCAGGGATTCGTACAGCAACGCAATCGCGGCGATCAAGAGCGCGTTGTCGGCCAGCGATGAAAAAAACTGCGCCGTGATGATGGTGTAGAAACCGCGCTTCATCGGAGAGGTCTAAGAAAACAGAAAGGCAAAAGAGGGAGCGCTCACGGCATCGCTTTCGGCGTTATTCCCAATGCAGCCGGAACAACTTGTACTGCTTGTCGATCCAACGCCATTCGAGCTTGACCTGATAGTGTTGGGCGCTGTCGGGGATCAAACCTTCGGCGCCGGTCAGCGTGACGCTGGCGTCGGTGGCGCCGATGTCGGCGGTTCGGTCGCCGATTCGGCTGTCTTGCGACAACACGACGATGCGAATGTTTTTGTAGCGCAGAAACATCAGCTTCATCGTTTGCTTCGCCCATTCGCGGTCGTTGCTCGCGTCTTGTCCCGAAAATTCGGGATGCAGCAACGCCAGCACGGCATCGGCGTCCTTCTTTTCCAGCGCGGTCTGCAAGTTTTTGACGGCGGCGTTCAGCAGCGATTGCCGGTCGGTACCGCTGCCGCAAGCGCTGACGGCAAGCAGGGCAACACACAGCAGGAGGAAGGTGAATCGTTTCAGGGTCATGACAAATTTCGGGGAAGCGAAAACGCTTCTTTCCGTATCATAAAAGGAAGACGGCAAAATGCCAACTGATAAACGAGGAAACGCGGCGGATGCGTCAGCCGGAATGTCTCGCGGAGGCTTTTTTGAAGGCGCTCTCGTGCAACTGCGCCAGCATCGTTTGCGCGGCGTTTGATAGCGTGTGGCCGCTGTGGCGGAGAACGCCGAGGCGGCGCTCGATGTGCAAGCCGGTCAAAAAAGGCGAGGCCAGCGTGTGATCCAGCATTGAAACCGGCAGTAACGACCAGCCGAGACCGACCGATACCATCATCTTGATGGTCTCCAGATAATTGGTGGACAGTACGACATGCGGCTTGAGTTCGAGCGGCTCGAACGCATCTTCGATCAGCGTGCGGGTGAAGGTGCCGGATTCCGGCAGAATCGCCGGATGCTCGATCAGCATGAAAGGCGTGATTTTTTTGCGCGCGGCCAGCGGGTGACGGGGCGCGACGGCGACGCGCAACACGTCCGTCCACAGCGCTTCGGCCAGCAGCGGCGGCGGGCATTTGAGCGGCAGCGTGATGATCGCCAGTTCGACTTCGCCTTGAAGAATGGCGTCACCGGCGGCTTCCGAGGCCATGAAGCGCAGATCGAGTTTGACCTGCGGCCAGGTTTCGACGAACGCGCGCAGGATCGGCGGCAAGCGATGCAAACCGACGTGATGGCTGGTGGCGATGCTCAAGGTGCCGCTGATCTGGCCGCTCAGGTTGGCCAGCGCGCGACGGCTGTCACCGATGTCGCGCAACAACTGCTGGGCGCGCGGCAGCAGCACGCGCCCGGCTTCGGTCAGCATGACGGTTCGCCCCAACCGGTCGAACAGCGTGACGCCCAGCGACGATTCCAGCGTCGAAATGCGCTTGCTGACCGCCGATTGGGTCAGGTGCAACTGCTCGGCGGCGCGCGAGAAAGAGCCGTGTTCGGTGACGGCGAGAAAAGCGGCAAGCGCGGTGGCGTCCATTTATTGCCTTGGTTCAGAATGTTTTTGCTTCATGGACATGCTTATCCTTTCCCCTTTCCCACATCATCCGCCAAACTGCGCGATCCATTTTTCCACCTGCGTCGGCACCGCCTGCGTGGCGGGGGCGTGAACGGTCTCGTCGAACAGCGAGACATTCTGGCTCGGTTCGAGGTTGAGTTCGATGGTTCGGGCGCCGTGTCGCCGCGCTTCTTCGACAAAGCCCGCCGCCGGATAAACGTGGCCGGAGGTTCCAATCGACAAAAAGAAATCGGCGTCGGCCAACGCTTGATAAATGCGATCCATCTCCAGCGGCATTTCGCCGAACCAGACGATGTGCGGGCGCATCGGCGCCGGTGACGCGCAGCAGGTGCAACGGTCTTCCGGCGTCAAATCGCCTCGCCATTCGACGACGCGCCCGGAACGCACGCAGCGCGCTTTGAACAGTTCGCCGTGCATGTGAATGACGCGCCGACTGCCGGCGCGCTCGTGCAAATCATCGACGTTTTGCGTGACCAGCAAAAACCTCTCGCCGAACGCTTCTTCCAATCGCGCCAGCGCCCGATGCGCGGCGTTGGGCTGAATGGCGGGATCGTGCAACTGCCGTCGTCGGTCGTTATAAAAACGCAACACCAGTTCGGGATTGCGAGCGAAACCTTCGGGAGAGGCCACGTCTTCGACGCGGTGGTCTTCCCACAACCCGTCAGCCGCGCGAAAGGTGCGAATGCCCGATTCGGCGGAAATCCCGGCGCCGGTCAAGACGACGATGCGTGGGTTTTCTGGCGGTTTTTCTGTTGCGGAACGACTCATGTTTTTCCTCTCTCATTCTCCGGCTTTGAAATTATAAGCCGTCCGGATTCTTTCGACGACTTCCGCCGTCGGCCGGATGTGCGAAAGAATTTCCTCCATGCTTTTGTAAGCCATCGGCGATTCGTCCAGCGTGTTGCGATGCACCGAGGTGGAAAAAACGTCTTTCATCTCGGCGCGGTACTCGTCCATGGACAACACGCTGAGCGCCTTGGTGCGGCTCATCAGCCGCCCCGCGCCGTGCGGCGCGGAATCGTTCCAATCCGCGTTGCCCTTGCCGACGCAGATCAGGCTGCCGTCGCGCATGTTGATCGGAATGAGCAAATGTTCTCCCGCTTTGGCGGAAACGGAGCCTTTGCGCAAAATCATCGCCTCGGTGTCGATATAGTTGTGAATGGTGGTGAAGCGATCCGCTTCGGTCGCCGCCATCCCGCTCAAAATGACTTCCGTCATCGCTTGCCGATTCAGCGCCGCGAAGCGCTGAACGATTCGCATGTCGTGCAGGTAATCGTCGAACAAGGCTTCCGAAACGTAGGCCAGGTCTTTGGGAATGTCCGAGGCGGGCTTCAACTGCTGAAGCGTTGCCTCGATTTCCTGCGCCCGCCCTTCGGCTTTCAAGGTGTCGATGACTTCCTGCATCGCTTCTTGAGACGGGCGGCTCAAGCGTTCGCCAGCCTGCCGCTGATACCAAGTAGCGACTTCCTGCCCGAGGTGACGGCTGCCGGAATGCACGACCAGATACAGCGCGCCGTCGTCGGCGCGTCCCACTTCGATGAAATGGTTGCCGCTGCCCAGCGTGCCGATGCTCAAGCGCGCGCGGCGCACATCGACGTGCGCGGCACAGCGAAGTTCGTCCAGATCGACTTCCGCGTTCAGCGGATGATGGTTCTTGCGGATGCCGCGCCCGGACGGAATGCTCGCCCGAATCAAGCGATCGAGCTTCTCGAAATCCAGCGCGCGCTCGGCGAGACGCACGGTTTCCATGCCGCAGCCGATATCGACGCCGACCATGCCCGGCACGATCTTGTCGGTGATGGTCATCGTGGTGCCGATGGTGCAGCCTTTACCGGCGTGAACGTCCGGCATGATCCGGATTTTGCTGCCCGCAAATTCTTCGCGGTCGCAAACCGCCTTGATCTGGTCGAACGCGATCGGCTCCAGCTCCCCGCAATAACACAGGGCGGTGTTGTGTTTGCCTTTGACTTCAATCATGGCTTTTCCTTTCGTCTTTTCATTTCACTTCATGCGGCGAAGGCGATCTCTCACCCCCGCCGTTTCTTCCATTATCCTGCTTTCAAGGTCACGAGACCGTTCAGTACGTGATCCAAGCCGCCGAAGACCGAGATGTGGTCAATGCGTTCGGCCACCCGTTCCAGCGTTTCCAGTTCCTTCAAGCGCAAGGCGACCGGATTGTCTTCCATCACCTTGGCGGTGTTCAGAAGCGAGCGGGTCGCGGCGGTTTCCTCGCGGCGGCGGATCACGTTGGCTTCCGCCGACTTCGCCGCTTCCACCACGCGGGCGAGAATTTCCTTCATATCACCCGGCAACACGATGTCGCGCACGCCGAGGCTGCCGACCTCGATACCGAAACCGCTCATTTTCGCCTTGACGTGCGCGGCCACCATCTCGTCGATGTCCTGTTTGTTTTCCAGAATCGCGTCGATGCTGCGGGTGCCGACAGCGGCGCGCAGGCCGAACTGCAATTCCCGATACAGGTAATCGAAGGGCTTGCCGACTTCGGCAAACGCTTTTTGCACATCGGTGTAACGCCAACTCGCCACGAGGTTGATCCGCAGACCCACGCGATCCTTGCTCATGATTTCCTGACCGCTCACTTCCATGACTTGCAAGCGCGTATCGACCAACTCCACCCGAACGTCGCGGTTGAAACGCCAGAGCGCTTTCAGCCCCGGTTCGAGCAGCGCCGCGATCTTCCCGTCGATGCTCAACACGCCTACATGGTAGGCGGGCACTTGAACGAACAAGATACCGTCCAGCCCCGTGACCGCGCGACCTTTCGGCGTGGTCGGGTTGATTTGGGCGGCCAGCGCGGCGGGCACATCCGCGCCCGCTTCGAGATCGAAGCGCTCCAGCCGATGCGTTTTCATCCCTTTCCAGATGAAACGCCGCGAACCGGGCGGCAACACTTCGACCGGCACTTCGTTTTCAAAACGCAAACCGGCTTCGTTCCGTTCGAGCGTCATGGTGACGAAGTGTTTTTCCGCTTCTGCCGGATCATGTTGCAGCAAATAATCCACCACCGGCTCGGCAAGCATCACCGAATCCTGTGCACAAGTGCCGACGGCCGCCTTGCCGCCGAAAGGCAGAAAGCGATAACGCCCCGGTTCCAGAATGGCGCGAAAATCGCCATCCCGCGTCAGGATTCCTTTTTCGTTCACACGAACAATAAACTTTTTCAGCATTTTCTTCTCCTTTGAGAAAGTGTCGGCCTCGCCGACCCGGCGGACGTTTCTTTCGATGCGGCGGGGGCGGTTGATGGGGCGGCAGCAGGTTCCGAGTTCCTCTGGACGTTAGCTTGTCCAGAGGCAACTCTTTCCCTGCTCCGCGCCAAGAACCGTGCCCGTCGCACAGGCCGAAGGTCTGGCCGGGTCGGCAGCGGAGGTTTTTTCAAACCGCCGCAGCCGACGGGTTTTTTACAACATCAAGGCCTCTTTCAAGGCTTTTTGGAGCGGGATTCGAACCCGCGACCGTCGGATTATTCTTCCGATGCTCTACCCTCTGAGCCATCCAAATGGTCGTGCAACCGGGAATCGAACCCGGCGAAGCGCCAGGCTTGCACGCGGCGGAATAAATGCTCGGAACGGGCGGCATGCGCGAAGACAACAATTGAAGCGGCTTTCGCGCACCGGTGGGGCTGTGGAACCCTTGACCTGTCATCCCTGCCCAAAGCAAATACACCACTTGTTTTTAATGCACGAGCCGTGCCAAGTTGAAGAAGAATTGATAACTCATTGAAATAATTGAACAAAAACAAGAAAAAGCCTCTTTTTTCATTTTCTGCTTTTGTTTTTTATTATCTTTTTATCTAAAACTATATTTAAAGATATAATGTTTTCATTGTTGCTGAAAAGGCGAGGCATCATGAAAAAAACAATAGTCTTCGGCTTTCTGGGCGTCAAGCTGGATGCCCGAGGCGGATTCAACGTGCAAAAACGGTGGGGCAAGTGGCGCCCCACGGTCGGTTTGTGCAGCCAATCGGATTTGTCCGTGGATCGGCTGGAATTGCTGCACGATCCGCGCGACAAGCCGCTGGCCGGACGTATCATCGAAGACATCGCCGAAGCGTCGCCCGCCACCGAGATACGATGCCATGAGTTGGCGCTTGCCGACCCTTGGGATTTCGAGGAGGTCTATACCCGACTGCGCGATTTCTCGCTGGATTACGATTTCGATATCGACCATGAAGATTATTTCGTGCACATCACCACCGGCACGCATGTGGTGCAAATCTGCTGGTTCTTGTTGGCCGAGGCGCATTACTTTCCGGGGCGTCTCATCCAAACCATGCCGCGCCGCCGCAGCGAAGAAGGGGAGACTGAGAGCGGCGAGGTTGCCGGTTTTGTCGATGTGATCGACCTCGATCTTTCTCGCTACGACCAGATCGCCCAACGCTTTCGGCGCGAGCAAGTTGACGCGATCAGCCATTTGAAAGCCGGCATCACTACCAGAAACGCGGCGTTCAATATCATGATCGAGCAGATCGAGCGCGTGGCCGGACGCTCGCGCGCCCCCATGTTGTTGACCGGGCCGACCGGCGCGGGAAAATCTTTTCTGGCGCGACGCATTTTCGAGTTGAAGCAAACACGACAAAAACTGAAAGGGCGCTTCGTCGAAGTCAACTGCGCGACCTTGCGCGGCGACTCTGCGATGTCGGCTCTTTTCGGTCACGTCAAAGGCGCGTTTACCGGCGCGCAGAATGAGCGAACGGGCTTGCTGCGTCTGGCACATGGCGGCGTGCTCTTTCTGGATGAAATCGGCGAACTCGGAGCGGACGAACAAGCGATGCTGCTCAAGGCCATCGAAGACAAGCGTTTCTCGCCCTTCGGCAGCGACAACGAAGTCGGCAGCGATTTTCAATTCATCGCCGGAACGAATCGCGATTTGCGCGAGCGCATCCGCGAAGGTCGCTTCCGGGAAGATTTATACGCTCGCATCAATCTTTGGACGTTTCGATTGCCCGCGCTGGCGGAGCGCCCGGAAGATATCGAACCCAACCTCGATTACGAGCTTGCTCGCTATGCCCGCGACTACGGCGTGCAAGTGCGCTTCAATGTCGAAGCGCGTCGTCGTTATCTCGCTTTTGCGTGTTCGTCGGAAACGCTCTGGCCGGGCAACTTCCGCGAACTCACCGCCAGCGTCACCCGTTTGGCGACATTGGCAACGAACGGGCGCATCACCGAGGCGGATGTCGCCGAGGAGATCGAGCGTTTGCGCGCCACTTGGAACGACAAGTGTGAGTTATCGGAAATGGTGGAAACCGTGTTGGGCAAGGAAGAGGCCGGAGAGATCGACCTTTTCGACCGCAGTCAGCTTGAGATGGTGTTGCAAACTTGCCGCCAAAGCCGGAACCTCTCCGAAGCAGGGCGGCTCTTGTTCGCTTGTTCGCGGCAACGAAAAAAGCAAACGAACGACGCGGATCGGCTGCGAAAATACCTGCTGCGTTTCGGGCTGGATTGGGAAATGGTAAGCGAAGGCGGCAAATAATAAATGAGCGCGAACGCGAAAAGAAGACGCGCAAAAAACCGCACACAAAGTAAAACGGGCCTCTTTCGAGGCCCGCTGCTGTTGGTGTTCCGTCAGAAACGGAATTCTTACGTCTTCTTCTTAGAAGAAGTGAACCATACCGAAGATCAGGCCTTGTTGGTCAACACCGGCGGCGACGCCTGCGTTGCCGTTATGACCGAAGGAGTAGGTTGCAGCCTTGCCGTTGTCGATATAGACGTAACCGACATAGGCGGTCGTCCGCTTCGACAGGTCATAGCTGTAGCTCAACTCATACTGAGTGGCTTCGGTGTTTTTACCGGCTCTGACGTTACCGACGTTACCAGTCTTGGCGCCTCTGCCTCTATCAGCATAGATCGCAGCGCCGTACAGCTTGCCGGCGCCCAAGGGCACCATCACGCTGCCGCCGACCAAGTTACGGGTCAGAGCGCTTTGTCCGGCCATATCATACGTAATGTATTCGTAAACCAACGCCGGACGGACGACGCCGAAGTTGTAGCCGGCCATCACCGAAACGGCTTGGTCTTTCAGGTCGGCGCCACGCCATTCCTGGTTGGTTTCATAAACAACCGCTGCTTGCAGCCCGGCGTTGTCGTAGAACACGCCAGCGGTACCGACCCATGCGTGGTTGGCGGTTTCATCGGTCGAATATTGCAATTTGCCGGTCAAGCCAGCGATGGTCGGCGATTCGTAGCGCGCCGCATTGGCGGTACGAGCACCGAAGCTACCGTTTGTTCTGCTGTTCGGGCCGTCTTGACCCCACAGAGCGCCGGTTTGCAGAATCGACGTCAGCGCGGTGTTGGTGTTACCGAAGATAGCTTGCGCGTCATCGTACGGGGTCATCATATAACCCAATTTGACGGCGCCCCAAGAGTTGCCTTGCAAACCGAGCCATGTTTCCCGCGAAGCCAAGCTGTTATTCAGAATTGCTGCACCGGCTGCGCCACCACCTTGACCATCGCCCATAAACTGCGATTCAACTTGGAAGATCGCGTTCAGACCACCGCCCAACGATTCGGTTCCTTTGAAGCCGATACGCGAGGTGTTGGAACTGATACGGGTCAGCTTGCCAAGACTGCTATTGCTGGCAGAGCTGATGAAGTCCACGTCCATGTTGATACGGCCATAAATCGTGACGTTCGCAGTTTGTGCGTTCGCCAGCATCGGTGCGGCCAACAGGCCTGCAACAGCAATCGCGACGAGTTTCTTTTTCATAAAAATCTCTCCTCTAACAGATAAAATCGGCAAGGTTCAAGCGCAATACACTTGCCATCAGAAAAACCTTCTCTGAGATCACCGAGAAGTTACGGACATTGTGCCAAGAGCGGCAAGGCTGAGGCAAGCAATGGCGGTGGACTAAACAAGGTCTTACAGTAAGATGTTGTTCATAAGCAACAAGCGGTTTTGGGAAAAAGCCGTCAAAATGAGGCAAGAAACGGGCGGAAGCGTCGTCCTATGGTCTTTCGATCATGATTGAACTTGAATGGCGCTATGTGAATGGAAAGACGATGGCAAGCATGGAAACGGACAATCTGATTTGCGGACTGCTGGTGGCGTTCCTGACTTCGGCGGCGCTGGGGGTCGTGCTGTTCAAATCTGTTGCATTTTTACCACACGCCCAGCCCAACGCGCGGTCGCTTCATGACAAACCAATTCCACGGGTGGCGGCGCTGATGTTGTGGGCTGGTTGGTTGGCCGGGCTTGGCTGGTTTTGGCTGTCCGGCGCGACGCCGTTCTTCGACACTTCACCGGCAGGCACGATCCAACGCTTCATGCTCTTGATGCTTGGCTGCTGGGCAATCATTGCGGCGGTCTCGTTTTGGGACGATTGTCGCGGCGTCACGGCGCGCTGGCGCTTGCTGGCGCAAGGGGCGGCGGCGCTGGCGCTGGTGCTGGGTTATCTGGCGCTGGTTGCGGGAATGGGGAAAACGCTGGGGTGGGTGGCGCATCTCTACCGCCCGCAGGATGTTTTATGGTGGGTGTACGTTTTAGGGGCGGCGTTCTCCATCGTCTGGATGTGCAACCTGTTCAATTTCATGGACGGCAGCGACGGCTTGGCCGCAGCGATGGCTTTGTTTGGACTGGCCGCCTATGCCGGAACGGGCTATGCCTGCGGACTTTCGTGGTGGTGGCTGCCGCTGCTCGGCGTGGCGGCGCTGGTTCCCCTGCTGGCGGTCAATCTGCCGCCCGCAAAAATGTTTATCGGCGATGTCGGCGCGGTGCCGCTGGGGTTTTTGGCGGCGCTGTTCGGCTGGTGGGGGGTGGTCGAGCAGGCGTGGGGGCTTTGGTTTCCGACGCTGGTCTTCCTGCCTTTCATTCTGGATGCGACGGTCACGCTGCTGTGGCGCTTGTGGCGGCGGGAAAAAGTCTGGGAAGGACACAAAACGCATTACTATCAGCGCTTGTTGCAGATGGGTGCCGGTCATCGCGGCACCCTGACGATTTATGCGACGTTGATGGCGGGCTGCGCCGTCACGGCGGGGGTCTGTGCGGTTCAGGCGCCGGCGTTGGGCGGGTGGGCGCTGCTGGCATGGGCGCTGGTTCATTTGGGCTTCTTCGCGGTCATCGACTATCATTGGCGCCAACGAAAGAGGAAAGAATAAAAGTTTCATGATGCGGATTCCCCACGGGCGAGCCTGGTTTGCCTTTTTTCACGATATCGTCGCGGCGCTGGTCGCCTGGTGGGCGGTCTATGGGCTGCGCTTCTCGCTGTGGTCGCTACCGATGGATTGGGACGGGTTGCGGCGGACACTGATCTGGGTGATTCCGGTGCAGGCGGTCGTTTGCGTGGCGATGGGTTTATACCGTGGCTTGTGGCGCTACGCCAGTCTCGACGATCTGAAACGGATCGTCTTGTCCACCGGCTTGGGCGCGCTGGCGATTCCGCTGGCGCTGATGCTGGTGCAGACGCCGGTCACCGTGCCGCGCACGGTGCTGGTGCTCTATCCGATTTTGCTGACTTTTTTCATGGCGGGCAGCCGTCTGGTTTATCGGATGTGGCGCGAAGCGCGGCTGTTCAGCCCGCTGACGGCGTTGGGCGAGCCGATTCTGGTGTTGGGCGCCGGGGCAGCCGGGGTGCGGCTGGCCGAGGCACTGGCAGGCAGTCGAGAGTGGCGCATCGTCGGCTTTCTCGACGACGACATCGCCAAGCGCCACCGTCGCGTGCACGGCGTACAAGTGTTGGGCGGCATCGACGAGTTGGCGCATTGGGTGAAGCGCTACAACGTCCACAAGGTCGTGCTGGCGCTGCCGTCGGCCAGCCACCGAATCCGCCGCCAAGTCAGCGAAGTGTGTTTGACGGCGGGTGTGACGACGTTGACCGTGCCGTCTTACGAAGACTTGCTCGCCGGAAAGCAACTGACGACGTGGCGCAATCTCGATGTCGAAGATTTGCTGGGGCGCGAGCCGGTGTTGCTCGACATGCCGGGGCTGGCCGATTGGCTGGGCGGGCGGATCGTGCTGGTGACCGGCGCCGGTGGTTCGATCGGCAGCGAATTGTGTCGGCAGATTCTGCGTTACCGCCCCGCGACGCTGGTGTTGTTCGACGTTTCGGAAGCGGCGCTCTACGAGATTCGCAGCGAGTTGGCGTCGCCCGAAACGAGCACCCAACTGATCGCGCAAGTCGGCGACGTGAAAGACGCGGCGCTGGTGTCGGCGTTGTTCGCGCGCTTCCGCCCCGACGCGATTTTTCACGCGGCGGCGTACAAGCATGTGCCGCTGATGGAAACCGCCGACAACGCTTGGCAAGCGGTACGCAACAACGCTTACGGAACTTTCGTGCTGGGGCGCGCCGCCGCTGCCGCCGGTGTTGCCAAATTTGTTTTGATCTCGACGGACAAGGCGGTCAATCCCGGTTCGGTGATGGGCGCGTCCAAACGCTTGGCCGAGATGGTTTGCCAATGGTTGCAAAACGGCACGACGCAATTTGTGACGGTACGCTTTGGTAACGTATTGAACAGCGCCGGTAGCGTGATTCCCAAGTTTCAGACGCAGATCGCGCGCGGCGGGCCGGTGACGGTGACGCACCCCGACATCACCCGCTATTTCATGTCGATCCCGGAAGCGGTGGGGCTGTTGTTGCAAGCAGGCTTGCAAGGTTCCGGCGGCGACATCATGGTGCTGGACATGGGCGAGCCGATTCGAATTGTCGATCTGGCGCGCAACATGATTCGGCTGTCGGGCGCCGATCCCGAACAAGTCAAAATCGAATTCATTGGTCTGCGTCCGGGTGAAAAGCTGCACGAAGAATTGCTGGCGGACGAAGAAGAAGGACGACCCACGCCACATCCAAAAATCAAAGTCGCTCAGGCACGACAAGCCCCTGCCGGAGTGATCGAAGAAATCATCGCGCGTTGTGAAGAACAACCGTCGGGCGATCCATCAAAGAGCCAACTGCCCGCGCCCGACGTGCTGCGCGAATGGCTCGGTCGATGGATTCCCGAATATCAGGGGCGGTGATTCATTCGACGTATCACCAGAATAAGAACGCAGGAATTTCATGACCGCTCTTTCATTATTCCTGCGGCCTTGCGGATGTTCTTTATGCTTGTCTCGACGCGCACATCATCCTTTACCAAACCAATGCCATTGCTGTCGATACAACAACAAGCCTCAGCGTCATGAGAAAAACAAAAGAAGCTGTAAGATAAAACGCGCGTTCATGTACAATCAACTACCGATAACAAGATATTTTCGTCTTATTTTCTTCTTTTGCTGGTGACGGTCATGATGATGCCCGAAACACTTTCTCCCGCCCTCAAGGCCGATGTGCTTGCTGAGGCGTTGCCTTACATCCAACGCTTTCACGGTTGCACCATCGTGATCAAATACGGCGGCAACGCGATGATCGACCCTGCGCTCAAAGCCGGGTTCGCGCGCGACGTGGTGATGTTGAAACTGATCGGGATGAATCCGGTGATCGTGCACGGCGGCGGGCCGCAGATCGGCGAGTTGCTTGAAAAGATGAAGATCGAAAGCGCCTTCGTGCAAGGCATGCGCATCACCGACGAGCGCGTGATGACCGTCGTCGAAATGGTGCTCGGTGAATTGAATCAGGAAATCGTCGCGCTGATACATCGCCACGGCGGTCGCGCCGTCGGGCTGACCGGGCAAGACGGCAAATTGATTCGGGCGCGACGAATGAAGCTCAAAGACAAGGAAGGCGGCAGCGATCTGGATATCGGGCTGGTCGGCGAGATTGAAAAGATCGAACCGGAATTGGTTGACTTGTTGGTGTCGCGCAACTTCGTGCCGGTCATCGCTCCGATCGGCATGGGGCGAGACGGCGAGGCGTACAACATCAACGCCGATCTGGTGGCGGGAAAACTCGCCGAACGGTTGGGCGCGGAAAAGCTCATCATGATGACCAACACGGTGGGCGTGCTCGATCAAAAGGGCAACCTGCTGACCGGGTTGACCGCCGCCCAGATTGAAGCATTGTTTGAAGACGGCACGATTCACGGCGGCATGCTGCCCAAGATCGGCTCAGCGTTGGAAGCAGTCAAGCGCGGCGTCAAGAGCGCGCATATTATAGATGGTCGGGTTCCGCATGCGTTATTGCTGGAGTTACTGACCGACAGTGGTGTAGGCACCAAGATTCACTCCGAAGCAGAGGGTTAAACCCTGCGGGGGTTCGCGTTCGCAGGAACAATGGGGACGCGAAGGACGGAGAGAAGAGAAGGTAGAAGGGAAATCAAAAGGGGAGGAAAATGGCAGGACGACAAGGAGAACGTCGCGACCAGATTTCGCAGACTTTGGCGAGTATGCTGGAAAATCCGCGCGTAGAAAAAATCACGACCAAGGCATTGGCGGAGCAACTCGGGGTTTCCGAGGCAGCGCTGTATCGACACTTCGCCAGTAAAGCACAGATGTACGAAAAGCTGATCGAGTTCATCGAGAGCACGCTTTTTTCGCTCATCAACAAAATTCAATCCGACAGCGAAGACGGTTGCACGCAAGCCGAGCAAATCACTTCCATGCTGCTCGGCTTTGCCGAAAAAAATCCGGGGATGACCCGTGTGCTGACCGGCGAAGCACTGGTGCATGAGGATGAACGCTTGCAACAGCGGATCAACCAGATTTTCGAGCGGATCGAAGCTTGCTTCCGTCAGTCGTTGCGTATCGCGCAACTGGCCGAACAGTTGCCGCGCGAACACGATCACGGCGCCCACGCTTCGGTGTTGGCCGCTTACGTGACCGGTCGCTGGCAACTTTTCGTGAAGACAGGATTCAAGCGTCGCCCGCAAGACGGTTGGGAAGCGCAGCGATCTTTTTTGCTGACCTCCTGCAACGGCGTGGCAGCGCGCTGATTTACTCAGCGCGTTCCTGAACACACCGCGCAGTTCGGGTTTCGCTTGAGGGCGACCTGCTGCCACCGCGTCGTCAGCGCATCGAACATCAGCAGACGACCGGTCAGCGGTTGCCCGATTCCGGCCAGAAGCTTCAACGCTTCTGCGGCTTGTGTCGCGCCGATCATGCCGACCAGCGGCGCGAAAACGCCCATCGTCGCGCA
>Ga0123357_10006216_pt1 | contig 14498 bp, 9 predicted proteins | sample TergutEmb28metaG_FD_89873 | JGI IMG/M metagenome (GOLD analysis project Ga0123357, IMG submission 89873) | Embiratermes neotenicus P4 segment gut microbial communities from Petit-Saut dam, French Guiana - Emb289 P4 | ecosystem: Host-associated > Arthropoda: Insects > Digestive system > Gut ...
AGGTGACTATGTGAAAAAATCGTGAATGAAGTAAGTAATAATTGTAGAAAGAGGCATCTTATTATGTGAAGTATTTTGGTGGCAAAAAAATAGGGAACCTTACTTTCTGAAACACCCACGTATAATATAATATAATATAATATAATATTACATATTATTCTCACCACGAGGTGGGATGAAATTCCTTCATCCTGTAGGCTGGTAACATTTACACAGACAGAACCACGTGTTTCGCCTCGTGAGGCGATACAGACCGCACCAGTGACACGAAACAGCAATTACAAGTGTCCTACACATACTCGAACGGGGTTATCGGATACTTTAACCAGTTTTCATAACAACCAACAACAGGTCTGTACTTTTAGGATTCTAGTTTAATTTTTAGGGACCAAGTATTATCCTCGTAGAACAAACAGTTATCAGCAGTAAGAAACCTGTCACTCGTTATCGTTAATTTGTGACCACGATGTAGGGAAACTAGGCGAACTAAAGGTCACACAAGCTGCGAACTGCTCGAATGCAGAAGCTTTGAACCTAATACTTCCTGCCAGTCAGTTTCGTCCCACTTGTTTGCCCTGTATGTCTAGAATTTTCGTATCCTCTGTACACAGTAACCAGTACTGTAGAATTCATTCTACTAATTGCAATACAATTTTAATCTCCAGTTGCTGGTATGTTTCAACGCAAATTCCAATATAGGTCATAAATTCCTTTACGTTTTATTGCAGTTTATTAATTAAATTACAGGCCTAAATGTGAATTAAATTTAGACCTAAAATCCTAAAGTGTATTACTTGGTACTAACATTATTAAATGCATAATGTAGTGGTCTTGAACGCCTGCAAAATGTTTTGTACGTGCTTTATTGCAAATGATAGAACGAGCATTGTTGTCTAACTGTTCCATAAGACACTTTTTTAATACTTGGAAGGAAATAATACATTATTTATACACCTTCATTCCCTATTGCATCGAAACAATTAGTTCAAATAGGAACGTAATCTATTTTAAACCTTTTATTTTTAAAGAAACCTTAATCAATCACACACTTTTCTTTTTCTAAATAATGATCTGCTTATGTAAAGAAACATCCCTCTCTTTCGGCCCCAGTTGTGACACTAGCCGTAACAAGTTCGCGATCTTGACTTGAGTATATTTTATATATTTAATACTAAGTTACAATTGTTAAACTTTTATTTTATTTATGCGGCTTTGCGAAGGTTTCACTGTAAGCCGAAACTACGCAGCTGAATAACTGCTACAGTAATAAGGTACACACAATGCATATAATGAGAAATATATGTTAGGCGGTTCATTATTGGTTTAGTTTTGAAACATTTCTTTGCCTTCACCTTGTTGCCGTTTATTGATTCTAGAGCATATATTTTGCACGTAAAATTCTGGATGAGCAAGTTTGCGTTAAGACGAAAAGGCAAACGAAACTATGTCCTACGTTATAAGCAAAAATTTATAATTCTCTTGTTCGTAACAAGGAGAACTGACTGTGCGGACTACACAAATCAGATTCCCTCCCTCTCTCTCTGTGAAATATAATGTCGATAATCCAAAGATATTTAAACAGCGGATTGGGGCGTGACATGTGTGCATAACAGTTACATTTTAAATGAGTGCGTTTGGCATGAGATGGAAGGGAATCAAGAAGCGAACACAGTGAAGCCTATAACTGTGAACAACCGCAGTTTGTAACGTCCGCATCCTAATGGCTTCCCCTAATCATGTGATTCATACAATACAGGCACCATTACCATGGATTGCATCTTTACTGAAAGAGGCAGCTTGTCGGATTGTTAAGTAGGTTGCAAGGTATAGTGACATTAACACGAGTATTTGAACCTCCCTGCATGTTACGCCACTCTGAGAGTTACACGGGGATTGAAAGTCTATGTTTAAATCATAAGTAGTTCACTTCAGATACAATGAATGTTTGAAACGTCTCTCTGCTTTGATGGAGCCCAAGTATAGAACACGTCCAGCGTATGCCATCCTGTCAACGGGGAAGAAATTACGTGTTTGACAGTCATAACGGCAGAAGTGGCTCATGCTAATGTGGTGAATGTGGTGGACTGTCAAAATGTAATGTTCCTTAACTGAGAATTGTTGTGCGGCAATTAGGAAAGAGCCCACGACAGTTTGCTCCCACGTCCTGTCCATTTGTGATTCCATGCATAGGAAATGTGAAGTTCACAGTGTAGCCGAATGAAAAAGCAGACAAAATTAGCCAGAAGAGCCTGCAATTTGAACTACCTAATTTTATATTCAGGTACAGACCTGCAGTCGGATTTGTTTATATTTTGTAACATGAACGGAAATATAGCTAAGGTATACTAGTCTTTGCAAGTTAATGAGAACTATCAGTAACAAAGGAATTTTCTTCCACTTCTCATTTAAATTTATAGAAAGAAACACGCGACGTTTACTAGAATACGTACTTAATGATTTTAATAACCTTTATAAGTCAGAAGTAACTCTCAGTCCATGTACCATTTACTGTCCAAGGCAACTGTTCATTTCGTGCACAGGATATTTCTAAACGGTTGTTTGGTTCTCCAAGAGAAAATTGTGATCTTTGTCCTAGAATGTTAAAGGGTAGGTTCCTGACAGGAGAATACAAAGTATTTTCTGGTGGGAGGGTGTAAAGTTTTAAGTAATATTAAGGAAAGATTCATCTATGGAGAGGTTAGTCAAAAGGGAACCTCAGTTTATGCAATATTCTGGTAAGGTCATTTTTGGTAATTAGTGAAAGATTGAAAAGTGGCTGTACTGGATACAACTGTCAACTTTATTCTAAAGTCCATACATTTCGATATATGCTTTATCCTCATTTATTCCAATGCTGCTATTATCGTGTCTTGCAAATGTGTTCTGTATTGACATTTTGTAAAAAGATAAATACAACGGTAGAACCTCACTTCAAAACAACGTCATCCTCCGCCATGTTGAGTCAGTGTTTACAGTGTTGTAGAATTGGGTATTTCTTGTTTCTAACCACGGCAGTGCCACATTTCGAAGGAATCATGACAGGCACTTCAGTGGTTACTTTGAATGGTCACATTATTCACATGGCACTAGCAAATGACACGCCATGGCATGACATGACATGACATAATATGACATGCTTTAACGGAACGAGTTACCTATGGCGTTATACATCAAGTATGCATTCATCCGGTTCAAGGATCGAATAACAGTGTAAGTTACTGTAATGCCGTTTGCCTGTGTCCCTTTTCCAGTGTTATTAGCCTGTGTGTCATCAGTTTGAGCGAAGTGGAACTTCTGATCTTTTCCTACACGAATTAACTCTGAAAGACTTTTATCTTTTCGTATGTGGTATACTCTGTTTTTGGGTTGCTGGACCACGTAAAAGCGATTAACTAAACAGGAACACACGGATACAGACGCACGCTAACACGAGGGTTTGAACCTGCGGTTCCAGTATTTGTAAGGTCCGTGACCGTACGGTCAATATGACTAATGCAGATAGGAACGGTTTTCGCCTTGCTATAACTTGCAGAATCGCCGGATCCTTGTTCTGATTTGTTTTAAAGTAGAGTGGCTCATTTTGTCTGTTCATGAAGGCAGCACAATGCGCTGTTTGTCCGTTATAAGGCTGAAGTTTATTTTAGCGGACGAGACGTGTTACAACGGAATAGAGGACAGCCTCATTTCATACTGCGGGTACGGTCATGGTCAGCTCGCAGTTAGTTCACGGTCAGTTCACTGTCTGTCTGTTAGGGAAAGTATCCTTTGCATCTCTTCAAAAGAACGAGCACGCTAAAGCCACGGACGTCGAAGCAAGCACAGGTAATGTCCACAAGAATATTTGGCCCAAAAGTAATGCGATTACTGCCAAATATTTATTGGTTCATTTTGGGGAGAATATTTAAAACGTACTGAACTCTCGATTGCCGTAGGTCTAGTCAGCGTGTCCTCTAACTGTAGTCTAGAGAAGCCTTTAAAACAGTGCTTTTCAAACTGTGGTAGCCGGACGGTCGCCTGGTGGTATGTGACTAAATTTAGGCATTATCTTTTCCAGTAATTTAAATTTGGAAACGTTACGTTCACTATTACACTACCGAAATTGTTTAAAGTGTATTGAAATGTATATGCCAAAATGATTATTTATTGTTCGAATGAAAATACAGCCTACCCTCTGTCGTCTAATCGCGTTACATTAGAAAAATATAAAATGAAAAATATTAGGTTTCCACAGCGTTGTTGTTAGCTGGTTGGCAAGTCTGGTTTGAATCTGCCAACCAACGAAACATCCCGGAAGACCAATAGCCTGAAAGTACTCATTAATATTGTAGTACTTAGTGGTACATGTTCATGTTTTGTGTTGTGATAGTGGTACGTGAACATGTCTTGTAACAGTGGTACACGAGAAAAGATGTTTGAACAGCATTGCTCTAAAGAACCATTATTTTGAACACTTTTCTTGCAGTCCAGTACATTTCTTGGACAGCGGAGCGAATATTAGCTTTCCATGGAGTCATGACATAAAATTACTCGGAATTTATGAGGGGATGGGACAGCGTCGTCGGTGTAGCGACTGAGCTACAGACTGCACGTCAGAGTCATTACGTTTCAAATCTAGGCAACAGAAACAGAAAATTTTATTCAAAAAAGCAGCCAAAATTTCTGTGCCACATACAATTTACTATTCAGTGGCTACCTAGGAATTGTTCCCGGGAGTAAGGCGGCCCTTGGCTTGAAGCTAACGACTCCCTCCTCAATCCAGTTCGATGTTAAGAATAACTGGAGCTATACCTCTACTCCGTCATTTGCCTTCGTGGCGTGCAGTGGGGCAAATTTACCTTCAGCTTGGCACAGAATGTGGAAAATATTTCCTTCTTATTTATTGTCATTTTAATGTAGCAAGTTTAGGCTTGCACGGGGCCAAAGTACATATAACACCGCGTGAGAGTGACATGATTTTTGCGTGACTGTGCCTCGTATTATGTTCCATAACTTTGCACTCATTCAAACTAACCAGCAGTCCGTGGCAGTGACGAACCTCGTGGTATGCTGAAATCGAAGTGCTCCACTGACTGGCAAGGAAAAATTTCCTAAGAAATATAATTTAAAATACGATTCCAGTTCAGAGTAGTCTTTCTGTTCAAAGATTTAAGCTCTTGCGCTGGTTGAACATGGGGATTACTGGTTTAAATCGCGCTATACACACACAAACACACACACACACACACATCCGATCCTCCGTCTGTGTGTTGTGATATTCCGTGTTTTTCCAACTTCATTATGCAGCATTTTATTTATTATGAATAACGGGCAGACTAACTTCGGGAAATATTTAACGGCATTCTGTTCAGAGTACCTTATTTCGGTTCTCATACCTGACAACGCGAATTTAAAATACAGCTCTACTTAACGTATGGTTCTGTCTGTTTCCCTATTGGGTGTTTAACCTGGTCTGTCATCACTCTAGGCATAGTAAAAAGCTTTGTCTTTCAGAACAAACTGGCGAAGAGAAAATTTGGACTAAAAGAAAGAAGTTGGGAGGACAGTCAAGTAATACGAGTAACGTTATTCATTACGTGCATTGTACTTGTAGTAATTTATATACACCAACAAATATGTACGTGAATTGTACAAAATTGTAAGTTATCCATAAACATAAACCTTTCTACATGTAGGAAGAACTGCACAGCACCCTCCTATACAGGACACATAAATATGCAGCACAAGGATTTGACCCTTCTGGACTGAAAATTTCTGACATTTTACGTTCTTATGCACACACGTAACTACACACATTGTGAATGAACATATCACTGAATTTTAACGAGGAACGTGTCAGCATTATACTGGCCATGCTATCCATATTGTTATATTTGTAGCTGCCATTATGCACTTTGAATATTGTATATGTGAGTTTAATGTATTACTGTTTTAAATTCTTTTGTACTGACCTCTCCCTGAGGATGGCGATGTATCGTTGAAATATGGAGGGTATGGGTAATTTATGATTGTTATACAGTTTGTGTTCATATATATATATATAATTGTAAATTCTTTATATATATAAAACGAATTTACAATTATCTTGTTCACCTAAAGTGGCACAGGCCGAAGTAGAGGTATACAAATTTTCTAAACGTCTAGGTGTCACCTCAAAATTCTAGGCGCCAAGGCGGTGATATGAAGCAAATACCACACTGAGAATTCAAAGGCAATAAGCGTCTTTGTAAGAAATTTCTTCTCCCGGGCGACCTGTCGTCGGGTGGTTGTGCACCCCTGACCTAAACATCTGTGTAACATGCTTGGTAAAAACAGGAAACACATATATGGGTGTAATTTTCGTCAGGTAACCAATAGGGGAAAAGTCATGTAGAGTATCTTCATAAATATGAGCACACATTTGTGTGTTTTGGTAAATATTGAAGTAAATATTACAGAAACACCGTGTGAAGATGTGGAGTGCATGCAGCATCCTTAGGATGCAAGATTTCACGAATATGGTAAAGACATTTTAGGCTCACGAGTGGGAAGTTCTATACTGAGCGGAATCCACCTTTTCAAGGAGGTCTTGTCACTCAGCGCTTCGTTAGTTATCGTATGTAATTTTCCTACGTCGGTAGTGGCCTGGTGACCATCATATTACGCGAATGAGTATTGCTGTCAGTATGTTCAAAGTTCGTTGTTTTTGGATTTATCACAGAGGATTTATGACTAGCTACGTGTACATCTTGGTATCTGACAGCTGGCTTAATGGTCAGGCGGCCTCGATGTGTAAATAATTTCAGGCGCAAAAAATTTCTGTCAATTTAAAAGGGCCGTTTCCAGACGCAAATCTTGACCGGAGCCCAGACAGTGTCTGTTAGGTGGGAACTAAAGAAGTTTAAGCACTGACTTGTGTGAGTAACTTACAAAAAATTAATAGGCGTTACATGGGTAAACAATATCAATAAAAATTTTGTGAATATGTGTGTGCGCGTGTACACACACACACACACACACACACACACACTCAAATAGTGTATTTACGGGTATGTATACGTGTATATGCAGTATCTACCGTACATAAAGAAACGCGCTCCATATTCAGATTATAAATTTCAGACAAATTACTTTTCGAATTCCTACATAAGCAGATATTGTACACTAAGCTTGTGTGCTAGATGCAATAACAAGTTGGTATATGGCTCAGAACATAATTTTATTATCAGGATTATATGAAATACATTAATGAAATTTCTGGACAAAATGTACACTTTTCTAATATGGTTGGTGGCGCATATACAGACTACAGACCACGAGATGAGCCCCGTGGGGGTGGGGTGGGGGTGCATGGTGCGGTGCGGGATGACTGCTGGCTACATCGGGGACTTCTCGTCTGGTACTGGCAGGAACGGCAGACATTTCTATCATTCACACAGAAAACATCAAGCATGTCGCAGAGAGCGAGTGCGCTGTGAGGTAACAACCCATAATTTACCATGAAATCTCACCCGTTCGCATGTATTCCATCCCTAGTAGAGATCATTTCCGGGTCTGTGGAGAATAATTGCCGATACCCATAAATGTTAAGTATAATGTGCCGTCGTAATCTGATAACGGAACTTGCAGACCTTAATACGAATTGATTGTTTTAATGTACTGTATTCAGCATAAAGAAAAACTCCACTTATTTAAACTAACTGTGGAATTTAGACGCTGACCGAAAGAGCAGTGCAGCACGTCTTACATGCAGGCGTTCACATTACACATAATTTCATCAATGTCGCGGCTGTTGTTCATTGCGCGGAAAATGACACTACTCATTACACACAAATGATAATTACCTTGGAACTGACGACAGCGACGTCTGGAAATTCACATCGACGCATGAGCGGACCTTTTACACTGGAGACACAAACCCTCCACCCATGGGCTGAGAACTGTAAAATGAAAATGTGATTGATTGGGAACAATATGCAATATCTTTCGGTAGCGTAAGGAGCACAGAATTGTATGTAACTATATTTAGACTAATTTTCCTGTAATGGGACTCGCGAAAGCCTCTCCGTTGTGGGGATGTTGGGGGAAGGGTTTTACTTTAGAGGCACATTCGTATCTAGGGCCATTTGGACTTAGTACAATGGAGGCCACAGCACTTGGCTTTGGCTGGCTGCTCGTTGTTGCAAGATCTACACAGCAGAAAGCACACTGTAAAAATGAAAAGCACATGGAACAACAACAAACATAAGAGGGAGAGTCAAATGAAAACTTTAAAAGTGCGACAAAAATTCGAAACACAGCCCAATTGCCTTGTAAGCTGACAACAATGATACTGATGGTTTGAAGAGTGGTCGACAGGTGGCAGTACGATGCAGGGATGCAACATTACGGCGCAGTAGTAGTGTAAAGATGGCGGCCTCGCTTACAACATGCACCAAAGAAGAACAGCATTCTGTCATCCGTGTCTTATAGTGAGGGGGTGAAACCCATCGAAATTCATCGACGAATGAAAATTCAGTATGGTGATGCATGTCTGTCACTACAGCAAGTGTACGAGTGGACTAGGAAGTTCATGAACAGCATTAGTTCTGTAACAGACTCTCCTCGACCTGGTCAGGCACACCGAGTAGTGACACCAGAGGCCATTGTAGCAGTTGAAGTCAACGTGAAGGAAAATCGCCGCGTAACAGTGAATGAAATAGCCGCAAATCTGGATATGAGTCATGGATCAGCAAACCATATCCTCCGTGATAAAAAAATAAATAGCATTTAAGGTTTCCATTTGACTCACCCTCGTAACTTAAAATTATATAGTAACAAAAAGGTGTGTTACATGATAATTAAAGGGCATTTTTGTAGAAAATTTAACGAACTAGGCAATACGTGACCAGGAAAGTTGCCATTTGTTGGGGAGCAAAGCCTCTGCTGATCAGTCCCGATATCTGGCAGTAATGCAGTTTATCTGAAGCTTAATTTGCTGTGGCTGATGCGACAGAAATATTTCCAGTGCGCCTGAATCCTTGGCAAGCATTACAATCATAACGATTCCGGAGAAGCACTCCAAACTGTCCTCATACGCAGATGTACGGCATCCCTGCAGGCCTATTTGAAGCATAACTACAACACGCGTACACACACAGTCGAACCCAGTTATAACGACATCAGTTTATACGACACCTCGCCTATAGCGTCAGATATTCTGCGGTACTAATTAATTTCTCACTGTTAACCATAACACTGTACTCCTTGGTCAGAGACTGTACGTGATTTCAGGCTTCCGCCGCGAAGTAGATGAGAACGGCGCGCTTCTGAGTCATTACGCAAGTAGTGGCAATTCCTTACCGACGTTTTGGGACAACCTGTCTGTCCCATCTTCAACCCTTGACCCTTGAAGGCGGTACCGACAGGTTGTCCCGAAACGTCCGTAGAGAATTACCACTACTTGCTGTGTAATAACCCAGTTCTCATAACAAAAATGGTGTATAGCGACATAAAATATCCGTCCCGTTTTTGGCGTTATAACATATTTCGACCCTTATATATTCCAACAACAACTTTCATGCCAGATATGCGAGTGTCTTTTACAACCAAGGAACAAACGTACAAAGTTGTCGTTCTTGCTTCGTTCGCAGTTCGTAGCAGTTTTAACAAAGACAGCACACAGTGACACGTTTCTTGCGTTTCAATTTCTGACCGTAAGCGAAGCGACTGCGGAAGTAGTTCAGCCTGTCTCGGCTCAGTTTGACCTCCATTTAACGTCGTATTTATGAAATTATCAGAAACCTGATTCTGGCGACAGAATACGAGAACTTCCTTTGCTTGAACTAATATTAAGCGCAATTTTGTTGTTACATTACTCTTGACACTGTTGTCAGCAGTATCTCTCTGGTTGGAAAACAAGGCTCAGTGTCATCATTCGTAGCTTCGCAACAACAAAAATTATACATTGTCATAGAACTGATTTGCAGGGTACTGTCAGAACGTCTCTGTAAATGACGAAACTGCAGGGGTAAAAGACTTTACCCACCTCTTGTAGAAGGGCTTGAAAGCGGTGCCTTCGTTGGGGCCCTGGTTCGAGTTGCCAGAGCTCATCATGTGGCTATGGTGCTGGAATGCTGCATCCTTCCCGCTCGGTCTTTCTTTCTGTGGAGATTGCTGCAGACGTCCGAAGTTTCCCAGGAAACTGTGGTGCCCTGGTCCGGCTCCGTATCCTGTCGTCGTGGCTGTGGCAGTGGCAGATGTGGATGACTGGGCACCCGGCCCAGCACCTGCGCCGCCACTGAAGCATGACACTGGACCTCCCAGCAGATTGCCGGCCACACTAGGCAGCTTCATGTTCGGTGGTGTCTGGGGCGGGGTATCGGTTTGAACCTCCGGAAACCCCGACGCCCCTACTGACGCCGAGCACGCCGCCACTCCATTTCCACCGCCTCCACCGTAGGGTCCCGTCAGGAGTGCCCCGTACCGAGAGTATGGCGCCGCAGCTGCTGCTGACGGACTCATGGCCGCGGAGGGCAGAGCAAAGCTGTTCATGGTCATATTCATGCTCATGTTGCCGCAACCAGTGCTAGGCATGAGCCATGGCTGTTGCTGCTGCTGTTGCTGTTGGGAGCTGGGTGGTGGTGGAGGCGTCTTGCATGCTGCTGTGTCGGCCAGAGACCAGATCTTAGGTTTTGTAGCAGGAATGGGCACTCCGCAGTCTGATGGCGACCCGTTCTTGCCCATCTCCTCCTTGAGGCCTCCACCGCCAAGCAAGGAGTGGGGGTGGGGGTGGTGATGCAGATGGTGATGGTGGTGGTGATGGCTCCCTACCATTAGCAGCTCACCCGGCTTTCTGTCGTCATCATCATCTATGTCTTCGTCATCATCCATGCAGTCTTTCTCTAGGTGATGTTCCGACTTCACGTGATGCATCGGATCTGCGGACACACCCCACATATGTAATTAGCTTCTTTTATGCAACGAACCAGTCTTTATAATAAAAAATTACGAATGTGACTCCTCAGGCAAATGCTGTTGTCTCTTGCCGCGTTGTGCACTTAAAGGTCAAAATTTCGATTCATTAGCCGAAACAGTGAACCAATATTGCAAATGATAAATAATACATATACTTCACAGACGTAATTAAAGGCGTAGATTCCCCAGGCCTCTTTGAAGGAAGGAAGGGGAGCCCTCGAGTCCATTAATGTTGCACTGGAAGTATCTTGCTCAGAAATTCTAACTACTTCTTTGAAAAATATTTAAAACATTCTACCGTATCTTCGTAACTCCAGTTGCAGTCTGTATATTGAATAAACGAATACGATAAAGTATTACCGAAATTCACAAGCAAGTTACGGGCCTTATTTTAATAATTACACTCCATACAGGAAAATGTATTCTATGTACCAGATTATTCCTGGCCCTTTTTATGTTATAAACGTTGCTTTTTTACTTATACGAAATGTCCAACTACTTCCGCTCTGAATACCGTCGCAGTGTTAACATCTGTATATACGTTACATAACCTGCAGTATTCATATTATGGGTTTTCCGGATGATGAAACCTTGCATTCTGGCTGAGTAAGGTGGGAGTATGTACTTCCAAATCTGTCGTGCACCCACCACAGAACATGACGAAAATAAATTACATTGCGAATATTCACCACTGTGAAATACATCGTACAATAATGTTTAATGTTTAGGTATTTGTAATGTGTCTGCATGAAGGTAAATGTCACTGAAGTTGAACCAAACAGAAAAGTAGAGAAATTTAGTCATATAAAACGAAATCGTGATACAACCGGAGCAGCACGCAAAACTGTTAAATCAGAGATTCCAAAAGTTCAGGAAATCAGAAATTCGCTGCCATGTTTAATGACATGCATGAAATAAAATATTACTTTTTCGAATGACGAGTGTTTTAAAACGAATTTCTAGAGTATCGGGACTACAATTTATTGCAACTGGGACTGCGTTACTCACTGAAATAATTAGTTCAGCAGGTTGCTCCCAAAAACAATGCGTCCCATTCGGATTAGCCATCCTACCTCAGGCTACTGATCATTAGTTATCTGAAATCGGCCACGCCCTTTCGTCTTACTTTTCTACTGCACAAATTCCAAGCTTTACAAACCTTGTGTTAATATTACAGTTACACAGCTGTAATGTAAATTTACAACCCAAACGTTGTTTATTTCACAGTCCGGGGTGCTGGGCTCTTGTTGGTCACATGTACGAATTCTAATTGAGTCGTAAGTTTTGTAACTGACAATTGTAAATATATTACACAATATTATTATTATTATTATTATTATTGCTGTCACTGTTCTTTGTTTTACAATCCACTCGGTGTCTCAGATTACATAGCGCCGATGGTAGGCTGACTTATGAATGATTAATTGGGAAGTATGAGGAAGAAAACGGTGGTGATCTAATGGATATTACATCCTGTCAGTCATCTGGAAGAACTTAATAAAGCTACAGAGGACTTCAACCACAATATCCCATGTTTCGGGCACAATTGGAATCGGGTACCATCCAATTGGAAACTGGTACCATCCAATTGGAACCGGGTACCATCCAATTGGAACTGGGTACCATCCAACTGGAACTGGGTACCATCCAGTTGGAACCGGGTAACATCCAATCAAGAAACGTCCGTCTAACACAACTTCGGTTATTTATTTCTGTACTGCAGGTGGTAGACAATCGGCTACATTTTTCGACCGCTTATGCAGTCACCGGTGAACAGCTTCTACATTTTTCCTTGTAGAAACAGGTCCTGAAGGTGACCGCATACACGTTCGAAACACGTTGCCGATTGCTGACCGCCTGCAGTAAAGAAATGAATAATCAAATTTTTGCTAGACGAACTCTTTTTATTAATTTACTTTATACTCAACGAGATGAAAACATCAAATCCCAAATAAAAGTCGCATTATCGCAATGTCGGTCTTTTGGATGTGGCTTCATATCTGTTAAAGTCGGCTGGTTCAAAGGTTACAGATGGAGAGACACAGATACCAACAGCGAAATTTATGATGGAGAAAATCACTTGGACCGACGGTGTGAAAAATCAGGTAGTACATGGAGTCAAGGAAGAAAGAAATTTCATACGTATAATAAACTGAACTGGTCTCATGTTGCGTACGAACCGTCTTATAAAACACGTCACTAAAGAGAATATAGATGGGAAGAGAAGACGAGAAAGAAGACGTAAACAGCTACTGGGTAAACTTGGGGGCGGGGAAGGGAATGTACTAGAATTTGAAAAAGGAAGCACTAGATCGCACTCTCTGGAGAACTCGCTTTGGAAAAGGCTATAGACTTGTCGCAATGTTACGCAATGCATGAATGATCTTAATACTTTCCAGAAAAACAAGGAAAGCGAAATTTCAGCTTAGGCCTACCGATAACGAAACGGATGAAGAAAAGAATGAAGCCATGTGGCGAGATGCAGACACACATCAGGCAGTGGAGCGTGAACAGCATAATGTTGGTATAATGAGACATTAGCAGTCGATGTGCATTACTGGTCTCTGAGATGTCAGGAAGTCTTAATATTAGAGGTGCGGCAGCTCTGTCAGTCCCACCAACAAGATGACGGACCAAGCTTCAGCTCCCGGAAGCAAAATGAATTTCTCTCCCACGTCGAACCCCAGGCGGGTGCTGGATCCATCCAACTTCATTCGCAGATGGTGTTATTTTCTGCTTTTCCTTAGTTAACAGCAGCCAAAGCGTGACGCTTAATATTCTTTTCCATCCACAGTAGAAGGGCCGAGTATGTTGTGGCAAACCCTAATGTTTTCTATACAACTAACTGCTTGATACTTAATTACAGCGTAGCTTTAACCCATCCTATGTGGTCGGTGCATAACAAGGCAGGGGATGTCCTCAGACTATAATGTTTCTGGTCATTTCGCTCCGTTACTCCCCTAAATTTGAAATATGTGAATAATTTCAAGCCTGTAAACACCGCTTCTCACGTTCTGCCCTCATCACAAGATATATTTCTCTGTATCTTATCAACCGAAATAGATCGATGTCTACCCTCTCTTCTTTCTCGCTCGGAACGCGTTTCTTCCATATTGTAACAAATGAATTTACTCACAGTCACTTCTTTCTTCTGATCTGTACGTACCTTGGCAAAGGATTTCTTGTACTTCCATCTAAACAGCAAGGCGGCGTAATAAATGTGCTCGGTCTTCATGTAGTGGCTGTCATTTTTGTCCGATTTTACTAAAAATCCCTGACGTAGAATTTCATGAAAACCCATTGGGTGGAAGTACAGTTTTTCCGCGCGGACGGAGGGGCAGACGGACATAACGAAGCTTATCGCAACAGTTTTGTGAGTGCGCCTAAAAATTAGACAGTGACGTCTGGTTATCTGAGCATACAAGGATACTGTCCGGTATTCTGATGCATCCTGCACCACGCAATTTGCTTTCAGGAATAACACAACTCGTAAGCACAAGTGTTTGATAAATAAACAGTAGTTACTGTCCCAGAATTTCCCCTCCCCTAGGCGGAATTGAAGTAAG
>Ga0123357_10006217_pt1 | contig 14497 bp, 9 predicted proteins | sample TergutEmb28metaG_FD_89873 | JGI IMG/M metagenome (GOLD analysis project Ga0123357, IMG submission 89873) | Embiratermes neotenicus P4 segment gut microbial communities from Petit-Saut dam, French Guiana - Emb289 P4 | ecosystem: Host-associated > Arthropoda: Insects > Digestive system > Gut ...
CAAATATTTTTGCGAAAGTTCTACCCAAATTTGCGGCGTAAAAAAACTGCCCTTTCGCTCACGAACATCTTGCGGAACGAGCAAATCACGTCTTTTTTCAATAAAATCCCAATATTCTCTTAAAGGCGGTCGCTCGTATTTTGCCCAAAAAATATTGTGCGCTTTTTGATTGTCGGAAAAACCTGTTTGCATAAATTCAAACTCGGCAACTATGCCTTTTTTCTTTTCTAACTCGTAATGGTCAGACAGAAGAAGTACATTCAGTTTTTCTTTTAATGTTTTATTTTTGTCCGACAAAAGGTCGGCAAGGTAAAAATCACCATCAATTATTCCAAGTTTTTTTGCCGTATTCCAATCGCTTATTTGAATTGTTGGCTGTACCATTTCGCGCCATTTAAGGTAAATTGTGAGAAAATTATTTTTATCAATACGGATTTTAGATGTTTCTGTTTTGCCTATAATAAAATTTTCACGGATAAATTGTTTCAGTTCCTTATCATCTTTTTCAAAATTAAAAAGCAACGATTTTTTGTCAATAATGCCGTTGACTTTTTCGTAAATCAGTTTAAATTCTTTTGTCTGGTGGTTAGAAGGTGTTACTTTCCAATTAAAATCATTTTGGTAAAAAATATCCTGAATATCGGAATAAGGAACAAAAGCAATTTTCTCACCGTCAAAAGCGCCGAGAAAAGGCGGCGGAAGTATTTCGTTAAAAGTACGCGCTTTGCCGATAGTTAAAATTAGTTGAACAAAGGACTCATAAACATCCGAACTTCCTCTTTTTGCCTCTGCCCAAAGAAAATATTGGTCATTGTGTTTGGCTGCAAAATCAATATCCCTGATAATTTCGGTGCAATCGAATTTATCAAAAAAATCCTGTGATATTTTGTTTTTTAACTCTTCCTCTCTGATATTTTGATATTTCATAAATGGAAAGCAATTAGAATGCAAAGATAATGAAAAAATTAAAGTAATTTATATATAAAACATAATTATTTATTATTCAAATATTTAAAATATATAATAATCAATAAAATTATATTTTGCACAAAAAACACTATCTTTGCGCAAAAATAAACAGAAATTTTTTATAATTATTGGTGATAAATAATGAAATTAAGCAATTTAGTATTTGAAACAACCAAAGACACACCTTCTGGAGCAAAAATTATTAGCCACATTTTACTTTTACGAGCAGGTTTTATTAAACAGGTTTCAAACGGGATTTATACTTTAGGGATGCCAGCCCAGCGAATGGCGTTAAAAATAGAGAACATTATCCGCGAAGAAATGAACAAAATTGATGGACAAGAGGTGAAATTTCCTGTTGTTATGCCGAAAGAACTTTGGGCGTTGTCCGGCAGATATTTTAGTATAGGTTCCGAAATGGCAAGATTTAAAGACCGTGCCGACCATGATATGGTTTTGGGAATGACACACGAGGAGGCGGCTGTGCATTTTGTTACAAATACTGTGAACAGTTATCAGAAATTGCCGTTTATGATTTATCAAATTCAAACCAAATTTCGCGATGAGCCGCGCTCAAGAGGTGGTTTAATCCGTGTGCGTGAATTTACAATGAAAGATGCATATTCTTTTCATACAAACGCAGATGATTTGGAAAAATATTATTACCTGCAATACAAGGCGTATGAAAATATTTTCAGGCGAATTGGTTTGAAAAATTTTATTTCTGTAAAATCGGATACGGGAATGATGGGCGGAAAAATTGCGCACGAGTTTATGCTGCTTACCCCCGATGGTGAGGATGAACTTGTAATTTGTGAAAAATGTGGTTATAAATCGAATATGGAAGTTGCAGAAGCAGAATCCGAAACCTTTATTAATACTAATAATTTGTCTTTTGAAGAAGTTTTTACAGGTGAATATAAAACAATAGATGAAATCTCGTCTTTTTTGAACATTCAACAAACCGACATTATAAAAGCAGTAGTTTTTGTTGAAAAAGATGAAAAAAATCCGATTATTGTCTTTATCCGCGGCGATTTAGATGTTAATGAATCGAAATTGAAAAAAGTTGTGCAAAAAGAAATACTGCCTTTTGATGCCTCAAACGACCAAACTCTGGCTTTTGGAAATATAGGTTTAATTTCGTTGCCCAAAAATGTTAGAATAATTTATGATAAAAGTATTGAGGGGCGGCATGGAATGGTTACAGGTGCAAATAAACCCGAATTTCATATTATTAATTTTAATATAGATAGAGATATCCAAATCGCAGAATATCACGATGTTGCAAAAGTAAAAAACGGACAAAAATGTAAAAATTGTTCCCACGAATTAAAGATTGAAAATGGAATAGAAATTGGGAATATTTTCCAACTTGGCGACAAATACACCAAATCGATGGGAATGACAGTTTTAAATGAAAAGGGCGAGCCGATGAATCCGCTTATGGGCTGTTATGGGATTGGTGTTGGGAGAGCGATTGCTTCAATTATTCAAGATAGTTATGATGAAAACGGAATGATTTTACCCGTTTCTGTTGCTCCCTGGACTGTTCATATTTGTCCGATACGAATAGACAATGAAAATGTTAAAAATATTTCTTTTGAAATTTATAATCAACTCAACAATTTAGGAATTGATACCGTCATTGACGACCGTAATATGAGTGCAGGAATAAAATTTGCCGATGCCGATTTGTTCGGAATGCCGTTACGGGTGGTTGTTAGCCCAAAAGGTATTGAAAAAAACGAAATCGAAATTATGATAAGGGCTACCAGAGAAGTTTTTATTATTAAAAAAGAAAATTATATTGAAAAAATAAAAGAATTAATTGACAGTTTGAATAATGGAAAATAATTTTCAAAATATTGATATTCAAACACTTATTCCACAACAACCTCCTTTTGTTATGGTTGAAAAATTAATTTTTTGTTCTGTTGAAAAAACAACAACTTCATTTACAATAAAAAACGATAATATTTTTGTAGAAAACGGAATTTTTACCCAAAGCGGAATTGTGGAAAATGTTGCGCAAACATGTGCCGCAAGAATGGGCTATTTAGGTGATAATCAGACTATTAAAATAGGAATGATAGGTTCTATTAATAATTTTGAATTTACCGGATTTTTGCCGAAAATAAATGATAAAATTATAACAGATATAGTTGTGGATACAGAAATAGGAAACATTGTTTTACTTGATACAAAAGTTGTGTGTAATAAAAAAACTGTTTCCACCGGAAAAATGAAAGTATTTTTAACAGATTTTTCTACCTGAAAATCACTAAAAAATTGCCGCTGATTGTGGTTTGGTACTTTTTCAAAGGATATTTTGAGGGACCTTTTGACACTACTCCCATTCCGGTTTCACAAAGGTCGAATTGCGAGCCACACGAATCACATATTGCATTGGGTACATCGGGACGAACGCGTATATTGCTTTTTACTTCGTAAGGGCAAGATAAATCAAAAGCACAATAATTTCCCCAAAAATCAGTACAAACAAGTATGCCGCCAAAGCCCAAACGGTCGGTTGCGAGAATTGGAGTTATGAATGTATGTGATTCGCAAGTGCTGCCTCTGAAAGTACTATACTCACCTGTAAGGTCAAGTCTTAAATTCACAGGATAATAGGGAATAGGTGAACGTTGATTGTCTCTACAACTATAAGTCAGAATCGCAACAACTCCGACTATTAAATATTTAGAATATTTTTTTAGCATTAATATTTCTTAAAATTCCACCTTTGGCGCAACATCCGCACCTGGTGCCGACTCAAATAATGGCTTTGCTTCAAACCCGAACAAACCGGCAATTAGTGCCGTAGGCATTTTTTCTACCTTATTTTTGTAGGCAGTGGCGGATTCGTTGTAACGTGTGCGTGCTGTGGCAATACGGTGTTCCATTCCTTCGAGTTGTGATTGCAATTCCAAAAAGTTCTGATTTGCCTTCAAATCGGGGTATGCCTCACGCAAAGCAAGAATTTTTCCAAGTGCAGAAGTAATATCGCCTTGTGCTGCTTGAAATTCCTGTAATTTTTCGGGAGTAAGATTTGTTGGATCAATAGTAATTTGTGTTGCCTTAGCACGTGCCTCGATTACTCCTTCGAGTGTTTCCTGTTCGTGAGTTGCATAGCCCTTAACTGTTGATACAAGGTTTGGAATAAGGTCAGCGCGCTGCTGATACTGCGTCTGTACATTCGACCATTCCTTTTCGGCATCGTTGCGCGATGTTACAAGTCCGTTATACATTCCGAACCCAACTAAAACAATGATTACTAATAAAATAATAACAATAAATGTTGTACTGATTTTTTTCATTTTGAGTAATTTATTAAAAATAATATTATCGACTGCAAAAGTAATACAATTTTCACAAACAAAAAACTTCTTTGGTTTGCTATAAGGAGATATGGGTATTTAAAAAAAGTTGTAATGCAGACTTTACTCGGTTATAAATTATTTTTTATTGTTTTAATTAATTGTACATCAGTTATTTATACAATTTAACAAACTTATTTTTAAGCAGAGTATAGTATAATTATAAATTTTTATACTTTTTCCTTTTATTTTTCGCATTAAAAATACAGATACAACTCTTCCGAAAACTTATGTCTCATAAATGTTCAAACAAACAAAACAGGCAAAGAAAATAATGGAAAGCAGTACATCACATCACATGAATAATGCAGGTTATATAGCATTCACTCTAATTTTTAAAAAGCAAAAAAAATTCTTACTTTTGTGAAAAAAATAATGGAAACACTTGTAAATTCCAATATCGAAATTCCTTTTGATTTATCGCTCTCAGATTTGTTCGGCAATCCGCCGCAAACGGTTATCAGAGATAAAACGATTGTAGAAATGTTTGACAATCCTGCACTCTCTCTCGACAATTTGTATGAATATTTGAAAAAAGTATTGCAAATGGAGTCGGTAGCCTGTAAGGACTGGCTCACCAACAAAGTTGACCGCTCGGTTACAGGTAAAGTTGCGTTGCAACAATGTACGGGCGAAATTCAGTTGCCTTTGAACGATTGCGGGGTTGTAGCCCTTGATTATAGCGGCGCTTCGGGTATCGCCACTTCTATTGGACACGCTCCTTTGGCGGCAATGATAAATCCCGAATTCGGTTCGCAATTATCTATTGCCGAGGCGCTTACCAATATTATTTGGATTCCGCTAAAAAAGGGATTGCAAAGCATTTCGCTTTCGGCAAACTGGATGTGGGCAAGCAAAAACGAGGGCGAAGATGCGCGTTTGTATAGCGCTGTTCAGGCGTGCAGCAAATTTGCCTGCGAACTCGGAATAAATATTCCCACAGGAAAAGACAGTTTGTCGATGAGTCAAAATTACCCCGATGGGAAAAAAGTTATTGCGCCCGGAACGGTAATTATTTCTGCCGCCGCTGAAGTTGAAGATGTGAAAAAAACAATCTCACCTCCAATAGTAAATGATTGTGATACAGTGATTTATTACATTGATTTTTCGGGTGATAAATTGAAATTAGGTGGCTCGGTGTTGTACCAAACTCTGGGGAAAATTGGCAATGAATGTCCGCAAATTATTAATTCTCAATATTTTAAAAATATTTTTGAAACAATTCAAAAATTAATTCGCAACGATTTGATACTTGCAGGACATGATGTTTCCGCAGGAGGGCTTATTACTACTTTGCTTGAAATGTGTTTTGCCAATCAAAACTGCGGTTTAAGTATTGATTTTGAATATTTTAATGAAAAAAATTTATTAAAAATTCTTTTTGCCGAAAATCCTGCGGTTGTTATTCAAGTAAAAAATTGCAAAGAAGTTGATAAAATATTTAAAGTCAATAAAATACGTTATATAAAAATAGGGAAACCCATTGCCGAACGCCGCATTGATATTAAAAAGAAAAAAGAATGTTTTTCTTTTTCTATCAATGAATTACGTGATGTTTGGTACGAGAAGTCATATTTCTTTGATAAAAAACAAAGTGGAGAAATTTGTGCCGGTGCACGTTTTGAAAATTATAAAAAACAGCCGCTGAATTTTACATTTCCCGCATTTGAAAACTCAAATTTGATGATTGAGACAAATTCAAAAAATAAATCTTCCAAAAAACCGGTTGCTGCAATTTTGCGCGACAAAGGCACTAACGGCGAGCGCGAAATGGCATATTCGCTGTTCCTATCGGGATTTGATGTAAAAGATGTACATCTTTCGGACTTAATTTCAGGTAGGGAAACCCTTGAAAATGTAAATTTTATCGTTTTTTGCGGCGGATTTTCAAATTCCGATGTCTTTGGCTCGGCAAAGGGCTGGGCTGGCGGAATTTTATTTAACCAAAAGGCAAAAACGGCAATTGAAAATTTTTACCGCCGTGTCGATACTTTGAGTTTGGGCGTATGCAACGGCTGTCAGTTGATGGTTCAACTCGCTGCTTTTGAGCAAAATACGTCTTTTAAAAATCTGTTCGGAAAATTGAAAATGCTGCATAACGACAGCCAAAAATTTGAAAGCGGATTTATTTCGGTAGAAATCCCGCAAAATAATTCCGTAATGTTCGGCTCGTTAAGTGGCTCAAAATTAGGAATTTGGGTTGCGCATGGCGAAGGGAAATTCCATTTGTCGGACAAAGAAAGCGACTACAATATTGTTCTCAAATATGCTTATAGTGACTATCCTGCCAATCCTAATGGCTCTGATTATGACGTGGCGGGAATTTGTTCTGCCGACGGGCGTCATTTGATTATGATGCCGCACTTGGAACGTGCAATTTTTCCATGGCAATGGGCATATTATCCTCTTGAGCGCAAACGAACTGATAAAGTTACAACATGGCTTCAGGCATTTGTTAATGCGAAAATTTGGATTGAAAATCTTTAAATTTTTTTTATTATGAAAAATTTTTCGATAATTTGTGTTGCTTTGATTATTTGCTTTTCCTCTGCCTGTAAAAAACCTGTTGTACCGCAATTGCCTTCAAATAAAGGTAACATTGCAGACAGTGCCGATTTTTATTTTGCACAACTTAACAGTGAAATTATTACACATTACGACAGTATTTTGAGTGATTTTGTGGAACACAATTACCCTGATTTAAAAAAAACAAACGACGGTTTTTGGTATAAAATTATTTCGGGAAAATCGGGCAAAAAAATTGTAAAAACCGACACTGTACTCGTGCGATATGAATTATATGACCTTAATAATCAACACATTAAATCTGAAAAATTTGTTGCGTATTTTGGGAAAAAGCAAATGACAACTGCACTTGAGCAGGGCTTACTGCTGATGCACAGCGGCGATTCGGCGGTGTTTGTAGTTCCGTGGTATCTGGCTTTTGGAATAAAAGGAAACGCAAACATAAAACCCTATACTTCAGTTATTTATAAGGTTTTTGTAAAATAAAATGATTTTTCTCTAAAAACCATTTTTAATATTTTCCGGAATATCATCTTCGGTAATTTGTTCATTTTCACACACTAAAACCATTCTGTTGATGATATTTTTCATTTCACGCAGATTTCCGAGCCACTTGTTATGACTCAAAATGTTTACCGCTGTTGGTGTGAAACCTTTAATATTTTTTTTCAATTCGCAGTTCGACTTGTTAAGGAAATAATCCAGATATAGTGGAATATCTTCACTGCACTCTCTAAGTGCAGGCACGTAAAGCACAAATTCGCTCAGACGATGAAACAGGTCGAGGCGAAAAGAAGGATTTGGAACATTGATATCGATTTTTTCGTTTGTAGCGGCAATGACGCGCACATCAACAGGAATATAATTTTCACTTCCTACAGGACGAATTTTTTTCTCTTGTAAAACACGCAAAAGTTGTACTTGAACATCGGGTAGCAGATTCCCTACTTCATCAAGAAAAATTGTACCGCCATCGGCAGTGAGAAAAAATCCCTTTTTATTGTTGATAGCCCCTGTAAATGACCCTTTTATATGTCCGAAAAATTCGCTTGCGGCCAATTCTTGAGAAAGGACGCCGCAATCCACAGCTACAAATGTACCCTGACTGCGTTCACTTTTTTGATGTATCAAACGGGCAATACGCTCTTTGCCTACTCCACTTTCACCTAATATAAATACCGACATCATGGTCGGAGCAACCAAATCTACATATTTGTACAAATGCTGATACATTGGTGAAGAACCAACAACATAATTCTGCATATCTGCAAAATCGTTTGTTGCCAATTCAACTTCATTAATAATTGGGGAGATTTGAGTGCTTTCCGATTGTGAATTGTCGGAATTCGCGTCTATTGCCTGTGTAATTTTCACAAACAACTCTTCTATATTTAACGGTTTTGGCACATAATCGAATGCACCAAGTTTGATGGAATTGACCGCTCCCGAAATTTCGGTATAACTTGTCATAACAATAAAGGGTAGCGAAAAATGAATCTCTTTTACCCATTTTAAAAGTGAAATTCCATCTCCGTCTGGTAATCTCATATCTGACAGAACAAGGTCGGGCAGTTTTTTCTTCAGTCGCCGTTTTGCCTCCTTTATGCTTGTCGCAGAAACAACAGAAAAGTTTTTTTTGCTAAGCCATGTTTTCAACATTAAACTTAAGGTCAAGTCGTCTTCTACCACGCAAATTGTTTTCATTTTCAGCACTTTATTTGACAATAAGAAATTAATTTCAAAAAATTATAACGGCAAAATTAAAAAAAAACGATTAAAAATATAATTTTTATTATAAAAAGATTTAATTTTGCAAAAATATAATTTACAACAACAATGAAATATGATGAAATTAAAACTAAAATAACGATTGTATTAGGTTATATTTTGCTGATAGTATTACTTTTAGTTGGAATAACCAGCATTACATACCAAGTAAAAAAGTTATCTGTTATAAAAAAGGAAAAAGATGAGAGCGAAAATTTGATAACCGTAAGTTATGTTCTTGCAACGCTTTATAAGGCAGAGAGTTTCAGGAATATTGCCTATGCATCAAATGAACAAACAAATTATCGTGCCTATAACCAAAGTGATTCGTTAATTTCCATCGTAAAAAAAGGGATAACATACCTAAAATATCATTCTGAAAATCAAGAGTTTAGTCAAAAACTTGATTCTGTTGATGTTTTACTTGTATTAAAGACCGACAACGAACAGAAAATAATGCAATTAGTAGATTCTATAATGAACTTGCCAATGCAAAAGCGTATGCATACTACCGTGCTGTCGAAGAAAGAATTGGATAATTTATCAAGCGTAATAAAGAATCGCGATATGCGCCTGATGGACTCTACACACGTTGTTACCAAAACTAAATCATTTGGAGAAAAATTCGGGGACCTTTTTCGCCGCCATACAACCGACTCAGTACATATACAAAAATCCCAACAGTCTGATACTGTTACCGGCATTATACCTATAGATATTACGTTAGATACTATTTCAGAATTTATTACTGACTATATTTTTGAGCGCAAACGCGAAGTTTTTAAAATGACCGCAGCCCTTTCAGCGCGGCAATTAGAACTTCAAAGCACAAACGAAATGCTATTTAATAAAATAAATCAGATTTTACGCTCGTTGGAAGAACATGAATTGCAAACAAAAGAACAAATAGCTCAGAAAGAAAAGGAAATGCTATTGATATCCAATAGAATTGGATATATAATTGCATTTGTTGCGATTATAATAGCTATTTCTTTTATTATAATCACTTTACGACTTATCAACCAGCAACAAAATTATCGCAAGAAACTAGAAAATCAAAACGAAGAAATAGAGAAATTGTTAAAAACGCGCGAATGGCTGATGTTAGCAATGTCTCACGATATAAAAGCACCCATAAGTTCGATTATCGGCTATGCCGACATGCTCGAAAAAAGTAATTTGAACGAAAAAGAAAAAAAATATATCGTAAATCTAAAAAACTCTTCACTCCAAGTAATTGAACTTGTGAATAATCTGATTAATTTTCATAAAATGGAACAGGGAAAGTTATCGGCAAATTTTTCTGAAGTATCTCCATATAATATTGTTAATGAGATTTTTACTAGTTTCAAACCGATTGCTAAAGCAAAAAATCTTAATCTTATTTTAAAAAATGCATTTCCCGAAAATTTACTTTGTCAAACAGATTTTATATTTGTAAATCAAATAGTTAACAATTTGGTTTTCAATGCTTTAAAATTTACATCAAATGGAGAAGTTGAAATTTCGGGTCAATTAGGGCATAACGAAAATAGGAATGAATTAATAATTTCGGTGCGTGATACGGGAATAGGAATTGCCCCAGATGACATAAAGAAACTTTTTAATGAATTTGAGCGCGCACAATCTTCTGAAATTCAACATATTGAGGGTTCGGGATTGGGTTTGTCTATTTCCAAAAAATTAGCCGAACTTATAGACGGAAAAATTTCCGTAACTTCTACCAAAGGGCAGGGAAGCACTTTTACCCTTTGTGTGGCTGTACAAGATGTTATTTTACATAAAAATATTTCTCAAAGAAATAAACAAAAAACTTCAAATAAAAAACTGCTATTTATCGACGATGATTTGCTGATGTTAAAAGTTTGCCAACAAATGGCAGAACAATTAAATTTTAATGCATACACAACCGATAATGTCAATGATATGTTTAATATACTAAATAACAATAGAATAGATATTATTTTTTGCGATTTAAAAATGTCCGAAACAAACGGTTTTTTAATGATTAACAATATTAAGAATAATATTGAGAATCCTCCGCTGGTTGTAGCACTTTCGGCTTCTGCAACATATTCTGAAAAGGAATTAAAACAAAATGGATTTGGCGGATTTTTGCAAAAACCATTAAATATCAGTGATTTGGAGTCAATAATTTCTCAATTAATACTAAATAAAAAAAATGAGAAAAAACGTGAAAATCAATCGATAGAATTACATCATGACATTGATTTTACTTCCTTGATTGCATATGCACAAGGTGATAATTCAGCATCGAAAATGATTTTGGAAACATTCATCTCAGAAAACACAAAAATTGCTCAGCAAATTGAGCGAGCAATCATAAAAGGCAACAAGGTATTAATTCAAAATCTTGCACATAAGATTTTACCACGTATGCGAATGATTAATAATCTGGAAATTGTAGATATTTTACACAAAATAGAAAAAGGAGAAACTACAATTGCGAAAAAAGATAATTTAACTCAACTTATTGAAGAAGTGAATGTTAATGCGCAGCAATTTATAGACAACAATTTGAATTGAAATGTTTATTATTTTTTGTCGTTCAAAATTTCATTATATCTATTTGACAATGAAGGGTTTACATCAGTAAGAATTTCTACCGCATCAAGTTTTTCCTTATCTGTTCCACCTTTTAAAATATTAATCAGTTCATCGGTTTTTGTGTCCATAAAAATATTTACCACAACTGCCTGTGGACTGGAGCGATTGGTGGAACGTATAATGGGAAGTCCTGAGGCAATTTTTGCACGTCCATTTGCAATATTTTCTGACATCACATCAAGCCCAAGACGATGATATTCATAAAAATAATTACGAAAAGAGGAAAATCGTTCGTCTAACAAATTGCTGATAATTGCATAGCGATTTTTACTGTCTTCAAAAGCACGCCAGCCCTTCCAATCGGTACTTTGAGCCATATTTACAATGTTTTCCGCCTGCTGAAAATATGGCGTACCGCCCAGCGAACTGAAAGAATCCATGTCATAACCGATAATCAGATAAGCATAAAACGACAAAACAGCTGTAATATTGGAAGTTAAAGTTCCAGCAACATTCTCGAGCCGATCAAATTGATTGAAATTAAAATTAAAATTTTGGTCCCGCGTGTTGAGTATTGGGCTACTGTAATTTGTATTATATACCGGGCGGCGGCTTTGCACTACAATTTCGGCAGTAAAATTATCTCCATCAAGTGCTTTTACTACAATCGACATATTGCATTCGATACGCTCCGATGTGGAAAAAGGCAAACTTGTCCAGCGTGTGTTGTTGACATAGTCGGCAGCGGCGCTTTGCAATGCATCAAAAACTTGCTTGTTTGTACCTTGAACCTGCTCGGAATTAACTTGAACGTTACAATTGAGCTCTTGCCCTGCAAGAGACATATAAAAAAACAGTATTATTATTGAAAATAAATATTTCATCTAAACAAATTTTTTCTTTGATTTTTTTTTTAAAACGCAAAAATTATTACAAAATTACATTTAATTTTTTTAATAACCTGAGTTTTGGGTAAGAATTTTTAAAATCTACTAAAATTCAATTTGTTTTTCGCCTCATGTGATTTATTTCAATAGAAAAACATTTAATCAATTTTTTTACAAAAAAAATTTGCATGTAAAAATTATTGTATATATTTGCGGTCTCAAATTTTTATTTTAGTTAGGTAAGGGAATTTTTAATCAATTTTTTTGTTTGCAATAAGATTTGAGAAAATAAGGATATAAATAATTTATAATTAATATTTATTAGTATGAAAAAAAAGTTTACTTTATTGATTGCGCTGGCGTTGATTTTTTCCGCCGTAAGTGCGCAAAACATGCAAAGACGTGCATTTTCTACGGGGAGAACATTGTCTTCACAAGGGCAGGTAGTTAATACATTGTCTCCTGTTGTTAACGAGACCGGAACTGTTAGCGGTGAGCGTGGTTCTGTACAATCTCCTTGGATGGTTCCAGATCCGGGAACTACATCTTTTTCGGAAGGATTTGAGAGTACAACCGGCGTTGCTATTCCTGTAGGTTGGACTATGAACAATAGTTTTACCGGTACTATAACTGCTACCACTAACGGCGCTTGGATGACGACTGGTACAAATGTTCATACAGGAAGCAGAGCTGCTTTGATTAACCTTAACGCGGCTAGTCCTACTCAGAATTGGGGAGACCTTTTTTCTCCTAATCTCACGCTTACAGCAGGTAAGGCATATACAATTTCGTTGTGGATGTATTGGGGAACAGGAACAGGTACCAGTCAGGTTGATGACTTGGAGGTATATCTGCTCAAAGGAAGCGACCCTGCAACTGATCCGATAATAGCAACTGTAATGGATGCAGGACCTTTTGTCGGTCAAACGTCTATGCCGCAGGGGACATGGACGCAATTTACTGTAACTTTTATTATTAATGAAACAGGAAGCGATTATTACTTACTCTGTACGGCTGGAAATTTGGCTTCGTTTGGAGTTACCGGCTATAGAGGCGGTAATATTAGAATTGACGATGTCAACATTACAGAAAGGAATCTAAAACAGAACGATTTGGCACTTACTGCTCCTGCGTATCCTTTCTCACAAGTTGCTACAACTCAAACCTTGTTGCCAACGCTTAGCACTGATGTAACAAACTGGGGGTCATCGGCTCAAACTAATGTGAAAGCTACTGTTAGCCATAATGGAACAGTAATCGGAACGTCTGATCCTATTTCGTTAGATCCGGGAGAAACGGCAACTTTAACCGTTACCACTAATAACGAACCTGTTGTAGTTGGAAATAATACGTTAACTTATAATGTGAGCGCAGACGCAGCAGATGATGATCCGGGTGATAATTCATTTACAACTACATTTACAGGAACTCCGCACCTTTTTGCAACTGATGACAACGCTACTTCACTTCAGTATACATCAGGAAATGCCAATTATAGGTATGGAACTGTTTTCACATTTACACAACAGACCACTATAAATCAAGTTCAAGGATATTTTTATAATGGGCATAACACTGCCACTAATGGTTATACTTTAAGGATACAGGCACTTACGGATCCAAATACCGCAAGTGCAACAGCATTATATTCTCAAACTTTCACCATGGCAGTCAACACAACCAATTTTCAATGGCAAAATTATACCCTTTCATCTCCTCTGACAGTACCTGCAGGCAGTTATTTTGTGTCTTTTTCCTGTACTACGGCGGCTAATTACATTCTTTCGGAGGCCTCAACGTTACCAGGCAGAAGTCCAATATGCAGTACAAATGCCACTGGTACTGCTTTGTCGTATGGGGCAAATGCTGTTTTCATTCACTTGATGGTTGACCTTCAACCAAATGATATTGCAATTACGCCGACAACGGGTTTCCCTTATGCTCAGATACCACAATCAATAGCAGGGGATTTGCCTTTCCCGAATCTCAGCGCTACTGCAATAAATAATGGTACATCAGCACAAACCAATGTTACTCTTTCGGCTGCGTATAATGGTACATCTTTGGGAACATCTACTCCGATAGCAACACTTGCTGCGGGAGCAACGTCAGCAGCAATGACAGTTATCCCACCGGCAGGCACCGTTTTCCCAACAACATTGGGAACAAATGATGTTGTATATACGGTAGCACAGACGGAAACAGATGCTAACCCTACTGATAACACTGTAACTCGCAATTTTAGCATAACCAAAGATATCTACGCATTGGATAATGTTCCAAGCACCATTACTTCAGGTGGCGTAGGATATGGTGGCAGTACTCCCAGTGGTCTCGGCTATAAAGTAGGTAATATATTTACAATATCTGCTCCCGTAACACTCAAACAGGTTCAAATCG